>ERZ500997.323-NODE-323-length-13268-cov-7.568682_pt1 | contig 13268 bp, 11 predicted proteins | sample MGYA00248826_ERZ500997 | MGnify/ENA primary metagenome ERZ500997 (study PRJEB25958, sample SAMN03398524) | human skin metagenome | study: EMG produced TPA metagenomics assembly of the Human Skin Microbiome Metagenome (human skin metagenome) data set.
GTAAAATAATTTGACAATGAGAAAAACAGTAACAATTTTGTGTTTTTTTTATGAACACTTACCGTATTTTAGACGAGAAAAGGTGGTATCAATAATCTTTACTAAAAAGCCGTAGCTAGGAATCGTTATTACTTTATTATCAAAAGTAAATTGAATCGAATGCTGATGAAATGGCTGCAATAAAATATTTCCCGAATGTAGATCACGATGTTCAAATTCAAAAACTTGTTCGGCAATCATTAAACCTACGATGATTTGTTTTAATATCGATAAAAATGCATACGGATGTAGATCATCAATTATATCGATCATTAATTGACCACAATCTTCCATGACCATCAACAGATTCTCTCTGGAGACATTCAATCCAAAATGTTCGAATGGATCAATGGAGTATTGACATTCAATTTCGGAAAAAGATTGATAACTTTCTATATGTTTTAAAAAAATATCTTTGGATATGAATTTGGAAAATATTTTAGGAAATATCGAGCAACGGTAAAAACGATTTTTGATAATTAAATTCTGTAAACGTGATAACGCATCAGAAATTCTACATTCTTGATATGCATCAAAGTAGCTTGTATGTCGTGAAACAGCTGACGATTGAATTCGTTTCAATAATTCTTCCGGTAATAAACGTATCATTTTTAAAACAAAATTACCATTTGCTTTGGAGCGAAACACATCAGCATATGAACCCGAACCGATAAAGGTCAATTCAACAAATTTCGGACGATCTACTCTAGCTACATTCAAAATTTTTGATCGTCCTTGGTCATTTTTAAGAAAACGTTTGTACTTAGTTTGTTTGATGATGTGGATGAAAATAATAGAAAAATAAATTAATATAAAAATTAAAATAATGCTTACCAATTTAATAAAGAAACGGGAATCCTTCGATCGATTACGATCATTTCTAATCATTTTGGCCACAAAATTCAAGTACCAAAAACATAAACGCAGAAAATGACGAAATATTTGTGGCTATTTATAAAAAAGGGAATCAACACTGGATTCTATTTTTCGTTGTTAAAATTAAATCAATTTTAAATTCAATTGAAATTGTTGACATCATGTTTGTTTATAATGAAATATAGAACAAATGTTTGCCGCCATTTTTATTAATAGATTTTCCAAAATGGAAGACAATTTTTCGCGCCATTAGAGATGATGGGTATCAAATGTGGATCGATATTTTTTTCAAAAACGTATTTTATGAATGATCTTTTATTGCATAACATAATCATCAACAATGATACATGCATGTCACACACATGTTTACAATATTATCACCGAATAGTCAAAAATAAAATCCAATGCAGAAAATATCAACATACCATCGAATATTGCCAGAAATTTGCACTGAATCTTTTTTGAATTAGTTTTTTTTGTTGATAAATTAAATGGGAAAATTCGGCAAAGATAAACGCGACATCTATTATCGTTTGGCTAAGGAAGAAGGTTATCGAGCACGATCGGCTTTCAAGCTATTGCAAATTGATGATCAATTTAATATATTGAACGGTGTCAAACGTTGTGTCGATCTTTGTGCTGCACCCGGTAGTTGGTCACAAGTGTTGGCTCGAAGTCTTCTTGTATCAGATGATACAAATGAGAGGAAAGAATGTTGCAAAATTGTGGCAGTTGATCTGCAAGCCATGGCTCCAATTCCTGGTGTCATACAGTTACAAGGTGATATAACCAATCATTCTACAGCCACAGCCATTATCGATCATTTCGATGGGATGGCTGCTGATCTAGTTGTTTGTGATGGTGCTCCAGATGTTACTGGATTGCATGATATCGATACCTACATCCAAGCTGAGCTTTTATTGGCCGCCGTTAATATTACCACGCATATTTTAAAACCTGGTGGGACATTTGTGGCTAAAATATTTCGTGGAAAAGATGTTGAATTATTGTATTCACAATTGAAGATTTTCTTCGACGAAGTAATCATTTCGAAACCACGTAGCAGTCGAACATCATCGATTGAAGCTTTTGTAGTTTGTCGCAATTATAATCCACCAGAACAATATGAACCTACAATGTTCAATGCATTGATGGAAGGTGAATGTCAAAAATATTTTGAACAATCGGATGAAGGTAAATTTCACATAAATCGAATGATCATTCCATTTATGGCTTGTGGCGATCTATCCGGATTCGATTCGGATACAACTTATTTACTGAATATTAACAAAGATTATAAATATCATGAACCAAATCAAAAACCAATTGACCCACCATATAAAAAAGCTGTTCAATTGAGAAAAGCAAATGCTTTAGATAAGCCGATGGATTTTAAACCTGAAAGTAATAATACATGATGTTATATTACAAACGTTGTTAATTAATAAATATAAAAAAAATGCGCATTATTATTATTGGTCTGAAAATTAGGTGTATCAACTGATGATAAGTATCTGATTCTATGTCGATTGTAGTTATATTGATCTTGGAAATATGGATCATCTTGAAAGTAATAATTAGGAACAATGTCGGTCAAATGTTTACATGGTTTACTGGGAATTTCATCATTATTATCATTAGAGGTGTCTATTTCGAATGAAATCGTTTCAACATCTGGAATTGTAAACATGAATTGAGATAGATTATCTTCCGACGATATGATTGAGTAATCATCGGGTAAATGAAGGTTTGATTCGACTTTGTCCATATTTTTTTGAAGAGAAAGATTAACTTCCTTATGAAAATTCAAATCATTCGAATTCAGGTTGTCTGAATTTTCTTCCACTGGTTCAATCATGGTTGTAAGACGGTGAAATTGTCGATCTTTGGATTTCACGACAGGTGAATACCGAATTGGTGATTCAGTAATACAATCAGCAAAACTTTTGACATGGAATTTTCTTTCGACTATTTTGTCCTTTTGTTTATGACGATCTTTACTTCGGACGAATTTAGTATTAGCGAATATTCCTGGATTCCAACCTAGTTGAATATCATCATAATCTAGAACTTTATTCGAACCCAAAATTTCTAGCTTCGGTTCAAGAGTTAATCGTGAATTGAATGGTTGATTCGTGAATGTATATTTCACATGTCGACGATTTTCGGAACACTTTTGCTGCAAGTTTTTACCATCACATTTCGAATTTCCTAAGCGACAACGTTGTAGATGAGGAATATGTTGTGGTCTATCGGCTGATGATTTTTTTTGCCTTCGATTACTAAAATGTGGTGGATGACGTTCTAATCGACGTCCAACAAGATAGTCGAAATCTTTACGTAACCAATTTTTCGACATTTCATTAATTATGATAAATTGATGATGCAATTCAACACAGTGATAACAGGATATGAGCCAAGTATGCAAAATAAACAGTACAATTCATTGTTGTTAAAATAGTTGAAAACAATTCAATTTATTTAATTCGAATTTTCTGTCGAGAAGCAAAGAAAAAAAATTTAAAGAAAATCAAACCCAGAAAAAGGAATCAAAGAGATTTCTTGATGAATAATTAATAAGAATCAAATTCAATAACAAAACTAGATAGGTCGAATCATTTTGTTGTTTTTTTAAAATGTTTGTAGTTCATGTTATGTAATATTATTTAGCAAGACTAAAATTTACAAAAGAAAAAAGAGATAATATAGGATATCGATTCGATTCATTTGAAATGTACAAAGCCAAAAATATATATCATTTCGCATTTTTGAATATATATTTGTGTATCATGTTTTTTAAACATATACGATTCAATAACGATTAGTGATAATTTTGAATTATTTATAAAGAGAAAATGTAATAAAGGGTGAAGGAGAGAAAAGGTGATGTTTCAAGAAAATTTTCATGAATTAGTGGGTATGTGTTTCGATCATTTTAGAAGATAGTGCATGGATTACCATTTAGCTTACACACTCACACACACACAGACACAAGCAAGTTTTACAAAACACGTACATAAAAATAATTGATAAAATGAAATTGCCTTGAGATTATTGTTATCATAATGAATCTCTATGAAAAATTAAGAATTCATTTTGTTTTATTTTCGACGATATTCAGTGTGTACATTTTTTAGCTTGATTCTTTTTTACCAGATTTTTCTTCTTCTTCGAAATTTATCCAGCTTTGTTCAACAATTGCTGCCACTCGTTTTTCATATTCGCGACGATTCTCTTGATAAAGCTGAGCAGCTAATGAATTTGCAGGTGAATTTGGATTTGGTTCATCTAATAATGATTGGATTGATGTTAATATAGCCGATACATCATACGTAGGGCTCCATCGATTTTGCAAAATATCAAGACATATACTTCCATCAGCATAAACATTTGGATGAAACATTTTCGATATGAATCGAACGGTTGGTGGTTTATTCGGATATTCTTCAGTAAATTCTAGAGTCAATTTGAATGTACCATCTTCGAATGGTGTATCACGTGGTCCAAATATGACTGCATTCCATAACATTATATTGTTGTCAGTTGGCGCACCGCTAACACCAGCAGGTGGATCCTCTTGGAGACGTTTAAAGTCTCGCATTAAACGACGGCGAGCAGGAGTAGACATCACAGATCGACTATGAATGTCAACAAGAAAAATTAAAATTTAATGAAATCGAATTTATATCATGCAACAACAATGAAACTTACGGTAAATCCTTAGAACTAGTTGCGTATGAATAAAATTAATCGTTCTTTAATTATATTTACAATGAATAATTGAAACAGTGCAAAAAAACAGTTCAATGATGATTTTTATGATGAATTTTTGAAAGAAAATGAAAAAATTTTGGGTTTCGGTTCTAATGATTGCTTTTCGAAAGGGGTTTATTCATACGAAACAATTAAAACAAAAGAAAAATTGGCAATGAACGAAATATGTTGTAATCAATAGGAAATTTTGCGATTCTGCTTTTTTACAGCTCGCTATCTTTGTTTCTTGAAGGCAAGTGAGAAAACAAAATTCTACTACGTATATAGAATAAAAATAAAGAAAGAATTTATACAGGGTATACAGGAGCTAAAGAAATCAAATGATGATGATGATGAAATTTATAACAAAAACAACAATATGATAACAGGGAGGAAAAAATGAAAAATTTATCTATTTAAGACCAGAAAAGAATCACATCTGGATGAGTAACTGGGATGCCTCATATGATAAGGCTAATAAAAAAAATTGACTATTTTAATGAATGAATACAGGGGTAAATAATTTTTGATAGAAAAGGATCTTCTTTTAGCAAACAGTTGTTTAGAATGAAAATTGTTTTGATGATTACAATTATTGTTGGTAAAGATTTAGGTTGAATGATTTTTTCTCTTGTCTTAAATGAATGTGTATATTCGTATGGGGAGTCGATGAGGACACCAATGTTGAACAAATTATTGATATTATTATTAATTTTTATTATTTTTTACAGGCGTATCGCGAATGTTCAAGGCTTGACGAAGAAAAGAAACGAACTTTTTTTACTCACAAATGGCAAAACATCCAATATTCAGTGAGTCAGTCTGTCCTCGGTCCTTTCAATTCGACATAAAAACGATGCGATTCTCAATCCTGTGGATTTTGCTCATTCATTACAATGAACAATAAAAGTAAGTGTAGTCACAATGACGAAATTATTTATGTGTATCAATGATGATTGAGCATGAATTGTTGCGTATACGTAACGGATTATGGCTATGACCGAAGAAGGACGACTTGTTTTCATAACATTTGAGTGCATTTTGCAATGCTTTTCATCATCATCACGACTATCGATGAATTCGACCATTACTTAAGCAAAAATATTGTGATTTTGAAATCCTAGATGGCAGCATTCTATGAATAAATTGGATATGGATAATGAAGTCAACGACTAAAATAGGATTCAGTAAATGAATGGATTCGCATGTATTTTTGCAGTTTTATCTTAAAAACAATTTATTTAAAGAATCGTAATAAATGAATACAGGATATAAAAAGTGATAATCGTTTCAATTTCAGGTTTGTTCAGCCAAATTCTGATTATTTGTTCCAACATCTTGACTAGAATATTCTGATGCCTCTTTTAATTTTAATAACATTTGTAACTAAATGTCGAAAAAAATCACAATGTTATTTAATTAGTTTGATTAATATTTCAACAACTTACGAATGGATCTTTTATATCTTTGACTGATTCATTGAATTGATCCGATGACGATTGATTATCTGTTACATTAAGATTGTTGTTTGATGAATGTGGCCGACTATTTGAAATAATTGACGCCTGATTTATTGAATTTGATTGAGGCTGATGTTGTTGTTTATCGTCTTCAACATCTTCTGGCCGTAGTCTATTCAAATGATCTGACCATTCTGAATTAGAACTCCATGGATAGTTGGCAACGATCCAATCGGTAGGATCGATGAAACTATGGATGGCAGTCGATAATTTTCCTTTTAATTTTCCACCATTTTGACGAACATGTTCTCGAAGATTTTCAATGATAAAAGGAAGAATGGAATAATTCCATAGATCAGTGAACCAAGCTTGAGATCCATTCAAGTCGATCGGACATGAGGTGAATAGACGTGCACCTTTGATAGAAGTGATATGTATTGTAATGAATTATTTACAATACGAAAAAAATAACAAAAAACTTACCAATAGAAATATTTTCACCGAAATAATTCTCCAAAAATTTATTCAAATGCGAATAAACTTTGGGAATCCATTCGATGATTTTAATAACTTCGGGCTGAATTTTTTGCTGGTTCAATGCTAGCCGTGATTCAGTTTCCAAAAGTTTACGACGCAAAAAACGATTCAGATAGCCTCGAACAGCTTCCGAATTAACAGATAGCATTATCCAATAAAAATTGTGTCGTTGAAACATGGGCATTGTTTGATGGTGATGAAAACTTTGATTTATGGTACCAATTATATAAGGGCTATATTACAAGACAAAGAGATCGATAAATTAAATGCGATAAGTACGATTAATGATTTGATTTACCTTTTCATGATTGAAATCTTATCCAGATCATTGAATATATCTTCCAATGAATCGATCGAATGATGAAGGTTATCCAGAATGATCACAGTGGGCAAAGGTGTTAGAGCCACTTCCAATTGACATTGTTCAGCAATATTAGCCAAATAGGCACGAAGTTCTTTAGCATTTTTATGATCGACATTGAAAGTGGTAATAGCACCAGTTGGTGGAGCGGAACTAGCTCCATTAATGTTGCGCGAATATATGGCTGTCGAAGAAGAATCCATCTGTTTGATAGCCATATATTCGGCCAATTTATGTGCCAAATAAGTTTTGCCTGTTCCACTAGGACCAGAAAATATTAAACGACGATTTTCAATGAGCATTGAAATAAATTCATTAAGTACGGATTTTGGTGTCAAAGTATCGAATGCCAATGAATCAATAGTTGTTTTGAATTGAAGATTTATATGATTTTCATTTACCAAATATCCGAAAGGAAGCAATTCTGGAGCATTAGATTTGTTATGTTGATTAATTGGATAGAAATTCCTAAGAATTTTCTCTGTACCAACACGATAACAAGCCAACGAATCGACAGTGATACCTAAAGCCAATGAACTATCCACACGAATTAAGTGATCTTTAAAACACTTTTTGATCAATGTGTCCAGTTGATCCCAATTTGTTTTGGTTGTAATAGTCAACGTAGCTAATATATGTGATCCAGATCCTAATGTTACTAATTTAGGACTGCCATCATTAGAATAGGTAGTGTTTGATGAATGTAATGGACTCAAATCCATATCGACACTTTTGAAACTATTGGAATCATCCATCGTTGCAACTGGACCACCGTTGCCTGATGGTAATGTACTAGAACCATGTGAACCTAATGCTGAAGTCATCGAACTTTGTGAAGATGCCAACGATTTATGATGGACAAGACGTTGAAGGCGATCATTATCTTGTTTTAGATTCATCATTTCAACTCGCATCTGATTGACTATTTCTTTGAGATTTTCAAGTTGATGTGCGGATGTAAGAGATTCCAAGCGCATATCAGTCAATTGCATTTCTTTTTCACGTAATTGCTTACGTAAATCTTTCATCTCTTCAGGTGTTGAGGTTTCAACTATCGTATCTGATCCGGAAGCTTTCGATTCGGATAAAGATCGCGGATGAATGATTCTTTCTGAAACATTTCGCTCATTACAAATATTAATGCCAGCAGATTTTGCACGACTTCGTATCGACATCAATGGAGAACTTGGTACTGAATAAGTATCACCTTCAGGTTCGGATTGACCAGTACCGCTAGTCATTTCAACATCCGATGCTACATCTCTTCCGTGTTGTGAAGAATTTCGCGTTTTAGATGATGATTTCTTCTTAAAAGCTCGACTAAATGAACTACGTATCCAACTGGTATTCGAACCGGCTAATTTGAGTTTGGATTTCTTTTTCGTTTTATCATTAGCTACACTACTATCGGTGGCTGCACCACAACTGGAAATACTATTAACCGATTCACTTGACAGGTATCGTTGAAATTTATCACCTAGACATCATATAAAGATAAGAACATTAATCATAGATAAATCAATGAATTTTTGTGAAATAAAAAAAATTAGTCTTTGATGAAAACAACTATGAAATAAGGAATAAGCTAAAAAAAGCAGCTAGAAAAAAATATTAACGAACAGAAAGTTATACCGTCAATAATATGGCCAGTAGCCGAAATTGTTGTATCATTAGTTAAATTATGATTAGTATCGTTATTACGGATAGGAGAAGGAGAAATTGATAAAGAAGGATTAAGATCTTTAGGATTTCGTTGTAATGACGAAGTTTTTAGTGAGAAGGAAAAGGAAGAACAATCAGCATTAGTAGTAGATATTATATTGTTAGCAAGAGAATTATTAAATGTATGTCGACGAATTAGTAAATTTTTAGCATTCTTCGACGAGCGATGACCGTGATGATGATAATGTTGATTTGATTGGGCGTGATTATTTTGATGATCGTGGTTAGCCACCGTGATCAAATCACCACTATCATTCATCGGATCGTTAGATAGATCATCATCATCATCATCATCAACCTCATCAACTCCGTCACCATTCACAGCATGAGAATTTTTTTTCTTATTTTTAGATAATATCTGAATCATTGTATTATAACCATCGTTACCATTGATACCAAGTGGATTCATGATTGTTGCCGATTTTGCATGTCCGACCAATGATCCACCTTGTTTTTTAAGCACATCGATCGTTTTACGTAAACGTTCCAATTCACAATCTTTAAGTTCACTTGTTGATGATAATTGCTGTAAACGTGTGGTCATCGATGATAATGATTGTTCGAATGCAGCTACCATATGTGCCTATAATATAATATTTATTGATATGAATGAAAAGCAAAAAAGAAAAAAGAAAATTAGTATATCAAAAATTGAAAATAAGATGAATAAAACAATCAAAAATATAATAAAGTCCCCTGCCTAACATTAGTGAAAAGATTAAATCTAAGGATAGTCGTAATATTTTGAAGGTAAGAAAAGTAAAACAAAACAAAAAAAGATACCGGCAACAGGTATGCCTAAACTAGGCCATCGGTTTACAATGATTATAACAAGTCAATGAAAACAATAATGTTTGCATAGTCAAAACAAACATAAACTAAATACATTCTTCTTTCAGTGACCAAATTTAATAAATCATAATGAATTTGAAAAAAAAAAACATATTTCAACTGCTATTCAACTTGAAAATTCATTCGTACTATCAAATTTATCTGGCTGCCAAAATAAACAATGATAACCACTTTTGAAATCTTTCATTTTTATGTTCGAATAAAATCACACCAGACATAAGATTGGTTGTTTGACAGATAAAAATGAAAAAAAACGAAAAAATGAATTACTGATCGTTTGGATCATTGTAAATATATCAGGTTTTATGAAACAATGACAATGCCCTTCCAACCATGAATCAATAATTTGATTATCATTTTAGAACAAGAAAAAAAAACTATAAATAAATTTCATTAATTTCAGGGAATCTTAGTTTGTGTTCATTTCAAGTTCGAGCTATAGATTACTTTCTGTTTTCTAATCAGAAATGAACGGGAAAAAAATAAATTAAAAATTCCCACAATTATAATTATAATTTGGCAAATGTTTGTATGTTGGAATGTGTGTGGTGTTCACACAAAATTGAATCTTTTTCAAATTGTAAACAACCTTATCGTGACCACCATGTTGATTTCGGTTCTGTTGTTGTTTGTTTTCACAGTGTTGAGGCAGATTTGGTCGTTGTATTGAATTCATACATTCATCATCATCATCATCATCATTTGTTACGATCGGTTGAGTAAATCTAACAAGATCATATGTAATTGACAATGGGCGTTTTTTAATAATACCGGCTGTCATTGTAGTTGATGATAACATTGATGATGAAGAATGATGTACATTTCGATGATCATGTAGTTTTTTACTACCGATGGCCGTTTCTGAACGATTATAATTTGGTTGCAAAGAAATATTTGATCGATTCATCGAACGAAACTTTTTCATCGATATACGTTCTCTCATACTGGCAAAACGAGAGGATGAAAAATAACGTTCGAAATAACGATTCAATGGCGATTGAAAAGAAGATGATGTTGATGATGATGATGATGATGATGAGGAAGACGAAGATGTTGATGGTGATGATAATGAATGTGTTTGTTGCAAACAGCTAGCTAATTTATGATTATTGATTTTCGAACATTTTTGATGGCAAGAATTACAATTATTGAAAGAACTTCTCTTTACATCTACACGAGAATTTATCATCGAAGGTAATGTTGATGGTGATGGTGATGAATTTGTCGAATTCCATGATGATTTTAACATGAGAAATTCTCCCCAAATTTTATCTTTCCAAAATGCTTTCAATTTATTACGATGGTTAAAATTTTCTTGTAATCGTCGTTTTATTTTGTTTTTTTCATTTTCAGATCCTGGAAACAATGATGATGATTGATCTTTAGCATAGTCATTTGCTGGATAATAACAAAAGTAATTGTTTTTACGTGAGTTTAATGGAGGCGTTGATGTTTGTGTTGTTGTTATTGTTTGATTGTTATTTTGCAATTTTTTATCATCGATAAATGATGATGATGGTAGAATTTTCGGACGATAAAATTTACTTAAACGCATTGAAAGATTTCGAAGACTTTGTCGAGAACGTGAGCGGAATGATGAACAACGATTTAAGGACAGTATATTTGTTCCTGAATGATGATGATTATTATTACAATGGCTTTTCGAATTCGATGAAATACTAAGATCAAACATTCTAGCTACACGTTCGCGTTGCTGACGTTCTAATTCATCAATATAATCCTCTTCACTATCTTGATCTTCATCAACTTCAGTAATATCTTCAACTGAACAACCGTATGTATCAACAGAAGCACCTGTAATAAAATCTTCGTTTGAACTTTGTAGATCTTCTTCTTCCTCCTCCTCCTCATCTTCATCATCATCAGGATCTAATCCATCTTCATTGATTGTGCCATAAAAATTTGGCATAGTTGATGTTTTAGTTAAACGATTATTATTATTATTAGATGATGATGATTGTGATGGAAGCTGTATTGAATCACACGCATAATATAATTTTGTTGATGGTCCTGAATTAGAAGAATATTCATCAAACGTCGATGTAACCGATTCAGTAAATGTCACTGTATCGGATGTTTCCGTTGGTGTTGTTATAGCCATTGAATGAAAATTATTATCAACACGAGATGGATAATAATGATCATTAAATGATGCCCATGATGATAAATGGCCATTAAGACCAGTTGGTGTTGGCAATGATGGAGGCAGTGGTGTTATATTTGAGCACAATGAATCTCGATTTTTGTGATGTAATGCATTACAAAAATTAAGATATTCGGTTTGTGGTGATATTGGTTCCATTATCGATCCTGTTGCAATCGAATGCCGATAAGATTGTTCACCATCACTATAGTGTTTGGATGATGGTGTTAATGACGATGTATTATGGATGTTTGTGGAACATGGTTGTGGTTTAGCAAAAGATGTTGTCGATGATACTAGGCCACCACAAATCCATCCATGTGATGATAGCAAATCATTATTAATCATAATGTTTGCATTTTTACGAATATTTGTATTCAACAACGATGGATTTACTGATGAAATCATTGATGTGGAAGATCGACGATTCCGCCGAGGTAATGTACAATACAATGACATATTAATTCATTCAGTTCATTTCATTCATTGATGATTATAATGAGATCAACAATTTGTGAATTTATCATTGTGTATTTGTACAACCAATTATTATGTATTATCAAAAATATTTGACTTTGGCATTAGTGAACAAACATTTGTAAACAGAATTGAATAAGATAACATTTTTTCAAACAAGCTCATAAGACAAATATAACATCAACCGATATGAACAAAGTGTTCATGAACACTAAACAAAACTTGACGAATTGTGATGAAAACTGAGAGAAAAAAACTGGACGGGAATATCGATGTAAAACCAGCCACAATCTGTATACAAAATAAGGGAAAAAAATACAACCAAAACAAATTCCCCACAAATTAAAACAGAAACAAATATTCGATTTGACGATGGCTTCACTACCATTCGTATTTTACTTCTCTCACAATCTCTTCATTTCAATGTTTCTCTCGACAACATTTTCAAAAACATTCGATGATGTCGACGATGGTTGATCATCACACACAATCGGTGTCCATGTAATGTTTGTTCGTATAGGTTTTCTCTTTTTTCCAAAAAAGTTTATGAATTTTATTTTCCTTCTTCTCATTGAATGTATTGTATAGCAAATGAAAACAAATCGAAAACATTGGACTCATATATAAATTCGGCATCCCAAAATGCCATGGTTTGTTTGTAAATATCTTGAATCATAGAGATAGAGTGAAAGAGAAGTTGAATCTATAGCTTAATAGTTAGCTGAAGAGAGGAAAGAGAAACTAATAAAGCACCCATAAAACAAGACTAAATCTATGTTTAATCTATGTTATATTGGTTCATTCCAGATTTTTACAAAAAAAAACATCATCATCATACATATAAAAAAAACCAATGCCAATACGAAATGAAACAGTTGAAAATGAGAGCAATGAACAAAAAAGAAAGTTTCTTCTTTTAGGTTCTTATCATCATAATCAAAATTTGTGTTAATAATGCACACTGGATGATTATAATCGTTTTGTTTAGGTAACATTTTTTTGATTATATAATGATCATCCATCTATC
>ERZ500997.324-NODE-324-length-13266-cov-6.545152_pt1 | contig 13266 bp, 8 predicted proteins | sample MGYA00248826_ERZ500997 | MGnify/ENA primary metagenome ERZ500997 (study PRJEB25958, sample SAMN03398524) | human skin metagenome | study: EMG produced TPA metagenomics assembly of the Human Skin Microbiome Metagenome (human skin metagenome) data set.
TGATTGGGATGAGACATACAAAAGTAACAACAACAACAAATTACAAGATTGAAACTAGCAAACACACAGAGAGAAAACCTTACGCAACTAAACATTCAATAAATCAATAGATCAAAATGTGATAATCATTTTGACTTATTTTTCAAAAAAAAACTCAAAGTAGTTATATTCATTATCAAGTACCGTTTGATTTTGTTGTTTAAAATTTTGTTTAAAAAAAAAGAAATTCATTCAAACATCGTGATTCGCGCGAGCGCGTGTGTGGTTCCGCTTATGACGCCGAATGAATAACAATTGAAATAAAAATTCGAATGATTTCCACCTTCATCAATCAGAATAGAAATGATGATGATGATGACGAAGTTTTTTCTCTTCAAAGAACAGAATATTTTCAAAAAACAGGAAAAAAATACATTACTAAAAATACATTATTCAACGCAATGTATAATTATTGTTGTTTTAGATTTCGTTCATTGCCATCATCATCATCATCATTTTAGGATTTTGACATTGATCATCATGATGAAATTTCATTGAAATTGAAATTTTTTTTTTTTTTTTTAAATTCAATGAAATTTTTAAATGAATATCAAGGCCAATGTCATGACCAAAAAAAACGTTCGAATGTAAACATTCGAAACTCAAAAACGTCCGAAACTCAAAAACGTTCGAATCTCAAAAACATTCGAATTTTGGGTTGGTCCGGATTTTGGATTTGAAAAAAAATGATTTTCGTAAAAACAAAATTTTACAAAAAAAAACTTACCCAACATAATTATTTTTCTTTGTTTGTTTTGTTGTTTTTCAAAACAAAACAAAAAACAATATTGATTTTTAACTTTCAATCAATCGATAACACGATTTTGATTGGAGAAAAAAAATTTTGTTGTTGTTTGCGGTTGTTTCCCGTCGATAATAAGGATGCTGATAACGGTGTGTTGCGAAATAACACTTCAAATGATGAAATTATCAATGGCGAAAAAGAGTTGAATTTGATTTTGGAACGACTTTGATTTCAAAAAAACGAAAACGAAAAAATGTTCCCGGAAATAAAATTCAGTCCCTTTTTGATAGCAATATATTTCGAAGAAAATTTCCTAATTGACAACAATCATCATCATCAACAAACAAACAATTTATTTCAACTCTATCTCTTGGTTCAACCAAAAAAAAAAACTCAAAACTTTTTACGCATGTTTTTCGTCCAAAAAAAAAATCAAAAAAAAAAAAAGGAAAAAGCCACAAAAATTTCAAGAACGTGACTTGCTAAATTGAAAACAAAAAAAAAAAACAGAAAAAAAATCTATATAAAATGAATGAAAAAAACTACAGAATTTCTAGCTTAATTCAACAGAAGAATTGTTGTGAATATAAAATGACATAAAGCGAGAGAAGAGAAAAAAAAAGAACATTTTTCACACAAAATAAACACAGTATATATCCTGTGAATTCAGCTTCTTCATTTTGTTTTTCTTCTGTAGTTTGTTTCTCGTGGGTAAAAATGAATTCCTGTTCTGTTCTGTTTTTCACTTTGGAAACAAAAAATCAAACAAAAACATTGCTGCCAGCCAGCCTGCCAGCCAACCATTATACCATAATTTGTTGATGATGATGGCGTCATTTTGTTTCGATGGTTAAAACGGTAGTTGTAATTTTGAAAAACAAAAAAAAAATTCAAAAAAAATGATGATTCAAGGATATTTTGCAAAATTATATATAGCAAGAATCAGATTCTTGCTAACAATAAAAACAGAGGAACATGATGGATAAGTATAAACATGCGCGAATGAATTGGAAACTTTTACGAAATATTGAAAATTTATTGATTGAACTCTTTTCGTGTATATTTTTTTTTGGTGATTTTTTATTTCACATTTCAACAAGATAATTATATATCGATCGATCAGATCAGATCTGCAGATCAAATGAATTTCAATGTCACAAACAGACAAAAAGACTATATATTTTTTTTTTGGAATTCGAATTTGGTTCGAATTTTTTTGTGTTCGATTCGAAAAGTAAAAGACGAATTGAATAATCGAATATCAATCGATAGAATCGATTGTTTTATTTCGTTTATTATTCATTCAGACAAATCGTTCGAATTAATTGTTCGCATACAACATATGGATCCATATTTGATGATGGTCGTCGATCTTCAAGATAACCAAAACCATCATCGGCAACTTGTCGTGGAATACGAACCGATGCACTACGATCGGCAATACCATATGTAAATTTATCCATTGAACTAGTTTCATGACTACCGGTCAAACGACGTGCATTATCAGCACCACCATTTGGATCATATTTGACAATATGTTTGGCATGATTCTTTTCCAATTTTTTACATGCTGATTCAATCACAGCCATACCACCTTTTTCACGCATAGCTTTTGTTGAAAAATTTGTATGAGCACCGGCACCATTCCAATCGCCGGGAATTAATTTCGGATCAAATGTTACGGCAACATGAAAATCTTCGGCAATACGATGTAATAAGAAACGTGCCATCCATAGATCATCACCAATCGAAATTCCTTGACATGGACCGATTTGAAATTCCCATTGTGATGGCATTACTTCAGCATTTTCACCGGCAATCCGAATACCAGCATACATACATGCACGATAATGTGCTTCAACAATATCTCGGCCAAATACTCGATTAGCACCAACACCACAATAATATGGACCTTGTGGCCCTGGGAAACCACCTGTTGGCCAACCTAATGGTTTATTACGATCATTACCATCCAGTAATGAATATTCTTGTTCAATACCAAACCATGGTTCATGTTGTTTGGCAACCATATCCATAACCAAATTACATGAATGTCTTGTATTCGATTTTGTCCGGCTAAAATCTTCCAACAATGTTTCACAAAATATCAATCGATTATTATCACCACGAAATGGATCATTATACATTCGTACTGGTAACAAATAAATTTCAGAATTTATTTCTGTTAAATAAGTTGAATGACCATCAGTTGTCCATAATGGTAATTCCGATATTGATTTTGGTTGAAAATTTAATGTTTTTGTTTTCGAACGTAATTGTTGTTGGCCATCAATCCAAACATACATTGCCTGTATGTTCGGTGATTGTTTTAATTCAAAATATTTTTCCAAACGATTCATGATGATGTCTCTCACAACAAATGAAGAAACTCATCCAAACAACAACAACCAAAGGACAATGTTTTTTTTTTTGCAGAACGGTCGATAGACTTTATTTTAATCAAAAAAGAAAAATTTTATCAATCAAAATGGATATCGGTTTACATTGGAATTTTTCTATTTAGAAGAAAAATACGAAGTAAGTTTATGTATTTTGTGGGGTGTTTTGTTTTCTGTGATTTTTTTTTGTTTTTTGTTTTTGTAAATTATCAAATGTGATTAGAGACGAGTAGAGACAGAAGAGACCTGATCGATAACAGCAGAAAAATTCTGGTTTGAACCGGTTTCATTTGAAATTCAGATAGAATTTCATTTTCATTTTTTTGTTCCATAATTACGAATCGTTTCTTCATATAATGGTGGATATTCATCATCGGTTGTTATATCGGATGATTGACGACGATGTTGATTACCTCGTCGTCCATTTCGACTACGATTATCATATGTTGGTGGTTGTACATCGGTCGAAACCATTGTTGAACCTTGTGGTTGACCATAATTATTATTCACATAAATATATTCATGTATTTTCGATCCTTGGTTATCCATTCGGCTTGATTTTCCCGTCGAGGATGATTTTTTCGGTTGACATGCCTGATATGGTTTACGTTCAATCGTATCACCTGAAATGGAAATATAATTTCCTTTTGGTATTAAAAACATTGATGCAGCTGATGATGATCCATATTGATTATCAGGATATCTTAATCGATCACACATTCGACATAACAGCAATAAAATATACAGAAATAAACTTGTTGCAAACAAAATGAACAGGATTCTGGTACCCAACCAAAACATTTCTTCAGTTGCTGGATCTAAATCAAACCAACCACCATTACCATCATTTGAAATCGGATGACGTCTTAATGTTATATCTTTTACATAAAACATATTCAATGTTGGTGCACAATTCAGCATTTCATCATGACCATTACCACAATTATCTTCACCGTTACATCTTCGAAAAAAAACAAAAATCAATAAAAATGAAAAAAGCAAAAATCAACTTACATTAAACTATTCGGTATACAAAGATGGCCATCTGAATTGCAATCAAATGTTCCCAATGGACATTGAAGTGCTTTTTTCATTTTTTTCGAACGTTTCAATCCATCATCAACCATTTCTTCATCTTCATTTTCTTTTGGTTTAAAATATAGATTCAAAATCAATTCTTCATCACTATCATTATCAACATCGTTGAAGAAAATTTTTCTTTCCAATAATATCCATTTTTCATCGGCAATATTCAAATCGATTGTACCATTTGGTGATAATAATCGTACAATATCATCCATATCAACCATATCCATAAATGAATTTGATTTCACCGTTGTCGAACGTTTTCGTCGAAGTTTTCCATCGTCGGTTGATTTTTTTGTTGGCGATTTGTCATCGACATTATCCAACGATGTTAATTTTTCACCATCATAAAAAAATTCAGTCATTTCGGGATCGGAGGTAAAAATTTTTACATTTTTCCAAAATGGATTTATTTTTTTGATTTCACGTTTTTTAGTGACACTTCGATTTACATCCGTTTCAATTGATTCAAAACTAAAGAAATTTTTTTAAAGAAAAATGAAAATTTAAAAAACTTAAATTCAAAACTTACACTCCATCAACAAATTTTCGAATATTAATCAAAAGGCCAAGTTGAAGATTCGTTGGTTTTGATTTTGGTTTTGGTTTCGGTTTTTCAGTTGTTGAAACTTTTACTGTTGATATAGTGGATGTTTCTTTTGTTTTATCATCATCGGCAACAACTTTGGTCGTTTCTTTTGGTGTCACTTTAGGTGCTTCCACTTCTTTTGGTGTAACCTCCGGTGTCTTTACTGCTTCTGGTTTGATCTTTGGTGCTTCAACTGCTACCGGTTTAACCATTGGTGCTTCCACTTCTTTTGGTGTGACATTTGGTGCCTTTACTTCTTCTGGTTTAACCTTTGGTGCTTCAACTGTTTCTGGTATGATCTTTGGTGCTTCCACTTCTTTTGGTGTGACCTTTGGCGCTTCAATTGCTTCTGATTTCACCATTGGTGTTTCAACTTCTTCGGGTTGGATCTTTGGTGTTTCGACTTCTTCTGGTGTGACCTTTGGTGCTTCAACTGCTTCTTTTACTTTTTCCATTGAAGATGGTGATGAGCTTTCGATCGGTGTTTCCGCTTTCGTAGTTGTTGTTGTTGCTGCTGCGATTAATTTTTCATCATCAGCAATGGTTAAAATTGGTTTCAATTCTTCAACTTCTACAGTATTTGTAGATTTTTCCTCTTCTTTTGTCAATGTCGATACCGGTGGTGCCGGTGATGATGGAGAAACAACGTCTGAAACCGTTTCTTCAATTTTTGTAGCTACTTTTTCGATCATTTTTGGTTCTTCCAAAACATTTGATGATTTTTCTGGTTGTTTTTCTTTTTCAACAACAACATTGTCGGTAATTTTCTCCAATGATTTTATTTCATCGATTTTTTCCACAGAATCTGCTACATTTTCTGATTCTTTAGATTCAGATGGTTCAGGCAATGTTTCTTTTTTATCTTCAGTAACAACTTTCGAATCTAATTCTTTTTCTTTTTCTTCTTCTTCTTCCGCTGTATCGGTAATAATATCTTCGGGATTTGCTTTCAATCGTATCAATAGTCGACATTTTTCATAGGTACCATTCTTTTTCAATTCTGTTACATTATCATTTGTTAAAAGTTGATCATTTTCATCGAAAATCTGTGTTGGTAATGTTGTCATTTCAATCAATGGATTATCCGTACCAGTTGGATCATTCGATGTATCGATTGCTGCCGATCGTTTCGAACGTATAACAATCGATGGTTGTTTGATTGGATCCAAAAATATTTGTTTAATTTCACGTTTGACAAGAATTTTTTCCTTTTCACCATCTTCATTATCACCATTATCTTCATCATCTCCAAGCATTTCTTCTTCAAATTCTTGTGCATTATATGGTTCATCGATCATCATCATCATCGAATTTAATGATGTAAGATTTTGAATTTTTTTCTTAAATTCTAAAACTAATTTTTTCTTCTCTTCACCTTCAGGTGTTTTTTCTATTTTTAATTTTGCCACCACATCTTGTTGAATTTTTTTCGATGTATCATTTTTACGTTCAATCCATTTAGCATGAATTTTTTTAAATGATTTTTTCCATGACCATGTACCATTCTGTTGTAAATCACTATCATTTAATGATTGTTTACGATAATCCAACAAAATAATATCTTTATCTGGATCATCACTTTTTAATTTTGTTGCTAATGATGTTTGACGTGGTACACGTTTTAATGTTTCACCATCATCTGCTTCTGGTTTTGGTTCGGTTGATGGTTCGGATTCCGAAGTATCATTAAGACCGGGTGGTTTTTTTACCCGTGTAAAATCCGGACGAAATTTTTCACAAATTGAACATGATTCAGTTAGATAATAAATTTTACTTGATATTGCCGGTTTAGGTGTTGCCAGATCCTGAAACGGTACCTGTAATTTTGCCGATTGTATTGATTCGATTTCGAATAAACCGATTAGAAAAATTGTTGCCAACAAAAATGTTGTCGTTGTCGTTGTCGTCGAATAAGACATCGTTGAGTTTGTTTTCGTTTTTTGTTTGTTTGGTTTGATCATAACCAAACTAATCAATTGAATAAATAAAATTAAATCATAAAATCGTTTTAGAAAAAATGAAAATTTTATTTTTTTTAATCATTCGAATTGAGAAGTAAAAATATAGATTACAAATTGATTTCATCGAAAGATATTATTGCACACACAACAAATCGCAATAAACAACTTATAGCTTAGCTTGTGACCAGAAATTGTTGTTGTTGATTGATTGAAAGATTCAAAGACATTTCATTCATTCATCCATTGATTCATTCATCGCAAAAATAAGTTGATAAATTTTGCTTCAGTAGCTTTTGATGATTGATAAGATTAGACTGGTGGTTTGATTTCCATTTTGGGTTGAAAAACAAAAAATTCAAATCCGTCGACCAAACAAACAACAGGCCATATCTTCTTTATAGAACAATTAAACTGATCGATAATCGATTGCATTCAATCATTGAGAATGTTTCATTTTTTTTCCAGAAAAAAACAAAAACATCACCAAAGGATTGCCAAAAATTGAAGAAACCAAAAATTAAAGATAACAATGTTTATGTTGGACAGTCATCATCATCATTTGATTCGAATCGATATTTTTGCTTCCATAAATCTCCTTTTTTATTTCAAAAAAATTAAAAGAAAAATGAAATTATTTCGAATGAAAAAATTCGTTTACACAAACCTTTTGCCCAAAAAAAAACAAACCAAAATTCGATGAATCAATCATCACCAAATGAAATAACCACCACCCATGTCATGTGATAATAACGATGACGGATGATCGATGATGGATAATGATCACATGATACGTAAAGAAACCAAAACATCAAAACATCAACAACAACAACGAAGACCATTATTGAGCCAATGCCCCTTTGTCTGCCGTTTCGAAGTTTTTGCCTGGGTTGGCCAAATGACCGAATCAAATGAAGAAACAAAAAGTGCGCAGAATCAAAAAGAAATTCAGATTCGGGTGGATATTTTTTGTTGTTTTTGTTTCATCGAAAATTCTTCATCTTCGATGATTCGAATCTTGATGATCATGAAAAAACATCGAAACAATGTCAACGTTGTTAAATAATCGAATTACTGATGAATTATTCGAAATGGCTAGACGTAAACGAAAAAATGTTCTTGAACAACAAAAAAAAAGTAAATTCTATTTATCGAAATTAAATTAAAATGAAATGAAAATTTTTTGCCAAGTCATTGAAATAAGCCCTGTTTGTCGATAGAATTTATCTCAACCGTGTTTGAATCAATCAAAAACAACACATTGGTTTTTTTGTGTTTCTTGTTCTTCAGTTGCCTCAATCTTTTTTCAACAACCAAAAACCAAACAAAACAAAAAACAATGCGTGAATGTATAACATTATTGATCGGTCAGGCTGGTATACAGATTGGTGAAACATTTTGGGATATTATACGTGCTGAACATGGAATTGAATCGGATGGTCATTTAGATCAACAACATAATAATCGTAATGAAAATGAAATTCTAGCTACAATGTTTAATGAAACTAGTCGTAATGGTTATTATGTACCACGTACAGTTATGGTTGATAATGATCCATCGGTTATTGATCAAATTTTATCTGGTCCAAAAGGTAAAAATCTTTTTTCCAGTCGAATGACAGTCACTGGTAAAGAAGATGCTGCCAATAATTTTTCACGTGGTTTTTATACATTATCATCCAAATTATTATCACCAACTATTGATATTATAAGAAAATCTGTTGAACTTTGTGATAGTTTTCAAGGATTTTTAATGTTTAATAGTTTTGGTGGTGGTACTGGTTCGGGTTTTTCAGCTCGTCTTATTGATCAATTAGAAACACAATTTAATCATTGTGATCATCGACAACAACGTTTGGAATTTAATGTATTTCCATCACCAAAATTATCTACTGCTATTGTTGAACCATATAATGCATTATTTCGTACACATCATTCATTGATACGTTCGAATTTAATGTTTTTGTTTGATAATGAAGCCTGTTATGATATTTGTCAACGACAATTGAATTTAGAACGAGTACATTATTCACATATTAATCAATTAATATCATTGGTAGCAAGTTCAGTAACATCATCAACACGTTTTGGTGGACCATTAAATGTTGATCTGGCTGAATTTGAAACCAATCTGGTACCATATCCAAGAATTCATTTTCCAAGTGCATCATATGCACCAATTTCAAATCCATGTTGTCAACCATATGATCAATCGATTAAAACATTAACACAATTTTGTTTTGAAAGTAAAAATCGTATGATTAAATATAATTCATCAGCAGCATTACATCAATCGAAACAATCGACACAACAACAACAATCGAAACAAGAAAATGGAAAATATATAACAAGTTGCCTGCTATATCGTGGTGATTGTCAACCAAAAGAAATAAATCAAGCAATGATTGATTTAAAACGACAGGAAAATTTTGTCAATTGGTCACCAACCGGTATGAAATGTGGTATTGCATCCGAACCACCGAAAATGTTGGATGATATTGGTCAAACAAATCGTTCAGTTTGTTTATTATCAAATCATACTGGTATGATTGAATGTTGGCGTTTATTATGTAGAAAATTTGATCTTATGTATAATAAACGTGCATTTGTACATTGGTATGTATCGGAAGGTATGGAAGAAACAGAATTTCAAGAAGCACGTGAAGATTTAGAATGTTTAATTGAAGATTATATGGGTATTGAACGTAGTAGTGAAATAACAAATACAACAACAACAAAAAGTTTTGATACTAATGATAATGATACTGAAATTATTAATGGTGATATTACTACGGCTACTATTAATGGTCATCATGATGATCATGATGAAAAACAACAATGGTAACAACAAACTGACCAAATAATGATCATCAGACAATTATTTTTACCTCATCTCATTTTACTCAAAACTGTCCATATTTTTTTATTATTATTATTATGATTTTTTTCATACATCCAATGTTAATGATAATGATATTTTTTTCTTTTGTATTGAAAAAACAAAATAAAAATCATATTGAATAATGATTAATTGCTAATTGATGTGTTAAAATAATACCGAAATTTCCACAAAATAATGGTAATAACCAAGCAGAAATACTACCACGTAAAAATTCTGAATTTGCACCAAAACCACCAATTAGAAAGAATAGAATTGTTGTAATGAATATTGGCCAATATTTTTGTCGTATTGTTGCATAAATAGCTATCATTGTTGTCAAACAATTTAGTGATAAAATTGCAATAACAATTGCTTGCCATAAATGTCTTTCGACGTGTGTCATTGAATATAATCGTCCTGAGTTTAAAAAAAAGAATTTGTGTTAAAATTATACAAAACAAACAGATTACGACTTACCATTGATAGGTTCACCAAGTTTAATTTTAATCGATGCAAAATGCATATAAATACTTGTCCAAATAACTAGACAAATATTTAAAATTAATAACATTATATAAATAATTTTCGAAAATATTAATTGTGGACGATCAAAACGTTGATAATAATCAGCATAATTTGTACGGATTGATGGATGTTGTTGTTCGATTGAATAACGAAAACGATCAATGTTGTTATTATTCTGATTATTCGGATAATGACGCATTAATTGTGCTGAACCAGGTCGATGTTTTTTTTCCTGTTCAAAATCATCAAAATGAACACGAGAATTATTGATCACTTGAAAATCATCGATAGTTGGCTGTGGTATTGATCGATATGATTGATCTAAATGCTCTTGGGAATTGATACGAAAATCTGGTACATAGGATTGTTGTTGGCGACGTTTAAAACTTGAATCAAATTTATTTTGTCGTTGTCGTTGTTTTTCAACTAAACGTTCATTACTTTGACATAATGGATCTGTTTGAAAATTTCTTTGATCACCTGTTGTACGAATCGAATCATTTCTTATGAAACCGGAATCTGGTGAATCATTATTTATTAATCTTTGTTTATCATCATTATTATCGCGAAGAAATGGTTCCTGTTCACCACCACCACCACCATCACCATCAACATTATCGTTCCTGGTATATCCATTCGACTGTTTTAAGGCCGATTTTTTTGTTGGACAATATTCTTGAAATTTTTTCGGTGGCTGCTCTCTATTCGAAGAAGAATGATTTGGAAATCGAAAATTGGCAGGATATTTTTGTGAATAATCATCATCATCATTTTTGTTTTGAAAATTATTTTGAATTTTACCATTATCATGGCCAGATTTCAGTGTCGTTGTTGTTGTTGGATTAATAAGCGTTTTATTAGCGAATTTATTTCGTTCGAATCGACCATGTCGTTGTTGTTGTTGATTTACCAAACTGGATTGATTCGATGAATCATATGAACTAAAACTTGAATCATATGGTGGTGAAAAATGTTCATTTCGAAATGTTCGAACTGGTGGTGATAATGTTTTTTGTTGCTGTTGATGATTGGATTGATGATTACGATCAGAATAACGATCATCAGGATAAGCTAAATTTGATGCTAAATTTTTAATCTGATCTTTTGTTGGTTTAATTGATGAAACATTCACTAATGAATGATAACGATTATCACCTTTTCTGGTTATATGACTACTTTGTTGAAAATTTCTTAAAACAGGTGATGCTGTTGTTGGTCGATTTTGTTTGGAAATATTGGCCAAATTGCCCAGACTTGATGCACTATTCATCGATCGATAACCGCCAGCACGGCCATGTCGTTTTCGTTGTTGTTCAACAGGACTTAATGAATAACTACGACGATAATTAGCTTTACGACGATTTAACCAATATCGTTCTAATTCAATAATTTCCAATTCATTTTTAGTTAATTTACCCGTTGAAATCATTTGATTAAGATATGTTGATGATAAACGACGCCATGCATTTGCATCATATGGTAGAAAATGTTCACCCGGTCTATGCTCAGGTGGTTTTTGCATCGATGCTGTGGGCAGTATTTGACCCATGATTAGTATATCGAATTTTGATTAGAAAAACTTTGAAAAAATCGATGACCTTTTCGTTGCTGTTTTTAAGAAAAAACAAAAAAAAAAGAAGAAATTTTTTCACATTTTTGCAATCCAAAAACCAAGCCAAAAAAACAACATCGATGATTGATTGATTAATACAAGCGAGCAACCAAGAAAAATCCATGGCGACAATCCATCACCGGTAACCAAGATAAAATTGCAATAATCATTGCTGCATCCATTATGGTAACGGGTTTACCAACAAACAACATTCCTTGAATCCTAAAAAAAAACAAATCCTCAAAAAAAATCAGTAAATTTTGTTTTATTGACAAAAAAAAAATCCATACCCGAAAAACAATCAATGGCGTCGAACAAACAAAGTTGACAAGTTGATTTAATTAATGCACCAAAAAACAAAACAAACAAACAAAATCACAATAAATTCCAATGTCAAACAAATAACAATAAAACAAATCAAAATAAAAGGAGAATTTCTTTCAAATAGCAACGATTTTTTTTTTTGTTTGTTTTGTTTTGTTTGGTAATACAGAAAAAAAGGCCGGAAAATAATGTCCAAACATTCACCATCATTATCATCATTAAGCTATACATCGGAAAGAATGTCACCACCATCATTATCATCACCACCAACAACAATGTCCCCATCATCATCATCATTTTCATCATTAACATCGAGGAAAATTCTTGAAGGTAAAAAATTGATTCGGTTTTGTCGATTTTGTTTAAAACATTCGGAAGATAATGATTCGAATAAAAATAATCGTCCAATGAACATTGTTTGTGAATGTGCCAATCGAATGTTATCACATAGTCATTTGGATTGTTTACAAATATTTTCTCGACGTTCCGGACAAAATTATTGTGAATTTTGTCAAAATGATTTCAAATTTATCGACAAAAACAATTTAGAAGAAGAAGACGAAGATGATGATGATGATGACGAAGATGATAATCATGATAAAAAAGCTGATAATATTTTTTATCATTATCTGAAAAAATTTCGTCATATATTTTATACAATAATCAGTATTGAAATATTACAGGATGAATTTTATTATCGTTTATCATCGATATTTGATTTATTTTTGGTTACAATTATAATGGCCATTATAATTATTGATCAAAGTGATTTACGAAAATTTATTTGTCAAACTATCGATACAACATCGACATCGACAACGTCAACGTCAGTTACACCAACAAAAACAAAACCAAAAGAATTTGAATGGCAAACAAGATTAGTTTGTCAATCACAATCAAAACTATCACATTTTGTTGGCATTTATTTAATAATATTTTTATTATTAAAATATTATTATCATCTTAATCGTTTTGGACAATTTTATAAACGAATTAAAAATTTTCTTTGAAATTTATGAAAATGTTCGGAATTTATTTTTGTAAAAAGCGAAAAAGTTTGATAGAAAATCATCTGGATTATAAAATGTAAAAGTTTTGTTTCAAAAAA
>ERZ500997.325-NODE-325-length-13257-cov-7.977655_pt1 | contig 13257 bp, 13 predicted proteins | sample MGYA00248826_ERZ500997 | MGnify/ENA primary metagenome ERZ500997 (study PRJEB25958, sample SAMN03398524) | human skin metagenome | study: EMG produced TPA metagenomics assembly of the Human Skin Microbiome Metagenome (human skin metagenome) data set.
TGCATGTGTTAAATACGAGATATGGCCAAACATCAATCGATATCCGAAATTAAAAATGAAAATGATGTTAAAAAGATGAATAATATTGGTTTTGAAGATGATTCATCCATTTCAGATATGACTGCCGTTACAAATGATTTTCGATCGTCATTGCCATCATCGATCAATGAATGTGTCGAGGATAATGTACAGAATTTTCCTATAATTAATAATGATGATGATGAAAAGTCCCTCGATTTTAAAGAAGAATTTAAAGTTTACAGGATAAGACATTTTCTTTTATTAATATTTATTACATTATCAATGACCAATGCTTTTCATTGGATCGAATATGCTATAATTGAAAAAATTGTTTGTGATTATTATCGGATATCGACTTTCTGGGTAAATTGTACTTCAGTGATCTTTATGATCATTTATATTATTGGCATAACACCCGCAACATTCATGCAGGACCGTTATGGTCTTCGTGTTTGTTTAATATTTGGATCATTTATTAATGCGCTTGGATCGTGCATAAAATGCCTGTCCGTATCACGATCAAGATTTTGGGTCGCAATGATAGGTCAAACTTTAGTGGGTATTGCTCAATTATTCACATTAAATATACCACCAATGCTTGCAGCTCAATGGTTTCCATCAAATGAAGTTACCAGAGCTACGGCTTTTGGAGTTTTTGGTAATCAAGTTGGCATTGCACTTGGTTTTCTTATACCACCATTATTGATGCCCGAATTGAATTCTACATCCAACGAAGAAAATCTTTCATCCGAACTAATTAATCATATTGAACATGGATTTCATTATCTTGTATGGGGTTTATCCATCATAACCACAGTGATATTTTTGTTAATATTGATCTTTTTCAAAAATCGCCCTGAACAACCACCAAGCAAAGCTCAAGCTTTAATTCGTTTTATGGAACATTCTGATTCGAAACAATCATATTTCGAATCAATCAAACAATTGATTAAAAATCGAAATTTCGTTCTCCTATTCATCAACTATGGATTAATCACCGGAGTATTTTATGCCCTATCAACTGTTCTTAGTCAAATGATCACACGAACAATGGGTCCAGAGTATTTGGTCGAAGCTGGTTATATGGGGCTGACTATTACTTTATCGGGTATTACCGGTTCAGTGGTTTGTGGTTATTTATTGGGATGGTCTGGAAAATTCCGGCTAGTCAACCTGTTGATTTATATTTTTTCGTTTGCCGGTACAGCGGCATTTGGTGTGGCCATCGAAATTCGTCATATAAATCTATTGTTTATTACTTGTGCCATATTAGGATTCTTTATGACCGGTTATCTACCTATTGGATTTGAATTTGCTGCCGAAGTCAGTTACCCACAACCAGAAAGTACTTCGGCTGGTCTATTAAATGCTTCAGCTCAGGTAAAAAAATGAATGTTGAGAACTATTTAAATTTACCAAATTTTTTTATTCATTTTTTTTTTTTTTTTTTTTTTTTGATTGAGATAGATATTTGGTATCATTTTCACTTATGCATCGACACCTATCATCGATCATTTCAATTCAGTCTGGGCAAACATCGGCTATTCGATTGTATTGGTTATTGGTGTTATATTATCATTTTTCATTAAGAATGATCTCCGTCGACAAAATGCTCATATGCATTCAGTTTGATAAAAACTTGTGATGATTTTGCACTAACTCAAATTTTAAAAAATTATCATTTTTTTCAGCTTCTATCATAGTTTGTTGATTTATGCAATTTTTTTTCTACAAAATTGTTTTTGTTTTTTTTGCATGCATTATATTATATATCTTAATATTTATTATACAAATACTATATTTTCTGAATAAAAAATCTTTTTAATATTCAATTTAAGCCAATTACCCCGTATTTTTTCTAAATTTGAAATATTCTATTTCCATGGCTTCGAAGAAAAAATTTGCGCAAATGTTTGGGGAGCGACAATTTTTATTAGTTGATTTTTAATTAATTTCATTTTTAGCAATTTAATCAATTGAATTAGCCTTGTTCGATTAATATTAATTTAATTATTTTTATTTATAAAAGAAATTCGCTTTTCCTTATAAATTGAAAGTTAACGGGGAATCGGTTTGATATCGTGTTCATAGTTATCATATCATATGTTCGTTTGCCATGGATAATAAAGAAATAACTGATTCGGATACAATATCGTATTCAAATAAAGATTTGTCGGTCAATTGTAATGTATCCAAAATTCGATATTTTCTTTTAATTATATTTATAATTCTATCGATGAGCAACTCTTTTCATTGGGTTATGTATGCTATTGTTGAAAATATCGCTGAAGAATATTATCGCACGACTTCATTTTGGATCGATAGTACATCGACAATCTACATGATTACTTATGTTATCTTTATAATTCCAGCAACATATTTTTTGGATCGTTTTGGACTACGTATTTCACTAATCATTGGAGCATCATGTAATGCTTTAGGCTCATTTATTAAATGTTTTTCCATCGAACGTTCGCAATTTTGGATATGCATGGTTGGCCAAACGATATCTGCTTGCGGACAATTGTTTATTCTGAATATTCCACCTATGTTATCGGCTACTTGGTTTGCCGCTAATGAAGTAAACGTTGCAACGGCCTATGGTGTTTTCGGAAATCAAATAGGAATAGGATTTGGCTTCTTGATTCCACCGTTGTTGATGCCGAAACTAGGGCCACTAAATACAACAAATGTTACATTATCGATGATGGAACTGAATCCGGAATTTTCGGATGAGATAAATATTAAGATTCGACAAGCATTCATATGGATAACACGGCCTATGGCTATCATTTGCTTAATAATTTTGATATTGATTATAATTGTCTTTAAAGATAAACCCGATGTTCCACCAAGTGATGCTCAAGCATTGCGAACAAAATCTGAGAAAGAATCTTATATTGAATCGATGCGAGGACTTATTCATAGTCGAAATTTTTGTCTTCTTTTTTTCAGTTATGGACTAAATGCAGGCGTTTTTTATGCAATCAGTACTGTATTAGGCGCTATAGTTGTAAAAACAATGGGTTCGGAATATCAAAGCTATGCGGGATATATGGGCTCATTAATTGTAATATCCGGTATTTTCGGATCGATTATTTGTGGCTACATTTTGGCATGGTCAGGCAAATATAAATTGATTACCGTTATCACCTATGTATTAGCCATGGTTGGATTCATAATTTTTGCGGTGGCTTTGAAATTAAAATCAATTTTAATGATGTTCTTTGTAAGTGTCATTTTGGGTTTTTTCATGACTGGTTACTTGCCGATTGGATTCGAATATGCCGCCGAAGTAACATATCCACAATCAGAGGGTACTTCTGCTGGCCTATTGAATGCATCAGCTCAAATATTTGGTATAATTTTGACATACTGCTCTTTATCCATGATTGATATCATCGGACCATTTTGGGTTAATATTGGCTTTGCCATTATATTGGCTATCGGAGTTGTCTTAACATTACTAATCACTAATGATCTTCGCAGGCAAGAAACAGCACAAGCAATGAAAAAGAAATCTCTGTCAAATGAGTTATCATCTTAAAGATTGAATTAAATCAAATGTTTTACTCAAAAAAATCAAAGGAAACTTTCGAGTTTTAATAAAATTAATAATTTATTTATGAAAAATACATTTAAAAATTGAAAAAAATATCAATCAGTAATGATGAGCTCATCGATTCCCCAATCTTCATAGCTACCATCTGGCAAAAATCGTCGGATAATTAATGGTATTTTACGTTCCCTTAAAAAAATATTTTTGAAAATTAATATGGTAAAAAAATATAATTCATTTAAATTTCTCACTTTAGTTCTTTCATGGCGATTTGTAACGGATCAGTTTCGCCTTCTAATTCCACCATAATTGGAGCGCACATAGCAATCTGTAAGGCTCTAGTCCCCAACACTCGAGCTCTTTCATATTTGGTCATATATGGTGTAGTTATCTTTTTGGCATTTTGCTTCTGTTGCATCTGATCGGATGGCAAAAATTCAACATTCTCTTCATCGACAGCTTCATCGCCAATATCATCAGCATCCACTGCATCTTCGAAATCCCCTCCAAGGCTAACAATTTGATAAAATAAACATCATCATTATTATTTATCATAAACGGAAGAAAATTATTACAACATACTCATCAACATCATATTCGTCATCAGACATTTTCAAAAAATATTAATATTTGTTTAAAATTGAAACCAAAAAATGAAAATTGTATACAAATTTCCAAAAACATGCCTAGAACGAGCTATTCATAAAAGACGATTCGAAATTCGACAGAAATCAATTTAAATACCCAAAAAAAATTCCAACATAAGTAAACAGTAACTGAAGCACAGGCTAACCTCACACAATCAATTTGGCTAAATTGTGGAATTTTTGTAAAAAATTGAGAATTTATTAATTTATTGTATTGCACAAAGCTTTAATCTGAGTTTAAAATTTTACAAGTTTTAAAATATCAAAGTATGTAACAGATATTTCACAAAAAATAATCATAATGATGCTTCATACTTCATATTTGTTTGAGTGATTTAAAAAAGTTATTTACTGTTTTAGAAAGATCTGGATCACGATAAATATCTTGATGACCATAACCATATTGGGCGGGATATGATACAAATTGTGTTTGTTCACTAACATTTTTCGGTTGCAACATTTTAGCTTGTTCGTATAGTTTTCTTCCGAGATCAAAGGAAACGATAACATCATCTTCTGCATGAAGTATTAATAATGGACAACGAATTGTAGATAATTGAGCTGTGCTATTGAAATTGAGTTCTGGATTATTGACTAGCGGTTCAACAAAACAATATTCAAAATATGGTAGAAAGGAAAATAATCTGATCAATGGATAATGATGGCTTGCTTCAACGATTGATGTAAAACCAGATTCAATAACCGCAGCAAATGGATAGATTTCATCAGGACATTCACTTAAGAATCTGGTAGCAACACCAGTTCCCAAAGAATGTCCCCAAATGATGATCCTATCAGATGTGACATTATTTCCAAGTATCCATTCATAGACGTTTCGAGTATCATTTGTCAGGCCAAATGTGCTAGGTATTGCATTAGTTGAATCAGCATATCCACGATAATCAAAAGCGATAACATGAGCATTAGATTTTTCACTTAATAAATTGTAGAGTAAACGACGATGATAAAAAGCTCGACTTGCCATATTACCATGTAGATAAAGAACAATAATTCCATCATCATTAAAATCATGTGCCTCTCGTTTACATTCGTCATAATCATCACGAGGAAATATATGCCAGGCACCAAGATTTATGTTGCCTTCATCATTTGTCGTTTCGATTCGAAATGGTTTAGCACAACGTAAACCAAATTGTTCTGTATTCGAAAGATCGTGGAAATAATGTACATTGATGATATTCATGAATACACCAAAACGTTGAAAAGTAATGGAATTACGAACAATGATTGGTATGACGATGAAAATAAATAATAATATTAGTATTATTAATGATATTATAATTGAAATTAAATTTCGACGAATCATTTTGATGAGTTTTTTTTCGAAGCTCTGATCTGCCTCTTCATTCAATTCACCAATGAATGATTTGGTTTTTTTAGGTGGCGACGAAACCGTTTTTGTTGTTATCTTGTCGTCAGAAGAAGCGATGCGCTTTCGAATTATTGAATTCATCATTTTGTGTGGATTAATACTTTTCTTTCTTTTCTGATACTGATAAAAATTACAATTGCGCTAGCATTAATCGCAAAAAATTGAATACATGAAAACAAATCGATGAATGTACGCAACATACAAAAACAAAATACAACCACGAGCTTATTTTTGTCTATAAAGTTACAAGGAAATATATTGACGTAAAAAAGTGAATGAATGATAAATTTAAAGTTTGTATCATGAAAATCAATGTCTGACAACGAATTATGGACACATAAAATATTTCATCAGTTTAAAACAGGGAAAAAATTGAAAGCTGATGACATCATCGATACTGATATCACTGATTTTACACATACAACAGATGGCGTTCAAAAGGAAAAATTGATATCTTTTACCTTCTTTGTAATTAATTTATTACATTCTAATCACGTTTTTCAAGACTTGAAAAGATTTTGCAATCTGCTATTAATATTTATAGCTCTTCGATCATCGTTGATTTTGATCATGAGACACAATCAATGATTAAGCCTTAAAGGTATGCATAGTGATTTCATCAACAGGGCGGCCAACAATTACGAACATTATCTTTATGATCATCATCAATCCATTCCAAATATTCTTTTAGTAAAACTAGAAATCAATAATACATTAATTAAGATAAGGTAATGGTGGCTTTCGAAACTTACATTTAGAGTTAGCAGTCCATTTTGCTATTAAGACACGCTTACAATCGATTTGATTATTTATCATACATTTGATTACGTTATCCACTTTTGGTTGTACCATTGCCCATGATTTGATGAATAAAATTGCAGGTGAAGACAGGTACGGCAAATTTTCTTTTAATGAAGGGATTACCAAACCATTAAATAAAAAATATGCAAAATGGCAATATTTGTCCAGACCATCAGGATAATCCACTTCAATGGCTGGCAATTCCCAACTGTGTGGTCCAAATGTTGATTTGCGATGACATTTGATACAATCATCATCTGGATCATATCTTGGAGGTGGATCCTCCAATGGATTCGAAAAAGTACAATGTTTATGTGCATAGATCGCCAGCCATTCCATTTGAATGGGTAAAACATTTCTCATGTACATCTTACCAGAATCGGATGATTCAAATATCTCTTGATAGACGACAAAGTCGTTTGTCTGATTGAGCAAAACCGAATTAGGAGAAATAAATACATATTGTTCAACTTCGATTGATTGATAACAATTACGTATAGATTTTTGAACTTTACGAACATCTCCGTGTTCATCTTGTACAGTGACCATAGTGAACGGTATGCGTCTAGCAATGTGATCGCTAAAACCTGAAAGAAATAGCTTACTCAACATCTTGACCTGGATTTCATTCGGTACGGATAATTCTGGAGAAAGAGTCTGATTTTTCATTATCGATCGAAGTTGATTCAATAATTGTAAACGAAGTTTTTCTGCTTCACGTATGGCATTATGACGTAGACCATGTGAGAGAGAGAATTTCTCACTAAATCCATGATAATGAGAGGAACCAAATGCACTTAACAATGTCCAAATATCACCCAATATTTGACAGAATGGATGTGAAAAGAACCAGCTTTCACGTCGTTGTTTGATTTCTTTCGATACATCAGAAATGAAAAGTTCTTGTACAGTTAACAAAGAAATCAAAGTGACTACCAACGGAACAAGATCAGCTTGTGTTGACAATAATAATATTCGGCTGAAACGTGGTGAAACTGGAAAGTATGACATTAATCGTCCGAACCATGTTATATTTGATCTTTCAATCTTTTTATTTTTCTTTATGATTAATGTTTTTGTTTCGAGAGCATCCAATTGATTCAATAGTTTTTCAGCTGCGACTAAAGCTTCCAGATTAGGTTTAGTAGGAAATGGAAAATTTATTACATTTTCAAAACCGATAGCTTTCATCTGTAACAATAAATTATCGATTGGTTTCTGCAGAATTTCTGGTTCAGAATACTGTTTGAATTGATCATTGAATACGGCTGATGAATAAAGACGATAACAATGGCCGGCCGAAGTTCGACCAGCTCGACCAGAACGTTGATCAGCAGATGCTTTTGATGTCCATTCTATGACAAATGTCGAAACACTAGTCATACGATCATAGACGACATTTTTAACTTTTCCTGTATCGATTACGTATCTAATATTAGGTAAAGTTAATGATGTTTCAGCTATATTCGTCGCAATGACACAAAGACGACATCCAACAGGTGGTGGCTGAAATACCATAGCTTGTTTCTTACTAGGCATCATTGAATACAATGGCAAACAATATAATGGTTCTGTTGTTGTTAAAAATCCTAGATCTTCGGTAATATCCTCGTCTTCTTCGTTATCATTGCTATTTTCATTCTCATCAGCATCATTTGAATCATTATCATATAAATCAAGACCATCAATAATTTTTTCGCTTGTTTCGACCGGATTAATGGAATAAACGTCTAGATTGATTCTCAATTTTGAATTCATATCATCAATAGATTTTTCAATTATTTGTTCATTGTTTTCGTCGTCGGTTTTAGTCATATTGCTTTGCTTTTCTCGATCAATTCGATGAGTAATAGGAAATTTAGCTTTCAACATTCGGCAAAGAGATAAAACTTCTGTACGGCCAGTAACAAAAACAAGAATACCACCCGGTTGTGAGATGGAATGAATTTTACAAACTTTTTTGAATGCTTCCTGCATATAATTTGGATTTGTATATTTACTGAAATGAATTGTAACTGGATATTGACGAGAATCAATTTTTATGACAGGTGGAGGATTCTTAAACAAGTGTTTATTTTCAGTGAAATCTTCCACACGTAACGTGGCCGACATAATAATCAGCTTCAATGGATCACCCTTTTTATGTCGAACCTGAACGATACGAGAAAGAAAGCCAATCAAAATATCAGAATAAAGACTACGTTCGTGCGCTTCATCGATGATCAATGCAGAATATTTAGTCAAATATAAATCTCGTTCAATTTCTTTCATCAATATACCGTCAGTCATGAATTTTATTCGGGTTTTATCACTAACATTTCCTTCAAAACGAATTTGATAGGATACTTCTTGTTCGCTCATATTAAGCTCATAGGCAACACGTTTAGACATTGAAATGGCAGCTACTCGTCGTGGTTCAGTTACACCAATCAATTTACCGTTGGTCGCATAACCAGCTTCATAAAGAAATTGTGGAACTTGTGTAGTTTTACCAGAGCCAGTTTCGCCGCAAATTATGACTACTTGATTATGCATGATTGCATCCATAATGTTATGCTCTTCCGATAATATCGGCAATCGTTGACGAGCTTGTTGTATTTTTTCTGGTCGATCGACATGGACAAATATGCTTTTCTTTTTTTCCTTTACCGCATTACCATCTTCAATTTTAATTTGATTTTTATCAACGGTTTTTATGTCTTCCAATGGTTCTTCCTCAGGAGATTTGACAACCAAAGTGGATTTGTTTTCACTTTCAGGTTTCTCTTCTAGTCTTTGGTCAGAATCCGAATGAATTTTTTCATTTTCTTCATCATTTTTTTCATCATTATTTTGATCATTATTTTCATCTTCAGATGAACTTTCTAATTCATCCTCATCCTCATCTTCCTCATCATCAAAACTATCTTTGAATCCAATGACATTCGGATCTTTTCGGTTGAAATTTTTTTCATTACTTTTGAATTTAATTTTTCGGATTTTGAACCTTTTACGAGTCAAATGATTTTGATCTTCATCTTTTTGTTGATTTGACCCTTCGTCACCATTATTTTTGTTGATCGAACTATATAATTGAAGCAGATCATTAATTTTTCTTTTTCCAACCGTCTGAACAATACTGGTGGAAGGCATACTATCATATTCATGTTCATCAATTTGATATTGTTGTAAATCGCTTATCAAATTTGTCCGCTAATAAGAAAAATATCAGAGTTCAAATGACTTATTAACTTATTAAATTTACTTACATTAAATTTTCTATTTTTTCTTTCCAAAATTTTTTCCAATTTCTTTTTTTTCTTTTTCGACAATAACTGTTTCTTGATCTCTTCTTTTTTTATTCGAAAATTTTTTCTTTCTATCCCATCACCATCCAAAACATTATATTTTTCTGTGTTAAAAATCAATTTAAAAAAATTACTTGATTAAATGAGAACAAACATGGTACTTTCTTAATGGTATTACTTTTACCGGATAATATTAATTGGTTATATTCATCATATTTGCTTTCATCCACATCGAATTCGATTTGAATTTTTTCTTGTTTCATCATTTTGGAAAACCAGATTATTTACTTATTTTTAAAAGGAATAACACAGAATGCACACATGAAAATAACGCGTGATTCAATAGCACGACTATTTTAACCTAATCAAAATGACTTAAGTATTCAATAATATTCTTGAATTTATTTTTCAACAAAATTTTTTCAAAAATGAGTGAAAATAATCAAATTTCCGAAGATGTTGATGAAAAAATTTATGCATTTGGTAAAAAATTCAAACACACATTAGACAGTGATGAAGAAGATGATGAAATTGGAGCAGAAAAATATAATGTTCTGGATGATGATGCTATCGAAGGAACTGAAAGACCAACAATCGAATTCGATGGCGAAATCAAAATTACTCCTTTCAATATGGATGAAGAACTCGAAACTGGTCATTTCGATAAAGAAGGCACATATATTTTTGATAAAGAAAATGACATTCGTGATAATTGGCTTGATAATATCAACTGGAATGTAGTAAAGCCAACAACCTCGAAAACAGTTAAAAAAGAAAAGAATACTGATAATGATTCATCTAGCGATGATGAAAAAGAAATAACTATCAGCCAAGAAAATATAAAAGAATTTTATAAACAGATCCTAGATTTAATTCAACCAGGAGAATCGGTTCGAAAAGCGATACAACGTTACGGAAAGCTTTGTAATGCTGAACGTAAAGGTCAGAAACGTAAAATCAATTCAAATGTAGCTGCCAACCAACAATCGACAATCATTAGTGAAGCCAAAGAGAAAATGATGAAATTAATTTCGATTGCCGATCAAATTCTTCAAACAGGTGATATGGACATTTATGAACGAACATATGAACAATTTAAGCTACAATTGAATAAAATCGATGATGCAGAGTCAAAACAATCATCCGATAATAATGATGACATGTTTAGCGATGATTTTAATGATAAAAAAGCATCCACTTCCAAAGTAATGACATCTTTTGATGAAACGAAAACCTGTTGGGAATACAAATGGGAAGATAAAGATGATGCCCAAACATATGGGCCATATACCACTGAAGAAATGTTGACTTGGACGAATCAAGGTTACTTTGATCAAGGTGTTTTCGTTCGACGTACCGATTCAACTGATGCTGGATTCTATAGTTCGAAAAGAATCGATTTTGAATTATATATCTGATTTTATTTGTTTTTTATTTATTATAACATTTTCATATGTTTGCATGAACAGATGTTGGAGAAAAATTAAGATCATTGGAGAAAAAAAATCAGTATTGAAAAAAATTATACAACAATGTAGTTCGCCTTTTTTCAACGATTGTCATTTGATTTTCTAACGCACCACGATCAGTTGTTTCGGCATTTTCTATTTTCCATGCTAGATTTTCAATCTCATTTTCGAGTGCTGCCTGTTGAAATTCGAATAGTTCTTTTTGTGGGCCACATTCCATATAGTATGCATATGGATATGTATATTGTAATGTATAACGACATTTAGATAGAATTTTAGCACCACGTAATAGATATTGCCAATCTATCCATGTACCATTGTTACGATTAAGTTCATCATCAATTTTGGCTTGTATTCGTTCACGATTTTCATCCTCTAATTTTAAGCTTTTCATGTGATTATCCCAGCGTTCATAATAAAATAGATATTTTTTTAATGCTTCTCTGGCTCTATCCGATTCATTTTTTATATCAAGATTTTCTTTGTATTTGCTACATTTAAAATATTGTGGTCCATGTATGTCCCATGAGCCTAATCGACATAAATGCAAAGATAACAAAAAAAACATTATTATTTAATTAATGGTAAAAAAATGAATACACAGACCTAGACAAATCCAGCAAAACTCATGTTTACAAGAATAACAGCTCATATGATTACAACCACCATTTTTTTCAATACAAGAACTACAGTTTGGACAAAGTTTAGTATGTGCACGAATATAATGAGCCGTTTCAGAATCATCTGCACACTTTCGATACCAAAGTAAAATAGTTTTACAATCGGTTGGAGCATGATAATCATTACCACATTCGAAACAAAATGAATTATTACAATTTGTACAGGTAACACGTTTGGGTGACGGTTGTTCCTGGGCGATTACAACGGTTTGACATTCGGAATTTATACAAAGTCTCATGCGAATGTATGCATCGATCGATTCACGAAATGTAAGTAAATCATATTTCTCTCGTAAAAGAATAGAATTTTGAAAAATAAAATGAACAAAATCTTCTGGCAGAAATAGCTTGCAATCGGAATTCATGCAACGAATTCCGGTTGATTGGCCATTCTGGATATTCACACGACAATAATTAAACCAACAATCAAGACAAAATGAATGGCCACAAATCAATGATAGAAAGCGGTCTTTCAATTTTGAATCTAAACATACATCACAACATATCGCTACTAATGTTGTTTGTTGATTCGATTCTGCTGTGGGTGAATAAAAGCATTTGGATCTACATGCTTCGATCAAATCTTCCCAGCTTTTATGAAAAGGTTTCACACCTTTACATTCAAAATATTCATTATCACATGCGAAATATTTGTTTAGAACTTCGTTTGCATCCCATTTACATTGTATCAATAGCATTTTAGCCAATGAATAATTGAGCTATTGTTTGAAAAAAAAGCCAAACAAAAAATCAACATAGCCTTCACTTTAGCGATAATTTCTAAAAATAACATACCTTTATACGATTAGTTATACTATTAATTAGTTCGTTTAGAATATCTTTTGCTTCAGAAAAACTGATACAACGATAATCGAAATGCTCTACATCTTTAGTTTGAATATCTTCATTATCATCGATTTGTTCACCAAAATCTTCATAATTATCATAGTTCCAATCATCAGTATCATCATAATGATATTCATCATCGTTATCCTCGTTATGCATCATGTCTTTGAAATATTAACTTGTCGTGGTCAAAACATTGATTTCGTTAATTTGTGGTTGTCTTGATCCACAATCCTCGAATCTGTTAATCACATTCCGAACAGATGGCGTTCATTACCTTTTTTAATATTGCATTCAATCAACGATCACAACATATGGTTCTTCGCATCTAATTTCATTGTTTGGTGATCATTTGACAGTGATCATTTTTCTCAAGAATTTTGATGATCCTTTTATCTTAGTAATTTGAATAAAATCAGCCTAAAGTTATGGCATTTTCTTATCATTTATTGCTGTTATTTTTTGTATCAATTATATTTTACGGGTCAGTTGATGCAGGTTAGTGTTTAATTTATTTTAACAGATAATGATAATAACAATAATGATCCATCAAA
>ERZ500997.326-NODE-326-length-13250-cov-11.620765_pt1 | contig 13250 bp, 7 predicted proteins | sample MGYA00248826_ERZ500997 | MGnify/ENA primary metagenome ERZ500997 (study PRJEB25958, sample SAMN03398524) | human skin metagenome | study: EMG produced TPA metagenomics assembly of the Human Skin Microbiome Metagenome (human skin metagenome) data set.
TTATGATACGTTTCTGTTTTACATAAAAACCTGCTGGTTCAGCAAATAAATTAGGGATGAATGATGGAAAAAGACAGACTAAATAATCTTCATATCGCTGATGAGCAGATTTTGATTACGCCAAAAGAGCTGAAAGACAAATTTCCACTTCATAATGAGCTGGAGATTCAGATTGCTGCATCCCGCCGCATCATTGCTGATATTATCGCCGGACGTGATCAGCGCTTACTGGTGGTATGTGGCCCCTGCTCCATCCATAATTCAGACTCAGCTCTTGAGTATGCACAGCGGTTAAAAAAGCTTTCTGGCGATCTTAAGGACAGACTCTACATTGTGATGCGTGTCTATTTTGAAAAACCGCGTACAACTGTTGGCTGGAAGGGAATGATTAATGATCCCTATATGAATAATTCCTTTGATGTTCAGGCTGGCTTATGTATCGCGCGGCAGCTGCTGATAAATCTTGCAGAAATAGAGTTGCCATTGGCAACCGAAGCACTTGACCCGAATGGCCCGCAATATCTGGGTGATCTGTTCAGCTGGTCTGCTATCGGTGCCCGCACCACTGAGTCGCAGACGCACCGTGAAATGGCTTCAGGCCTTTCAATGCCAGTAGGTTTCAAAAATAGCACAGACGGCAGCCTGAATACCGCGATTAACGCCATGCGTGCCGCCGCCATGCCACACTGTTTTGTGGGGATTAACCAGTTGGGCCAGGTGTGTTTGCTAAAAACTCAGGGAAATCCTGACGGACATGTCATCTTACGTGGTGGTTATACCCCCAATTATTCAGCGAAAGACATCAAAGAATGTGAGGAAGCGATGCTGAAAGCCGGGCTCCGTCCTGCCTTAATGGTAGATTGTAGTCATGGTAATTCTAATAAAGATTATCGTCGCCAGCCTGTCGTTGCCCGTGATGTTATTCGCCAGATAAAGGCAGGAAATCGTTCAATAATTGGGATCATGCTGGAAAGCCATCTAAATGAGGGGAGCCAGTCATCAGAGCAGCCGCCCTCTGAGATGAAGTACGGTGTCTCTGTGACGGACGCTTGTATTAGCTGGCAAACGACGGAATCTCTTTTAAAGGATATCTGGCATGAATTGCAAGATAAGCCTTCCTCCTCTTTATCACAGGAGCTATAGAAAATAATGGTGACCGAACTAGCCAGATTACAACAACAAATTGATGATGCAGATGTGGCACTGCTGGATCTTCTGGCTAAACGCCTGACACTGGAAACAGAAGTTGGTAACGTCAAAAAACAGTTCGGTTTACCTGCACATGCCGCTGAACGTGAGGCTTCGATGCGGGTTTCACTCCGGCAACGAGCAGAATTGCCAGAGATCCCGCCAGATCTTATCGAGGACATATTACGCCGTATAATACGGCACGCTTACTCTGGCGAGAATGATAAACGATTTAAAACCGTTAACCCCCAGCTACGTACAATAGTCATTATTGGTGGCAGGGGAAGGATGGGGCGCCTGTTTGAAAAAATGCTGACTTTATCGGGCTACCAGGTTGAAATCCTTGATAAAGAGGACTGGAAAAACGCCGGAAGTATACTTGGCCGGGCAGCAATGGTTATTATCAGCGTGCCAATTCATCTTACTGTTAAAATAATAGAGCAGCTCCCGTCGCTACCGCAGGATTGTATCCTAGCTGATATTGCTTCAGTGAAAAATCCTGTAGTGCAGGCAATGTTGTCGGCACACCCCGGCTCGGTACTTGGGCTGCACCCAATGTTTGGTCCCGATACAGAAAGTTTTGCAAAGCAGATAGTCGTCTGCTGCGATGGCCGGCTGCCACAAGCCTATCAATGGTTCCTTGAGCAGATTCGGGAGTGGGGTGCGTGTCTGCATTGTGTCAGCGCGAGTGTTCACGATGAGCTCATGACATTTATTCAGGCCTTGCGCCACTTTGCTACTTTTACTTACGGCCTGCATTTGGCAGAAGAGAATGTTGACCTTGAACAGTTGCTGGTCCTTTCTTCACCGATTTATCGTCTTGAGCTGGCGATGGTGGGGCGTCTTTTTGCACAGGATCCCCAGCTTTACGCCGATATTATTATGTCTTCAGAAAATAATCTTGCGCTGATTAAACGCTACTATCAACGGTTTGGTACAGCGATTGCCCTGTTAGAAAAAGGGGATAAACAGACCTTTATTAGCAGCTTTAATAAGATAGAGCACTGGTTTGGTAATTATGCAAAACGTTTTTTTACAGAGAGCGGGATGCTACTTCGCGCGGTCAACGAAAGTCGATAACACAGCGTCGCTACACTCTAAAAAAACAAGCATTAATCACACTCAGTCAGCACGATATTATCGCTCGGATAACAGCCTAGTACTTTCAGAAAACGGCTTTTTACTGCCAGTTCACGTAGTGCATTTTGCATTGCTTCGGTGCGCAAATTACCCAGCACATCAATATAAAACATCTCTTCCCAAGGGTTACCATAGATGGGCCGGTTTTCCAGTTTGCACATAATAAGGTTATGCTGACGTAATACCAGCAGAGCTTCTGCCAGAGCTCCGGCCTGCTGGCCAGTTGCCAGAATCAGTGTAGTTTTTGCTGCTATCTGGGGTGCTACTTCGATTGCTTTTCGCGCCAGAATGATGAAACGGGTAATATTATGTTGCTGATTAGCTATTTTACTTTTAATTGTATGAAGCCCATAGAGCTCTCCGCCAGTCTCGCTACCCAATGCAGCAACATGGGGGCTATTAATATCCGCCACTTTTTTCATTGCAGCCGCCGAGCTCTCTGTATATTCGATGTTCCAGTGAGAAAATTGATTAATAAACAGGCTGCATTGTTGAAAGGGCTGGGGGTGGCTATAAACAGTTTCAATTTGTGATAAGTCAGCAGTACCAGAAGCAAGCAGGCAGTGTTCAATAGGGACAGTGATTTCCCCAACAGCAGACAGGCGGGTATGTTGTAGCAAATCATAAACCTCATTAATCGATCCTGATGTGGTATTTTCAATCGGCAAAATTGCATAGTCAGCTTGTTTTGTTTCAACCTGCTCAATGATTTTGTCAAAATTCATGCAGCTACTTTCAGTAATATCTTGTAAATGACTTTCAGCGTAGAGTCGGGCAGCAAGGTGAGACCAGGAACCCTTAGGGCCGAGGAACGCGATGCGGGTGCTCTTACTATCTTTTTTATTGAAATATTGTTGTAGCAATGCCTGCTGGATCAGAACAGAATCTTCAATAATGTACTTAAAAAGCCGGGTGATATAATATGCATCCAGATTCAGTGGTTTCCCTTTAGTTATTAGCTGTTCTAATAATTTCTTTTCGCGTTCAGTGTCACGCACTGGAAAATTAGTTGCCGTTTTTGTATTCGCCACCTCAGCTGAGAGCGAGCGGCGTTCGGCCAGTAATGCCAGTAGTTTTTCATCCAGTGCATTGATTTTGTTACGCAAGGATAGCAGAGCGTTATCTTCGATCATGATGTGTTTACCTGTTACAGCAGTTCAAAAAAAACCTCCCAATCGGGAGGTTCTGATGGCCGACTTCGCGTTGGCTACTTATGACCGACCTGCTCAGTAAATAAGGAGGCTAGAAGCGTGCTTTGAAGAAGAACTAGTGAAGTTAACTTATATCAAATATCACTGCCGACATGTAGCTTACAGTAACGCTATTAAAAATCTGTTGTCAATAATTAACGTTTCTGGTGACACTACTGGCAAGCATAGTCTTCTCCAGCAGGTGATAATGCTTACTGACTCAAGCTCGTGTTTTTGACAGCAGCACATGCGCGGCGCGATTCACCTTTATGCTGCACTTTGTTAAGTTGTTTTTCCAGTTTGTTAATTAGAGAGTTAATGGCTAAGTACATATCACTATGTCTGGCGCTGGCCACCAGTGGGCCATGCGGAGTGCTTATGCTGGCGTCTGCTACAAACTCAAGGGGCTCTTTCGACAACACGATGTGCGGGTTTATCAGATCCGTTTGCCATTTTTCCAGTTTAGCCAGCTGCTCCTCAACATGGCTGCGAATAGACGCGGTAATTTCCATTTGTTTACTGGTAATGCTCAGAATCATCATTTTTACCTCTCTGTCCTCTGTCATTCAGTCTGGAGCCATCAGAATAGCGCTTCAGTATATCAAATGTTTGATCTCCGTCACATTACCACTCCGCTTTTGTAAGACGTATATGAAATATGTGAGAAAAGCTAAATAATTTAACTTATATCGTAATGTCATTGACATGTCATTAACATAATTTCTGCGAAAGTTACATTACCCATCGCCCGGATTGCTTTAATGCTGGATGTGAAGACCGCCCCAAATTTGGTAAGGGCAGTTTTATTTAATCAGCGAGCCAGCTTTCTTTAGTTACTGTTCTTTAATTTTATGAAAAATTAATCAATTAGTCTTGTCGTTATGACTAATTTTTGAATACCGAAAATTCACCTGACTGACGATGATCCCACAGTTAAAAAACGAAGCCCTGGCTGGCAGGGGGATATGTAAGTTTTTGCTGATTTTTTACTGCTGTGCGCTACTCATTCCCGTAGTGATGTGGCGGTAGTTAGCGAACGAAAACTGGAAAACCTTCAGTTTACTTAATGAAACGATAATTTCATATCATTCTGATAAATTTTTCAGGACCGGTAAAACCAATAATTGTCAGCTTGAATATTAACGTCCTAATGGCGGTGATGTGCTTACTACAACTTATCTTATTTTTTGTGTATTTGAGTAAATACACCAAAGAACATGAAATAGATTACTGGTCTTGTGCATTTATGAAATGATGAAGGACCTAGCTGGATCAGGATAAATGCTGCTAAAACTAAAGACGACAAACTTAAATGAATAATTAAATATTCTACGGAATTTAAATCCATTTAAGGTGGCTTACGCCACTATTGAAGTGATTGAAGCGAAACGTGGGCTTAGCAAAGAGCAGGTCAGATATGCTTATTTACAGCTATCCATTGTAAGAGTGTGTCTGGTGAATAAGGTTTTTGGCCCGTTAGACTTGGCCTGAGTAAAGCAATCAATTTAGTTTACAGCAGTACTATTTTTATTCTGAATAAAATCTTCAATCATTCAGCTTGAGAGTGAATGTTCAGGATATGGATAAATAACAAGGACGGAGATACATTTTTATATTGATAGAAAATATTACATTTACAAATATTTTTCATGCTTTGTCTTATAATATACTGCTGTTTCTTCAATATATATCATATAAATAATAATTATTTCTTACTTGTGAGCGGTATTAAATATGGATTTGACAAAAAAAATGGATATGCAGAACAGCACTCTTGCTTCAGCATTTTCCTCTTGTGTCAAAAAAACACCAGAAAAAATAGCAGTTAAATACAAAGATAAAAAAATCAACTATAAGGAACTTGATATACTGGCAACAAATATAGCCAGATTTATTTATCAAAATAGTTCTCATTCAAATAAATCCACATCAATATTGTTTATCCTTGAAAGAAGCGATCTCACTATTGGGGTTATTCTGGCATGTGCGAAACTTGGAATCACATATGTTCCTTTTGACCCACGCAATCCTGACGAACGTTTACACTATATGATTGACGATTGTTGTCCTGCGTTGGTGATCACAACAAAAGAACACGCAAACAGGCAGGAGACTCATCGTGAAATATACCTTGAGGATATTCCTTCTGCTATGCAAAAACAACTGCCTGCCTTACCAGAAACCTCGGGGCAGGAAGCAGCCTATATAATGTATACGTCAGGCTCAACAGGAAAGCCGAAAGGTGTCATTATCCCGCAGGAAGGCGTTCTTCGCCGGGTGCTTAATGCAAAACCCTTGCAGTTTTCGTCTGACTCCGTTATTGCACAGTGCTCAAATATTGCTTTTGATGTATCAACCATGGAAATCTGGGGAGCCATTCTGAATGGTGCTACATTAGTTGTTATTCCTTATGAAACCGTGATTGACAGCGAAGCGTTGGCTGTTTTGCTGCGTGATGAAAAAATTACTGATGCCTGTTTTACCGTTGCGCTATTCAACCAGCTGGCAACGGAAAACCCGGGTACTTTTGGCACCCTGAATAATGTCATCGTGGGCGGTGACGCGCTAAATCCCAAAACCATCCGTGCGGTACTGTGTTCTGATACACCACCGGGCGCAGTATGGAATGGTTACGGGCCAACAGAAAATACGGTATTTACTACGATTCATAGAATCACACCAAAGGATTCTATGCGAGGCAGTATTCCGATTGGATTACCAGTCTCCGGAACTCAGTGTTATGTGCTCGATGCAAACCGCCAGCCAGTTATGCCCGGTGAGGAGGGGGAGTTATATACTAGTGGTACAGGACTGGCGACCGGATATTTGAACAAGCCTGAAAAAACTGCCGAAGCATTTTTCCCCAATCCTTTCTATGACCTTGAAAAGAGCCAGACTCCGCAATCAGCAAGTATGCTAATGTATAAAACTGGCGATCGCGTGAAGATGCTTGCAGATGGTACATTAGATTTTCTTGGCCGGGTGGACAATCAGGTGAAAATTCGTGGATTTCGCCTGGAACCGGGAGAAGTAGAGTATCAGCTTTGCCGGATTGCAGGTGTTGAGCTGGCTGTTGTGACCGTTGTTGAACATCACGGGCAGAAAAAGCTTGCCGCCTGGTGTAAGAGCACCCTAAAAGCCAGTGATATTCTGCAAATATTCCGCCAGCAGGTTCCTGCTTATATGGTGCCTTCCTATCTTCAGGTAATGGAAAAATTCCCGCTGACGGCAAACGGTAAGGTTGATAAGCAAAGTCTCCCTGCCCCTCAGCTCATCAATGACGAAACAACACCCCCGCAGACAGCTACTGAAATTTGGCTGAGTAACACCTGGTGCCAGCTTCTCTCTTTATCGCATCCTGTTGGCCGGGAAGATAACTTTTTTTTTCTTGGCGGCCATTCGCTGCTTATTGTTAAACTTAAACAAAAAATCCAGGCATGTCTGAGCAGAAATATATCCTTAACCGATCTGTTTCGTTTTCCTGAACTGGCCGGAATGGCAGCACATATAGACGCGCTGCCGGAGCAGCAGAGCAGGGTTGTCACCATCAATCCAGTGCAGGCAGGTGAAAAAATTCCGCTCTCAGATGAACAGCTTCGCCTGTGGCTAATTTGCAATCGTGAGCCGCAATTGCCACATTATTCGATTCCAATGGCATTTCAACTTTCGGGGCATCTTGATCCCGAACGCCTGGCACAGGCGCTGGATGCACTCTGCCAGCGTCATGAAAGTTTGCGATTACGCATTTACCATAGTGAAGGAATGCCTTGGCAGCAGGTAGCAAAAACAACTCCCAAATTAATTCTGGATGAAGCAAAGGATGAATGTGCTCTTCAGGAAAAACTGTATCAGCAAATTCAGCGCCCGTTCACATTTAAAGAGGACCCGCTACTGCGTACTGTGCTCTACCTGATGCCGGGCAGCTCCTGGTTACTTTTTATTAATATTCACCATATCATCACTGATGGCTGGTCTGTGGGCGTCTTTTTCCGTGAGCTTTCTGCACTCTATGCTAACGATGAGACGATTCCTCCGCTGGAGTACCAGTTTACAGATTATTGCGCCTGGCAACAAAAACAGGACTATGCTGTCGACCTGGCTTGGTGGCAGCAGCAGCTGAAAGGAGTATCGCCCCAGCAGCTTCCTGTTAGTGGCAAAGCAACAGGCGGCACCATTACCCGCAGCAAAAAGCTTTCTGCAACGTTACACAGCCAGCTTAAAAACGTGGCTATGCAGTGCAATACGGGTCTATTCAATATCATCTCATCGGCATTAGCGATACTGCTGTCGCGTCTTTGCAACCAGAAGGATATTCAGATATCCAGCATCTGGGCAAACCGTCAGTTTCCGGGGCTGGCAGAGCAGATTGGTTTCTTCGCGAATACCTTAATTCTCAGAATGCTGGTCGAACCAGAACGTTCGCTGACCGAGTGGCTGAAAGATAACCATACCGTAGTGACTGAAGGATTTCAGCATGGTGCCGCCCCCTTGAGCGAAGTGCTTGCCCAATCTGATATTCCATCTGATGGAATGCAGCACCCTCTGTGTTCAGTGTTGTTAGTGCTGCAAGACCCTGAAGGGGTAGAAGTGACAGGATTACAGTTGGCAGAGTGCTGTGCCACCCCTTACCCATTGCCTGAAGAGCAGGCGAAAAGCGATCTGCTTTTCAACATTGTTCCGGAATCTGATGGCGGGTTGCGCATAGAAACCTTTTTCCGCAAGGGAATTTGGCCCGAAGCACTGATGGGAAGTGTACCTGATTATTATCAGCAGATTTTGATCAATATGACGGAGCACTTGCACCAGCCTGTTACTCATGTGATGGATATTGGTAAAGAGATGCGCAGCCAGCAGTTGTTTTCCTGGAACCCGGAAAACAGAGCTCAGTCTTCGGGATCGATACTGACATTCTTTAATCATCAGGTTCAAACCCGGCCTGACGCACCGGCTGTCAGTGATTTTGAAAGGCAACTTAGCTATAGCGAACTGAACGCGCGTTCGGACTTACTAGCCTGGCAACTGCATAAACGAGAAGGGGATTTGTATGGTAAACGCGTGGCCTTCGCACTCGACCGCACGGCTGACACGATTGCCTTAATCATCGCTCTCATGAAACATGGTGCGGTATATGTTCCTTTCGACCCTGAATATCCTGATGAACGTTTGCGGGATGTATTGAAAGATTGTGCCGCTACCTGCCTGATCACTCAGAGCAGATATCGGTACCGGCAAACGCTTTGTTCTGAATACGATATTGCGGACCTGCTGGCAGCTCCGGTAACGGAGGCGATGCCAGCAATGCGTGCGGTATCGCAACAAGCGAACGAGGTGGCATACATCATGTACACATCCGGTTCGACTGGCGAGCCAAAAGGTATCGAGGTCCTTCATCAGGGGATCCTGCGTCTGGTTATTGATGCAGCTCCGTATCAGGTACGCCCGGATGCAGTGATGGCGCAGGCCGGTAATATTGCTTTTGATGCTTCAACCCTGGAGATCTGGGGGGCATTACTCAATGGTGCTCACCTTGTAGTCATTCCTTACCACACGGTGATTGACAGTAAAGCACTACCGGCGACGCTCGCGAAATACCATGTTACCGATGCCTGGTTTACTGTGGCACTTTTCAACCAGTTTGCCAGTGAAGATCCGTCAGCCTTCGGTTGTCTGGAGAATCTGCTGATTGGTGGTGATGCACTGAACCCGTCTATTGTCGCTTCTGTGCTGGCATCTGATGCACCTCCGGCGCATATCTGGAATGGTTACGGCCCTACAGAGAATACTACCTTTACCACGCTCCACCCGATTACTGTTAAGGATTGTCAAAGCGATGCTATTCCGATAGGGCGACCCATTGCCGGTACGGTCTGTTACGTGCTTGATGAACATCATCGTCTGCTGCCGCCGGGAGTACCTGGCGAGTTATACACCTCCGGGCTGGGGCTGGCAAAAGGCTATCTGAACCAGCCAGAAAAAACAGACGAAACGTTTGTTCCCAATCCTTTCTGGTACGAGAACGTTCATGGCAGCGTTGCCACGCAGAAAATGTATAAAACAGGCGATCGGGTACGCTGGATGGAAAACGGGGTGCTGGATTTTCTTGGCCGGACGGATAATCAGATCAAAATACGCGGATATCGCCTTGAACCGGCTGAAGTCGAACACCGCTTGTGTGCGCTGGATACGGTGTCACAGGCCATCGTGGACGTTCAGACGTTACAGGGCCAGAAACAGCTGGTCGCCTGGTGCGTGAGTAAATCATCTGCCAGCGAGATTATACAAATGCTTCGTCAGCGTGTTCCGGGTTATATGGTCCCCGCCTGTTTACAGGTCATTGATTCCATTCCTTTAACACCAAACGGTAAAGTGGATAAAAAATGCTTGCCGCCAGTAAAGTACGATGCGACAAATTCTCAAAAAACGCTGCCGCAGAATATAACAGAAAAGCAGGTTGCAGAGATCTGGCAGCAGTTGCTACAGACGGAACATCAATATTATCGGGAAGATAATTTCTTCAATGTTGGCGGCCATTCTCTATTAGTCATCAGGATGATTGATTTAATCAGCAACAGGATGGGGAAAACGATCTCAGTAGCCGGGGTGTTCAGCAGCCAAAATCTTGCAGAACTGGCCGCTCATATTCATGGTGAACATATTTATCATGATGATGAATGCCATCAGATTGTGCAGGATAGTCAGCTCACGACGGAAGGTTTTGTTTCTGCACCTGATGTTGATCTGAAATGTCTTCTGTTAACCGGTGCGACAGGGTTTCTTGGGATATACCTTCTGGCCACGTTACAGCAACAATTACCTTATGCTACCGTATATTGTCTGGTGCGCGGAGAAAATGGCGTAACGCGTTTGCGTAATACTGCGAAACGCTATCAGCTTGTTATTGATGAACAGAGAATAAAATGGGTCTACGGTGACCTTGGCCAGCCCCAAATCGGTCTTAACGAGCAGGAATGGCAGGCGCTGGCGGAGGAGGTTGATGGTATCTATCATTGTGGCGCATGGGTAAACCATTTGCATCGCTATAGTGCTCTGCGTGCTGCAAATGTAATCAGCACGCTAGATTTACTGCGGCTATGTACATTCGGGAGGCAAAAGCAGTTCTTTTATGTTTCGACGCTTTCCGCAGCCGCGCGACAGGATAACCGGATTCTGGAGCAGCCCCTTGCGGACGCTCCCCCCATGAAAAATGGATATGTTCAAAGTAAGTGGGTGTGTGAGAAACTGCTGTCACAGGCTTTTGCGAAAGGGCTTTACGGAAATATCTACCGAATGGGAAATATCACCGGCTCAACCCGCCATGGAATATCTAATGCGGAGACTAACCATACACTTAATCTCATTAAAGGTTGTTTACAACAAGGTGTGGCTCCCGAGTGGCCGGGTTATCAGCTTGATATCAGCCCGGTAGACATGCTGGCGTCTTTACTGGTCGATAGCAGCATCCAGCGCCCTTATCTGAATTGCGCACTCAACCTGGGGTATGTGGCGGCGTTTTCCTGGCGAGACCTGCTGACGAACATAGCGAAAGAGGGCTATCCACTACGTTTTGTAAGCGCCAGTAAATGGGCCGCTCAGTGGGTTCCCAAAATCGGCAGTGAAAACGCATTATATCCGTTTAAGTCGTTCTATCTGACGCCACAGGATTATTCTTATGAGGAGATTGATCACGTGCTGGTTAAGACAGCGGATTACAGTATAGACCTGCATGAATTATTGCGGCTTTACACCAACTTCTGGTTGCAAAGCGGATTTCTCTCTGCACCGCTGGATGTACTGGCGTAATGTCTGAGCGCCAGCATCCATCCGAAGACAGTGAATCTGCTTTGGATGCAGTCTGGTTTGATCTGGCCCCTGCAGTAAACGTTACCCGTTTTCTGCGGGACTATCGCCAGCTCCCGTTATCCGGCTTTAAAGACGGTGTTACAGCGTGCCGGTTTTTTGTGGAACGTTATAACAATACGCTATTTACAAAGCTGGGCATCAGTTTCCCTCCGTCGTTGAATAATGCGCTCACTTTACGACGGGCGGAATACCTTGCAGGGCGGGTGCTGGCAAAAATGAATCTGACGCGGCTAGGCCTTTCCGCCTGTGAGCTGCTGCCCGATCAGTATGGAATCCCGCAATGGCCAGCAGGCATTAGTGGTTCCCTGAGCCATAACCGTAAAATAGTAGTATGTGCAACGTTACCATCTGAACAGGCTGGCATGGCTGGAATCGATATTGAAACGCTGATATCCCCGGAGGACGCACAACTACTATGGCGGCATATCATCAGCCCCCAGGAGTATGCATTTCTGATGGCCCAGCCATTAGAATTTCATCAGATGTTAACGCTGGTTTTTTCTGCAAAAGAGAGCTTTTATAAACTTGTTTTTCCTAAGACCAGAAACGCTATGGTTTTTCACAGTGTCCGGTTTATCGCTTTTGATTTGCAGGATGGTACATTTTCACTGACGATACCGGATGAACTTACAACGCTTTTTCGCTCCCGACGCTACGCAGATGGGACATTTTTGTTAATGAATGACGATATCGCTACATTTATGTATTTGTGAAAGCAACAAACGATGGCGTGAAAAGTTACTCTGCCGTTTCTGAGTGCCGACTTGCTGGTTTGTCTTTTTCTGCTCAGGGTTAATCGTGGCAGGTCGGCCATATCTGGTTAACTGAATGGCAGATGCAGCGAAAAATGTTACCCGCAGGGGCCAGGCTGGATATACCTGTCGCGCATTATTGATGAGATTATCAATGTGAGTATGGTAAAGCGCTGTGGCAGTACCTGTAATGTAAAGGTCAGGCAATTCTGTTCCGCATTCTGAAGACGTTGCAGAACAAATGTCCAGGTTGCAGTATTCACCTCGTCCAGTTACTCCCTGCATCGTGCTGAATATCATCACCGCAACACGCTGATATTACTCAGTTACACCTGTGATATTACCCTGTTCAATCGCTCCGCCGCGACGTTTAAAATTTCCTTGTACATTGATGACAGAGCCTTTTTTAAAGGCATCAAACAGTAAAGAGACCTCGTCAGGCTTAACAAAGCGCAAATACACATAAGACAGAAAGTTGTTTTCGCTGCCGATTTCATGGCATTTTACTATTAACTTATGCTTGCTGCGGTGGATGCACTCGATCTTTACCGGGATTGAGTGATCGTTGTGAGCAGATAGCTGGCTAGGCTCAGTGATAAATTGTTGCACGCCGTTTTGAGAAAACCTGACTTTGTTGCCAGTTGCATTAATAATCATAATATCATCTGCATTAGTGGCCGGTTGTACAAAATTTGAATAAGTATTTGCCGGTTTTTCATCGATGAGACTGGTTACAGGTAAATCCGCTGTTCTGCTGATATTATTGCTATGATCAGTTTTCGTCATGGCATCCATCAAAATTATAAGTCGTTCGTTATCGTATTTTTTTAACTCAATATCGTGGATTGTCTGGATATAGCTATAGGTGATTCTGCCGCCAGTAACAGAGAGAATCAGCAATGCCAGACATGCTGCTTTTTGTTTACCTGTCATACCTACCCTGAGTTATCTGTTTACAAGCTACGCCAATACTTCAATAGAATCCCTTAAAGTGACAAGCTGAACGTTACATTAAGATTTTATCTCAGAGGCAATTGCAGTAGCGTTTTGCCCGTGTTTTTTAAGATATGAAAGTTATCAGTTTTATATTTTATATCAGTGCATAAGTTTTCCAGTTGTT
>ERZ500997.327-NODE-327-length-13242-cov-4.983999_pt1 | contig 13242 bp, 15 predicted proteins | sample MGYA00248826_ERZ500997 | MGnify/ENA primary metagenome ERZ500997 (study PRJEB25958, sample SAMN03398524) | human skin metagenome | study: EMG produced TPA metagenomics assembly of the Human Skin Microbiome Metagenome (human skin metagenome) data set.
CATTATAATATTCAAATACAACATTGACATGGCTATTTTAAATTATATAATTCAATGAAACAAAAAAATTTCAATCAACAAACAATTGATAATGTTGTATGAATGTGGAATGAGAAAATGATGATGATATTTATCAAAAATCATAATAATAATACAAATATAGGGATGGATAATAGTGATGAAAATATTGTTGTCCATTTCGATGATCCTGGATAACCGCCATTGTTGCGTCTTTGATTACGATTCTTTTTATATGATCTATCTTTACGTATTGTCGAATAAGAGAGTTGATCATCATCATCATTATCACCATCAATAATGTCCTCATCGTCATCGTAATCATTGTCGAATGGTGATGATACGTTCGGTGTTTCGTTCGGGAATCCATATTGATTATTTGGATCTTTGTTTTTTGGATTCATAAGAAAATAAAGAAAAAAATATTAAAATTCAATTGGAAAATGAAGCAAAATATAACGATGAAAAAAAATCGAAATTCTTATCTCACATGCGACTATGTTATCATCATATAAGAAATAAAGTAAGTATGTATTGTGTGGAGCAAGAAAAGAAACAAAATTACATAATTATTCTCATATGGCCTATTAGAAATATTTTTCTTTTCTCTGGATGAGCTCGATTCTACCAAACACACACATACATAAAGATATCACTGGAATTACTTCATTTGCTTTCATTTGGTCTCAATCAGAATGAAGAAGGCCAAAAAAAAGATCGAAAGAAAGTAGAAAAAAAATTCTATGATGATGATAACGAAAAACAACAATGTCTTACATAATAAAAAAATATGAATAGCGTTACCATCATCAAAGAATCTTGAAAGAAAGAAAAATAAAAAATAAATTTATCGATTGATAACTCCAAATGATGGTAATGACGATGATGATGATCATCATCATCATTTGGATTCAAGAATAAAGAAAAAAATGATGACGATAATGACAACAACAAAAAAATATATTTGAAAAATAATGATCGAAATGATGATAGTGATCACAATATAAATATATGATATGCTATGTATAGGAGATGAGATTTTCTATCAAATTTGCACCATATTGGTGGATCATCATCATCATCTTGCTGATTGAAAATCAAAAAAACTTGAAATTTGAATTTTTTTCACACACACACCCACTCACTCACTCACCACACACAGATAATATATTAGAGAGGAAAAAATCAATAAAATAAACAAGACATTTTTTTCAAAGTTCAAATGTCCAAACTTTTTCGTTTTATTAACATTGTCATCACCTATAGTTTGTGTGTGTGACACTAATATTACACATCCCTTTGAACATTGCAAGCTAATTTATGGTGGTGGCCAATTTTTTTCCTTCTGAATTCAGGGAGAAAAAAACTTATCACTAACATCATCATAGTCATTAAGAAAGTGGTTACTGTGAAAAAGTTTTTCATTTTACACCAAAATATAAAAATTCATTTACAATGGTGATTTATATGTGGTGAATAGATATGGAATACAAAATGCGATTCATTCACACAATGTATCATGATGATGATAATGATACATAATGTGTGTGTGTAGAATCCTGTTGAAACAAAAAAATTGATATGATAAATCTTGTCATCTTGTGGTCGTGGTTTTTTTTATTTTCGTTTTTTTGCACTGGTTACACCAAGTTAATTTCATTTATTTCAAATTGAATTGAATAATGATCGTTTTTTCTTCTTTGGTAAAAAACAATTGTCGTGTAACACTCAAATAAATTGATTCAAACAAGAGAAATGATGATGATGATAATGATATGAATCATTTTTTGTTGTTGGAAATGTTATCATCAATTCGTTTTATTCGTTGGAAAAATTTGAAATTCATGATTTTTGAAATAATAAATGTATCATCAACATTTAAAGTGAACATTTTTCACAGACCATGTTCTAGGTTTTTTCATTTTATTTATCAATTTGGAATGTTTGTTGTTGTTGTTTTTCATCATTTCAAACATTTGATTTGTGTTTTTCATAATAAAAAAACAAGTCAAGAATTGAAAAATTATCCTAACTGAATTCATCCATCGTTCATATTATTCGATGAATTTTTTGTTTTCTCAAGAAAAACAGCAAAACCAACAAAAACAACGAGAAAAAAAAACAAACATCCATAGCGAATAACAAGACAAAAATTTTGGATTCATTCCATTTGATGATGATGATGCTTAAAGAGAAAAAAAGAAATTCATCATTGCTTGCACAAACACACTAAGAATGATGAAAAATGTGGATAAAATTTGAAAAATTTCTCTATCACAACAACGATGACGACTAGATAAATTGTTGGTGCCCGAATTTCTTTTTGGTTGTTTGAAAAATCTTTGAAAAACATCTTAACATGGTATAACATGTGTGGATTGCCCGAAAAAAACAATTGAATGATGCAACATTATTCATCATTGTTTCATTGAAAAAAATAATAAATTTTATAAGAAAAACGAAAGAATTCCACATTCATCTTTCACTTATGCTTGCTTGGATTTTCTTCGTGTTTTCTTTTTTTCATCGTCTATCTTGGAATATTTTTTTTGATTATTTTTAGTCGATATAACGAATGATGATGGCACTTTTTGATATTTTGGCTGGATCACTTTGCTGGTCGGTCGGTCGGTCGGTGAATCGTCCATTAATTCTTATGTTTATTTCTTATCTCTATGTGTGTATCTTTCTTTTTCTTTTTCGTTTTTCTTTTCCGCTTTGCACACCAAGAATACGATCCTTGTTTACCGTGATAGTTGAAATAATCGTTTGTCGATTAAGGTTGAATATCCATCATCTTTCATCTCCATAGTAGACATATCATCATCATATCAGTGAGAAATGTTATTTATATTTATTCCACACATTTGTCGCCATCATCATCATCATGATTCAAATGAATGAAAAGAATGGTGGAAAACAAAACAATACAATACAATTCTTCGCTTGGTTCGTTCGTTTGCTGTGATTAGTTTTTTTTAACTCTCTCAGATTCATCATTATTATCATCTTTTTGAGAATGTCGATTTGAGCTTGAATTAACACACACTAAACCAAGCAAACAACAAGAATTAATTAATTGTTGTTAAAATGAATTAAATTCAACAACGAAAAATTCGCGTTTTTCTGGTTTGCACCCAAAAATGATTTTAATGAATTTTTTGTCCGGCTTGACCTTGTGATTGAATCAAGGCAAGATTATTATTCCAAAGTTTTTTTTGGTCGAAATCGATTTATGCTAAGGAACACGACAACATAATTCATTTAAAATGATTTTTCTTAATTTTGATTTTGACTTTGAATATTCAATTTGAAATCTGATCGGTAGGAGAGAAAATTTATCGATCGATTAAACAAGTGAAAAAAAATTGAAATTCATTTGATTTGGTTGATATATGTGATTAGCTAAGCAAATTTTGTTTTGTTTTTCCGCATAAAAAATGATCAACATTGGAATGTTGCTGTCAAACAAAAAAACAAAATGAAAAACTTGCATCAAAAAAAAAGATTATTCATCAAGAATATGTTTATATTTTTTTGGGAAGTTTCTCAAAGAAAAATGATCTAGAATTTCCGAATTTTTTTCAATATTCATTTTATTCCATCACCGATATCACATTAATGATTGATCAGTCGATTGAATTTTTTTCAAAATTTCATGAAAAAACAAACAAAAAATATCGGAGCTACGCAATACACTGACATTATGATCAATAATATTTGTTTTTTTTCGGAACGAATATCGGGAGAAAAAACATTAACATTTATTGATGTTGTTGTTGTTATGGTTATTTTTGGATATTCACGAGTTACCGAACTAGGCCACAATTTGGACAAAGTCAAAAATTTTAGAATCAGTTAGAAATGAACGACAATGACGATAAGTTGTTTGCTTGATCTCGACACTAAACGATCAAATTGTTTTCTGAATTTTGTCGTGCCATCCATGCAAAAGATTTTCTTATTATTTTTGGCTGTTTTTCGCTCAAAAAATATGAATGATTCTTGGAATGAATCCGCCAAGTTAATCAAATTTATTATAGAAAAATCGATTTTTCCCACATTGTTTTACAGTAGAACCAAACTTAAACCCAAAAATAAAAATATTTTCGGTGTATTCCGAAATTGTTTGCTTCATTTTTTTACATTTGGCCCTAATTTATCATTAATTTGCGTTTCCAACAAGTTCCATCAAAAACAACAATATTTTCTTAGATGAAATTGTAACAAAATATAATAATGGTTGCTAATAACGCCAGTAACAACAATAATAACCGAAAAAATGAAATAAAACAGCTTTTTAGGCTGTTTAGTTTGCTGTTCATTCATTCATTCAATTTTACCTAATAACTTAAAGTGAACAACACTCAAACAACAGAAGCAGTGAAAAAATCAATTTATGAATTAAGATTATTAAATTTCAATATTCCATCAAAACATTTTTTGTTCGTTTTGCTTGCTTGCTTTGCAATATGGATGGAAAGAATTTTCTTTTATTTTTTTGGACAATAAAATTTTCATCATCATCAGCAACGACGATTCTCTGTGCAATGATAATAAAAACATGATGATAATTTTTTGCAATAATCATCATCATCATTGAGTAAGATAATAAAGGTAATTCTCTTCAAATGTCTGTTTGCTGATGAAAATAATATAATCAACAATAATTGATTAGGCAACAACAAAAAAATTTATCATTTTTGTTTCTTTGGAAAACAAGAAATATTCAATATGATTTTTCTATTTTCCTAAGTGATTACTTTCGGTGATGATGTACACCTGTATGTGATGATGACGTTGATTTGAGTTTGGTTGATTGGTGATGAAAAATCATTTCCAAAAATGATATTAAAAACGTGAAATCACGTAATTGAAATGTTGGAAAACAATTTTTTTCTCTGGCTCTCCAATTGGAAAATGACCAAAGAAGAAGAATTCTACTATTACATTACGTGCTTATGAGCAATTTTTTGTCGATCATTTTTGATGTGATATGATTTTTTTGTTGTTTGTTTGCTGAAAACTTTTCTCAATTTCTCAATATTGAGAAATTGGTCCAAATGAAAAACAAAACAAAAAATCATTGTTTTTCATAAATCAATTCTGATTCAGTGTTTTGTGTAAAACCACCAACAACAACAAAAATATCATCATCATTTGTGGTGTTCGATTTGACTTTTCAAAATTATTAATAGTTTGAACAAATGTATCGATTTGTCTGATCTTTTAGTACCTTTATTTGAACAAAGTTTTTTCAAAGTTTTTATTTGATGTAGCAATATGGTTATCGGTTTGAACACAACCCACGGGATAATGACATTTTTTCTCTCTTCATTTTGATGGGGAGAAAAAAGGTCATCATTTTGAAAAAAGTTCAGATCAATTTTCTTTTTCATTTTTAAATTTCCAACAAACTTTGAAGCTTGTTGTTCACTGAATTATCATCATTGAATTGAATAAAAAGAAAAAATTTCAGTAAATTTTTTTTTTCTCAAAAAATCAGATATCAACGAACGTGAATGGGTTGGCCTCTTATTGTTGTTGTTATGGAATATTTCCGGAACAAAAATACTACACGGAAAAAAATACGGGAAACAAGCCAGCAAAAAACCAAAGAAAGATAAATAAAAATTTGAATATTTAAAGAAAAAGAAAAAATCTCTGGTACTTTAGATGAATGGTAAGCGCGTCGATAAATCGATTAAATGTACGACAAACAAAACATACACACATTATTTTCCGCCGCTGCCGTTTTCGTTCGGACGACAATGTCAATGATGATGATGATGAAATTATTCATAACGAGCTTTTTGCAAAACGATCAAACTTTTGATATATAAAAAATAAAGCATAGTTCCAATAGAAATTTCAAAAAAAACTATCAAAAAATAGACTATTATAAGCTATGGGTTTATGAAGGCATATATTTGCTTAGGTTTTGAGATTGAAAAAATGTTCATTATCTTAATATTAATAATATTAGTGTGATTTTTTCAAATAAAGAAAATTTTTTTCATTATTCAAAAAACCGATATTTAAAGAGGATTGTTTCGTTCCTTCTGAAAGCAAAGCAAAACGATCGAAAATGATGCGGTTACCCCGTTTGATGAAAATGATGATAATGTTGGTGGTAAACCACCTATTTTGGGGGGATCGCTGTCATTATTATGATTGTGTTATGTTGGTGTTTGGATAGACAAAAGCGGTAGCCAACGAAAAAAAAAAATTCAAAATGATTAATGGAATCAAGCGAAAGCCGAAGCATGCCTGTATGTGAATCGAGAAATTTTTTTTTGCATCATTTCAGAGAAAATCCTTATTATTCAGGAAAATCATTTTTTTCTTCACCAAAAAAATCTTTACAATTTTTTGCACTGTTCTCTAACTTGTTATTAATCGTAACAAGAAAAAATTCAAAATCTCAAATAATCTTTGCATTAGAACAAAAAAAATGATTTGATTTTTGTCAAAATCATCATCATTACCTTTAGATATGGTCCATTTTGATTTTTGTTTCTGTTTTCGATTAATTCTAAATGGCCTAATTGTTGTTGTCGTTGTCGTGGGCCTTGTTGTGCTCGTTGTTGTTGTCGTGGTTGTTGTTGTTGTTTTAGGTGTTGGTGGTATTGGTGGTGGTGTTTCTATTGTTACCAAACAGGTTGAAAAAATGCAAATTTCACACCAAAAAACTTACCATACAAACGAATTAATCCTTCTTTTTTACCGATACTATTATGGCCACTACATTTATAGCTACCATAATCGGCCAATTGTAAATTTCTGATTATCAATTTCATAGTTGTACGGTAACCATTTTGTTCTTGTTCGAAATGATATTTTTTCTTATTATTAATTTGATGATTATTATCATTGAATGATGAATCAAAAACATTGTAATGATGATTATTGGTTGATGATTGATGTTCAATTGTTGTGGATGATAAGTCATCATCAAAATTTTCCATCATTTTATCCAAACGATTACCATCACCGTTTATCCAATAAAGTTCTGGTCTTGGTGATGCATCAACATCACAACCAATGATAACATCACTACCTAAATAGCTACCAATCAATTGTTTATGTACACGAATTTTTGGTGGAACTAAAAGAATTTTTTGCAATCATGAAATAAGAAATAAACAGACACTTGAAATATTCAACTTACAATTAACTTGAAGAACAATTCGCTTACTAACTGCTGGTTGTACACCATTGTTAGCAATACAAAGATAGGCTCCCATATCATCACGTTTGACTTGTGTTATGTTTAAATATTCTCCTTGCCAGTTTGGTTCTATTGAATAGGATATATTTAAAAGAATATCATTAATATTATTGATGATGATATTGAGTTTGAAAGAGAGATTACCGGCGATTTTTTTACCACCATATTGGCCAAGATTGAGCGATTTTCCATCTTCACGACGCCACGTTATTGAAGGAGTTGGATAACCCAGTGTAGCACATCTTAATGACACTTTTGATAGTTCATCGACAGTCGTGTCGGAACTAGTAAGCTCTTCATTTATCACAGGTGGCTCTATTTTGGTTATTGAAAATGTAAATTTTTATAAACCGATAGAATTAATGAATTTGATTCGTTTGTTTTGCTGATTGCTTACCAAAAACATCAAGATATCCGATTTGTGAGAGCATTGTTTTGGCATTAATTTGGCACATATAAAGACCGCGATCATTAACTTGTACACGATTGATATGTAAATACCAATGATTTTCATTCTGTGTAACACGATATTTTCCTTCATCTTCATTCATCAATGTATTCGTACCTAGTGTCAATAATGTTGGTGTGGAATTTTCATCCATTTTAAGCCAGGCAGGCTTTTTTTGTTTTAAAGAAAGTAAATTTTTTGTTCAGAAAAATGGAATATATTTTCAATCAAAAAATCATCAATATTGTTTTTGAAAAAACTTACTTTTGATGGACCATTATGATTTGTAACACATTTCAATATAGCTTGGCGACCAACAGTAGCTGTTACATTTTCAATGGGCAGCATATATAATCCAGGTAATGATTGGGAATATTTTTGCTGTTGTTGTTGAGCTGGATATTGAGAATTCTGATAATGATGATTATGGTGTGATTTAATTGGATTATTCATTGAATCAATCGATTCATTTGATAATTCGATCATGGTTTGTTTTTGATACGAAATGCTATCATCATTTACAATTGTTTTTACTACTGGTCGTAGTTTGGGCAACAATATTGAAGATGATGAAAAGGCGTATCGATGTGGTGATAATGTTGTTGATCTTTTTGCTTTCTTTCGATATAATAATGGTAAGGAACGTCGTCGTTTGATGAAATGAAAACGGTGATGAATTTTTTCATTATTTCGTTGAAATAAACAGGAATCATCATCTTGATCAATGAAAGGCGTTATCGTTGTTGACAATTGTTGTCGTCTAATATTGTTGAGCTTTTTTATTGATCCTATAATTCCGTGATGATGATGATCTGTAAATTGAATAAGTAAAGCATGGTAAGAAAGAAAATAAATATGAGTGACAAACAAGACTTGATAAACTTGACCAATAACAACAATGATGACAACAACTAAAACATCTTGATTAAGCCATCTTCTCAAGTGGTTATTGTTGTTTTTTTGTTTTGGTCATTTTCAATGATCAACAACAATAAATTGATTAGATTCAAGTGTGTGCATTGTTCGATTGCTTAAACTGATTCTGGTTTTGCTTTATCTCTTCGGCTATGATAGATATAACTGTGTTGACAAAATCAAATAAAAAATGAATAAGTGTGTTTGGTACGGGTGAGAATCAAATCCAATTGAAGTGTTTGTCTAAGAATCTTTTGTTATTTACCCGGTTTTTTCCAAGTCATCCTATGAGGAAAAAAATTTCATTGTTTAATAATGATTTTTTTCAATCAATTTCATTGCTTATCATATTTCGTTTGCTATTAGATTTAATCAATATTTTCATTTTGCATTTTGATTGTGATCAATCCGAAAATCATTATTATTAATTAGAATTCAATTGGAAAAATTGGATAATAATCAAAAATCACAATTTGATTCGGTTTGATTGGATTGGATTCAATTTCAATTTCAAAGTTGAATTGTCAATTGTAGTTTTCGATTCAATCGATTTTTTTCCGTGATTACAAATCCATGTAATTAAAATGATAATCAAACATTACACCGACACACTCAAACGAAACTAGCGATGCATGAAAACGAAATTGATAGAGATGATGATGATTTGAAATATGAATATAATTAATAGCAATGATTATTTAGTTCAAATTAATATATGTTTTTTCAATTTCGGTTTTTCACTATCGTTTTGTTTGGTTAAAATCCGGAATGAGAATTTCAAAAGGGTAAAGATCAAAGCATAATGAAATTTTTCACAATTAAATTCATTTTGATTCAAAAATATGTTAATCAAAAGTCTCACCAAGAATCGAATTTAATTCTATTTTTTTACGGGGATTTATTGCAGTAAATTGCCATATATAAATCAAGATTGACTAACATTACACCAACATACTTGATACTTGGTATTCACACATATACGTGAAACCAGACCAAACCAACAAAAGAAAGAAAAGTAATAGCCCGATCCACATGATATGAAACAAATTAATCGTTTTTCTCTCTTTCTCTCTCAGTCACTCACTCACTTCTTTTAGCCAAAAAAGATGATTATTATCATCATCATCATCATCATCAAGGATCGTTTCTTAAATTAGAGGATTAGATAAAATCAACGTTTTTCTCCGAAATAATAAACGAAAATCATGGTAAAGTATGCTGCTGCAATTGACAAACATCCCAATCGTTTTCGAAATCGGAAAATATGAGAAAATTACGTTAAGACATCACTCTGTCTATATTGTGGGCAAATTTATGGCCAAAAACAAACAAAAAACATTCATCAATATTTGTTTGGTTGGTTAGAATAGATAACATTATAGATGTATTATCATCATCATCGATTGGATATAATTGAATGATGATAATTATTATGTCCAAACGAACAAACAAATATATCATTAACATTATTATTGTATTACCAGCAATGATTATTATTGAATCATCATTTCTCTATAATGATCATAATTAGTATTGAACAAAAACAAACAGAAAAAATTGGTTGAGTAAACATAATGTTTATCACTAATTATAATATAATTTTTATTGATTAATCTTGATTTTTGGTTGATTGATTGACTATCAACATGCTATCGCGATAAAATTGATAGTTGTCAATTCTTTGCAATTGTTTCATTTGTTGGCCTGTGGCATCCATTCGAAATGATGAGAATATTCGAAAAGAGTGATTCACAAAAATGGATTTCCTTATGGTTTAACCATCAAAATGATGATCATGATCAAGAATCTAAAGTGAAAAAAAACCAACAACAAAAAAACTGATTTTGATTTTTCAAACAAAAACTTGTCAATCGGTCGATTGGTTTTCCATCACCAAGAAAAAAAATTTAAACTTGGTAAAGAATAAAGGAGAAAAATCAATCTCTCCATGTTGGTTGATTGTTTTTTTTTGCGAGCCAAAATCAAATACACAAACACACCACACATATACCAAACAACAAATGACAAGATACCGAACCGAAAAAACAAGAAATAACGATAGAAAATCGATTTTTTCCGTTGTTGTTGTTATTGCTTGATTTCTTATTCGCCTAATTGATTCAAACACATTGGCTCGTTTGAATGAAATAAATTTTTAGATTGAGGAAAAAACGCAAATAATCTTATGATGATCATTGAAAAAAGACATCATCATATTGGATGGGCAATTGATTTTTTGTTTTTTGACTATCAATGTTTTTTTGGTATGAGCGGCGGCATCCTATAGGAAAAACTTGACTAAAACCGACCGATTGAATGTTTTGATTTGATTTTATATTTTCTTAAATTCTCAATAACTTATATGGGGAAAATAGATAAATAAACCATGTCCACAAAATTCATTCAATCATTGTTATAATGAAATTTTTTCGTTGGAATCAAATACAAGAAAAACAAAAAATAAGATACAATTACACAAACCAAACAAGTAAAGTTAGAAATAAAAATGAAAGAAAAACAATCCATAGAATCTGTGGACAAAATTCTCTTGATACCCGAAAAACTGAAACTGATTTGATATGTGAATCGAAATCAATGCTAAACATCTTGTGATTGTGTTGGTGTGTGATGATTATAAAATAAAGAAGATGTTTTTTTTGCTTGTTATTTTTATTATCATTTCGATACAAAACACCCAAAAACAAACGACAATCGGAAGCTAATTGAACTTTTTTTGTTCATTTGTCGTTGTTTTTCACTTCGTTATTATGTTTGTCAAACTACCAAGAAACAAAAAAAATAAAGAAAAACTGATATTCTCATAATATCATTCCCTAGCCGATAACCGAACGAAAAAAAATGAAATCAATTTTTGTTTGTATGGTGGATTGTTTTTTGTTGGTTGTTAAATTGTTTATTATGATCAAGCACAGATCATCAACAATGATTTCCTTAAGGGTAAATCTGTTTTTTGGTCATTTGGAAAACAAAACAAAAATTATTAGGGAAGGGGGCAAGAAAACAATTGTCAAAATCACCAAACAAGCAATCAAGCCAAAAATCAATTGCAAGTTTCAATTAACTTTTTGTTTTTGTTTTATCAATTTCTTTTTTGTTATGACTCCTCCTATCATACGCATAGCACATTATCATTAGTTCGAAAATGATGCAAAACAAAATGATTTCCATTTGATGGTCATCATCATCATCTTAGAAGTAATGTAATGTAAAAGTTTTGTCTCTTCTCTGTCTATATTTCTCATATTTTTCCCTGGACTTTGTTCATTTGGGAGAGAGACAAAATATGAAACACAATGATGTCATTTTCTCGAATGGAAAAACTTTATCGTTTTCGCTTGGATTAAACGGGTTGAAAATGAGAAATTTTTCTGTTCAAGTATCGAACCTGACATTAAATCAAAAGTTTTTTTTTCTAGCAAAAAAAACTTATTTTCAAGTGAATAAACCGGAAAAATAAGTAAGAATTTTGTCTCTCAATTTGTCTCAAAAATGATGATGAGAGAAAGTGAAAGAAAAGTTTGATAATGATGACCATCACCGTCATCAGTGATTTTGGAAAAAAAACATTTCAATGATTTTGTTGTTTGGTTTGAGAAAAAGGGTTGAAATATAAAGTGTAATGAAAAACAAAACTTTTACTAATCAAAGATCAATCAATCGATTGATTTTTGATGAAAAGGAAAATATTAGACAAACCTGTTTGTGGCCAATAATCATTATCATTGGATTTTTTCGACAATATTTGGCCAATACTGCTGGATTGATCATGATGATTCAATGATGATGATGATGGTTTCGGTTCGACACTAACTATATATGAGGATTGAATTTGATTATGATGATTATTTGATGATGATGCGGAAACAATGATGATGCTAATGTTTATCAAAAATAGATTTGTAATGATTCCATACAACCATAACGATGATAATGATGAACGATATTGATCAAGATCAAACAATGACGACGATGATGGTGATGAAGGCAATAATAGATTTTTCGATACAAAATTCATTTCAATTTTCGATCGATCCAATCGTTTTGCATGTTTCATTTTGACAGCCATTGTTTCCCAATCTTTTCTCATTTTTATTTTCATTTTGAATTTTTATTAATATTTAAAAATTCATTCTTTTTTGTTGAAAAATGAATGCAACAAAATCAATTATTTTTTGTGAAACACACACAGAGAGAGAGAGAGAGAGAGAGAGAGAGAGAGATAAAATCTAAACATTAATTAATGAATGAACAAATCACAATGGTTGTTTGTTTTTTGTTTTTCTCTGTCATTTTTGTTGTTGTTCATTTACATGTAATTATCGTGTTGGATCGTTTGTTAATCGTTCGATTCAGTGAAAAAATGTAAATTCCTGTCAAAATTTGCTTTAGTTCCGAAATAACAAATCGATTTGAAATTCAATTTTAGGCTCTCTATACTTTGTTATAATGTTGTTGTCAAAAACGAATTTCGGATTATCAGATTTACTCGATGATAATGATGTTGTTCACGATGATGATGAAGAACACTATGGGAATTTTGTAAAAAAAATTGAAATAAAAATTCAAATTTAATTAAAAGTTTTGACAATCAACAAAAAACAACAGCAAG
>ERZ500997.328-NODE-328-length-13228-cov-5.614363_pt1 | contig 13228 bp, 7 predicted proteins | sample MGYA00248826_ERZ500997 | MGnify/ENA primary metagenome ERZ500997 (study PRJEB25958, sample SAMN03398524) | human skin metagenome | study: EMG produced TPA metagenomics assembly of the Human Skin Microbiome Metagenome (human skin metagenome) data set.
TTTCTGGACACCTGAATATTCTCTCTCTCGAGAGAGAAGGAATCAAAGAAAAATCTTTCTATTGTGCCATGTCCAACATTCTATGTGTATTTTGAATTTTGACTTAGTTTGAAAAGAAAAACAACGAGAAAAAATAATCCAACACAATCATCGAAAGAAAAAAAAATCCTGCAAGCTTTTTTTTGAGATTTTTTTGTGTTTAACAACCAAAAAAGAAAAGAAAAACGCATATAATACTTTTTTTTTGTGTTTGGCCATCCTCCCACCTCTTTGTTGTAATATGCACCAACGATTTACGAGCATTTTTTTTGGACAACAATCCACCACTACCCCCTCCTCTCTTTGCAAAATTGTGACAACAATAACAACAACAACCGCAGCCAACAAATAATAACGAACAAATGAACCATCTTAACGTCTATAGGACGTTATATATTTTTCTTGTATTAATCATCATCATCAACTGCTGTTTGAAATGAAACGAACAAAAAAAAGCGGGAAAACAAATTCTCTGTTCCTTTCTGTTACAAAAATAGCGAAAAAAACGGGGCAAAAGAAGAAGAACTTGCGCTATTTTTTTGGTTCGCCAAAAAAAAAAAAAAATCTCAACACAATTTCCAATCAGCATTGTAATTTCACTCTCTCTCACCCTCCTTACACTGTGTTGCGCACAAAACAAATTTTCATTTTGTTCATCTCCCTCTTAGTTTGTTCATGGCCATCCAGCAAAAAAAAAATTGTCGGTTGGCTTGCTGAATAATCAATTTTTTTGTTTTTTTGTTTTGTTCATTTCATTTTCAATGCATGCTGTGTGTATTTAAAATCATTGTTGCGCATGCAGATCATTGATAATCAATGCAGTGTGAAAGAAACACACATGTGTGTGCTCAACAACAACAACAACAGCAAAATCGCGCGCGCTTAGTGAATTCATTTTTTCGTTGGTCGATCTGTTGGTTTATAACAACAACAAAGAGATAGAGAGAGAGAGGTAGAGGGAGGGATTGATGGAATTTTGAATTGTGTTTTACTTTTTTTTTTACATTGTATGGTGGTGGTGGTGGTGGTCTCGATTCTTTTTTTGACGAGAGAAAAAAAAAGTATATAAATTTAACCTCGAAATACGATTTGATCATCATCATCAATTCGGTTGTTGGTTGATCATCATGTTCTCACACATTGATCATCAGGTCAACATTTTGAATATTTTTTTTTTAATTTTTCTATGATGGCCAACATTTGTCATCATCGATGATGATGGTTGTTTTGCTGTGATTTTTTCGTCAAGAATTTTTTTTTCGCCATCAAAAATTCTTCCAAAATGTCATCATCACCGTTCACATTTGACCGGAAGTTTTTTTACGATTTTTTCTTCAAGTTTTTAATTTTAAAAATTCAATTTTTTCAACTTTTTCCCTTCATTTTGTAATAAAAAACAAGCAACAAGTTACACACGCAGACAAAAAAAAACAATAATAATAACCAACGAGAAACATAAAAGTTATGACGATATAATGGCCATGATGATGACGAATGTCTCATAATATTAAAAAATGTTATTCTTTTTTTCTTTTCAAAAATCATCATCATCGATCGATGATCGTTGTGTGCAGAAGAAAAAAATGGTACCATCAAACGTCGTCGACGACGACAAACAACCATCGTCAGTACGATGATGATGATAATAATTGCTGTGATTCATTTCACAATTGTCCATTGTTCAATCTTTTTCACACAAAATTTTTCAGCAAGAAAGGTAAGCATCTTATTTGATTTCAATTCTAATTTTTCTGTGTTTTTTTTTCTTTAGAATTTTCTCCTTGCAACAACAACAACAGCATAAAATTCTCCAAAATCCAAATTGATTTATCATCACCATCATCTTAATTATCATCTGCGATACTCATAAGCAGGTCTGGACAAGTGGCGATATTTCTGATTAGAAAATTTTTTTTCCATCCATTTCTTGTTTAGAAAATTTCAAATATTTTTCTCTTTCATTGCATCCTCTCATTGATGATGACGATCGAGAAAAATATCTGAAATCAATATAAACATTTTTTAAAAGGAAAAAAATTATGCAATAATTCTAAAACAAGACGATAATATTGCACTAGTCCCGGCCTGTTTAGAGTTGAATTGAATCATCGAAAAATCTTTTTATTTTTTTCTTTTTTTAGGTGATTTTTTTCAAATGAATTTTTAACCAAAGAAAAATCGAAATAAACATTCCAATTTTTTTTTCCAAAATCCAAATGTATCCTTTTTTTTTGACAAAGCTAATTGTATCGAAATAGTTCTGCTCGGAAAACTGTTGAAATAGTTTTTCCTAAAATATTATAAATAGGTTCCGGTTCAAGTTTGGTTTTCCTTCTGTTCAACAGCAACAAAAAAAAAACCGCGCAAGCTACCTGGCTCATTTTGGTGTGTGTGAAAGCATTTTTTCATTGTTCCAAAAAAAAGAATGAATTTCATTTTCGAACAAAGAAAACAAGCTCAACAATAACAACAAGCGCAGCGTTGATTGATGGTTCCACACACACAATGTTTTAACCCATGCTAAATAAAGGAAAGGAGAAGGGTATTTTTGCCAAAGATTGCGTGGCTATTGTTGTTCACATAACGAGAAAAAATCCTTGAAAAACTTTTTTTAAAAAGAAAAAAAAATCATTGAATCGGTCAAATCCCGATCCTGTACTTTTTCTATTTTCCAATATTGATCCTTATTACCTTGATAAAATGTGACCTTATTGTGTGATTATAGTGGGGTGATGATAATAGTGGTGGTGCAATGTTCCTGAAACACCGACATTTGTTTTTTGTTGGAAAAAAATGTGTCCTGATGGTGGTGGCCATTATCATCGGTGGTTTATTCAAACCGTTCTTTTTTTTCATTTGGTTTGTTTGGTGGTGGGGTAATCAAAATTCAGATTTAGCAAAATGAAAATTTGTTGACATTTGTTTGTCCTTATAAAAATCATACATTTTTATGGTATGTTTACATTTGCACACCCGAATCTCGACCCAAAATGAATGCAAATCAGATCAGATCAGAAAAAATCTCAATTTCAAATCTAACAAAACAACAGGGAATCTTGATTGATTTTTTTTTCATTGGGTTTGGCCATTAATTTTGAATTTTGTTTTGAATGAAAAATTTGAAAATTTTTTTTTTCTGGATCCAAACAAAAACTTGAGGCTGGATAATATAACCATTTTAACCCTAAATAATCAACAACCGGTTGTGGGTGTGTTGAAATAGTTTTTTGTTTTCGTTCGAATTCGAATTCGAACGAAAAACTTCTGAATCTCAATCAAGGTTTTTCAGGTAAAAATTTTCAATTGGTTTTTTTTGGTCTTGTTTGTGTAACCGGAAAAAAGTTTTGCTTTCCTCTCTTTGTTCATTCATGATGGCAGATGGTTTTTTTTTCTTCTACAAAATTATTGCCAAGATAACTGAAGATGATCTGTTGCGCGGTGTTTGATCATCATCATCATCATCATTAAATACAATGACCGTTTTTTGAATGATGAACAGCTAGGCAGATGATAATTATTATTCCACAAAAAAAAAGTTAACGGTGGTAACCAAAGAAAAAAAAAGGTAAAACCTTGAAACGTTTTTACTTTACTCAAATCACCATCAAACATGTGACATTAATGTAAAATCTTTTCTTTTTGGTTTTTCAGATTTTTAGCCCGCCAAAACGAAAAGAAAAATCATCAATTCGGAATGAACAAATTTTCATTCATTTTTTCTAGACAAATCGGTCATCATCATTGCCAAAAAGGCTGCAAATTGCTTTTCAATTCCCTCTTATCTTCCCTCAGAATATGTTTGCGACCCAATCCAACCAACCAAAAATAAACAGTAAACAAATCAAATTGATGATGAACGAAATTTCGTAAATTTCAACAAAACAACCAAAACAACAAGCTGAATTTTGAAGTCAAAGTAAAACATTTGAAGGCCTCCGAACGAAACACGCCATTTTCGTGAAAAGTGTATTCATCATGCAAGCACATAGAGAGGAACCGTTGCCAACCGAAAAAAAGCAAAAATTTTTGCTTTTTCTGTCCATCATAAAAACAAACCTAAGAAAAGTGTAATTTCGTTTCGTTTTTTTGTCTACATTTAACCTTGAACGATAATTTTGTTTTTTGGGAAATAACAACAACAAGGCAAAGCATTGAAACAAACCAAGCCAGCCAACCTTCGACTCGAAAATTACTATTACAGCAAGCAAACCGAACAACAGCAGCAAATAGAATATTGTGTTTTGGAAGACAAAAAAAAACGGTCAGAATGCAGTACAGAAAACATTAAAATGCAGAGGGAAAGGGTCATCATCATCATCAATAATGGATCAGCGAATGCGCCGAATGGTCTTCGTCAAAGTAACAAAAAAGCACATGATCAGCACAATCACCATTATCAGTCACAATGTCCAAGGTCAAATGTTTTTTTTTCTGATCATCAAATTGGCAGCCATAATGTTTTTTTTTTTGGGTTTTTTCAGATTACGAAAAAGAAAAATTCGGGCGGTAACCGACCAACTATTAACTATTTGCCGGGTTTGAACTATAGCACCACCACCATTTCAAACATAAACATAGACATTTGCGGGTAAAAATGATAAACAACGAAAAAAAAAATTTGTTTAAAAAACCGCATATCAAAACATTGAATGCCATCCCCTTTTTTTTCCTTTTCCAAAACATCCAAACCAATCAGAGATGTTTAAATGCCGAGAGAAAAAGAAAAGAAAAGTCACCCTTCAACCTCTTTTTTCCACATCAAAAAAAAAACAAAAAACAAAGTTCTTCAGATTCATTCATTGAATGGAATATTATCATCATCATTCTTCATATCGATCAAGTTGTTTTTCATTTTTTCTTCCACGAACAACCCTATATTGTCGGAAATATGCATCGTTTGAATATTTCGTTGGTTTTTTTTTTGATAAAATTAATGTCATCATGTCATCATCATGTGATGTGTCCTTGATGAATTTAGTTTACCATAAATTTTTTTTCATAAATATGGTTCTGATTTTTTTTCGTTATAGGTTCTTCTGGTTGCTGGTTTTTGATGATGATGTGTGTGTCATTCATTCAACAAATTGGTATAATTTGTTGTTTCTTCTTTCGGTGTGTGTTCTCTATATCGCCCGAAAAGCTGATGATGATGATGAGAATATGACATTGAATGATTTTTGTCGAAAACAGAAATTGCGCTAGCTTTATTTTTGGCCACTAAAAATCGGCACAACTCTTTTGTGTTGTTCTCGAATTTCAAAAATTCTTGAAGAATTTTGTTTAAAACTTTGTTTCAAATTCATTTGACCTAAAATTAATGATAATTAGCACACCCCGCCGGTGAAAAAAGCTATCATAAAATCATTTTTTTTTAAATCAATAAAAACCTTGTTATTCATTTTCATTTATGATCGGATTCAATTCGATTTACAACAACCAGAAATAAAACACACACAACAACAACAACAACAACAAAAAAGAATTTCAATTTTTTTTCTCGCCTTTAAAAACGAGAAAAGAAGATTATAATTTTCAATTCATATTCGAAAAAAAAATGACAGAATTGTTGTTGTTTGATTGTTGTTTGATCGACAAAAACGAAATCAAATTAGAAAACGAAAAACAAGAAGCAGAAGAAAACCTTGAACCTTGACCATTGTTGTTGTTGATCATAATGGATAATTCTTTTTCTTTTGTGTTCGAATCGAACGTTTTTGGTTGGTAGGTAGGTAGTTAGGTTTGTTTGTGTTGAAATGGTTGGTGTATGGTGTGTTTATGGTCCATCATCTTACCTGAAAGTTTTTTTCGTTTTTTTACCTGCTGGCTATTATTATGATTACTTTTCTATCCTTACCTGTAAGGAAATATAATCATTGCAAGCAACAACAAAAGAGTTTTCCCCATTGATCAATCGTTGGTGTGATGGATGGATGGAACGTTTGGTTTTTTTCCGATTTTCTTGTCGTAAATTTTCGAGAAAAAGCAACATGCAAACAAATATGATCAATATTTTATTATTATTTCGTTTCGAATGAATTTTGACTGGTGTGGCCAGCACACAAAAAAAAAGAAAGAAATTATCATGTTTGGACACACAGATGGACATTTGTTAATGATTTACATTCGGTATTTGTTTGGTTCGAGGTTCGACTCGAACGAAAAATCGAAAACAGATTTTCAGGTTTTTTTTCACTGTGTGATTTGCGATTTATGAATTTCGATTGAAAAAAGGCTTTTTTCTTGTTCTTTTTCGGACATGAAAAGATTGAATTATGATTTTGTTTTTTCAAACATCTGGAAAAAATTTGAAGAAGAAGAAGAAAAAGAAAAATCAATTTGTCTGTATGATCAAAACGAAATAACTGAATGCAAACAATATGATTGTATGAAAAAATTTCCAATCAAATATACAAATATTATATATTTGTAAATGAAAATATTCACTATAAATTTCAATCATTTCATAATGATAAATTTGTTTGGTTAATTTAGATTGTTGCCAAAGGGAGGAAATCTTATCGATAATTCGGATCATTGATGTTTCATCATTATCCATCGATTGATTTAATTGATTCAATAATTTTTTCATTGTTTTTGATCTGAATGTTGTCATCATTATCTGATCTTGACGATGATGATTTTTCGAACGAAAAACATTACCAAGCTCAATGAATAATGATCGAATATTTAGATCGAAATAAATCCAAAAAAAACCACCAATAAAATGTAAACTTGATACAATAAATTGTGCGAATGATATTTGTTTTAAATAATAACTTAATGGTGTCATTATTAGATAAAATGTTTCACCAATCACAAATGTAATCATTGGATAGCTCCAAATTTGATTAAATTTTTCGTTGATTGTTGTTAATGATCGAATTCTTGATAAACATTCTCGTTCATCAATAATATTGGATTGAATTTGTTTCAATATTTTTTGAATTGTTTGCCGTATGGCATATTTATAATAAACAACCACTAAATATGTTAATGATTCATTCATTAGGATCATGATTAATGTATAAAATTCTAAACATTTTGATATGGTTATTATTTGAAATTCTTTCATCATCATGATTGTATTATTATTCTGTGGACTACATGCCCAATAAATGGATAAACTATTCAGATTGCAAACAATCAAAAACATTATCGATATGATTTGATGATGGAAATTAGTATTGTTCGGTCGATAATAAACATCTTCAAATAATGATAAATTAAATAATTGAATCAAACGCTTTCCATTTATCATATAGAATATATAGAATGATAAAAATAATATAAAAAATAATGTATCATTGATTTGTTCGATCATTTTACCAAATAAATTTGGTGTAATTTTCGATATTTCTTGTCGATCATATTCATTTTGATATGATTGATAGATGAGTCTATATGAATAGATGAACAATATGATTAGAATCGTACTTTTGATCAATGAATAACGATGTTGCCAATCGAAACGGCCAAATGTAAATCCAATCAATCTATGGAAACAAGAACAAAAAAAGATAATTTTAAAATTCGTAAACAAACAAGAAATTCTTACTCAAAATAGTTGACAAAGATTCGAAGACAAAATATTCGAATGTTCATCGCTCAAAAACATTCGAATTGGTGGACAATCCTGAAATTCAAATGAAATCGAAATGAATAGAAATTAGATTCAATTTTGATGACAAATTCAATTCAATTCATCGTTCTATTATCGATTTTTGATTAATCAATCAATCAATCGATCGATCGATTTGCAATTAATTAATTAAATTGATAATTTTGCCATTTTGTTTGACAAAATTTCGATCGAAGGAAATTCTGAAGAAAAAAAAAACGTTGGACTAGTGCTGCCATCCAGTAGCGAATGAAAACAAACAAACAAACAAACCGGAAAATACCGAAATGAAAAAAGAAAAATCTTTAAAATTTCCAAGAAAAAAAAACTCTTTAAATTTTTATTGTCAAAAGTAGAAAATGATTTTTAGAAAAAGTTGTTAATTTCATTAATATTACAATAAGAAATGTCCATTGTGGAAGATAAAAAGTCCCGAAAAGTGATAATTAAACGACGAAATAGCAAAATTTATAGAAAAGGTCCAGAAATAAAGTCAAATTTGATTGATGGATACGAGAAAAATCATCTTTATCAGTATTACACTTTGTTATTCTTGTTTTTATTAATGGCTTGAGCAGCAACAGCAGCAGCACGAGCTTGAATTTTTTTAAAATCCGGCATTGGACGTGCACGAAATTGTCCTGGTTGATTACCATCCTGTTGATCATTACGATGTTTTAGTTGATAGATTTTTGAACGATAATCAGTACAAAAAATTGGTGTACGAGCTTTAGTCAATTGACGTTTAATTGGTTTTTTTAATTGTTGTTGGATGGATGGAATTTTCGGTGGAATTGGCTTGGCTGATTTAATTGTTGCTTCCGAATCAGTTGTTTCAATCGATGATGATGATGTTAATGTTGCAATACGATTTGATTCGGCTTCAATTTTACGACGACATTCAGAACGAATTGCAGTTAACAAACGTGGTGGTCGTGGTTTGGTCAATTTATTTCGTTGCCAAACACCTTTTGGTTGGTATTGTCTGGCTGAATGTAAAAAACGTTGTGTTTGTTCGGCCATCGATACATAACGTTGTGATTTACGTTCACTAAGAATACGTTGTGGTAATGTTGATAATCGATTTATAGTAGCCATTGATAACGATTTACGTGAAATATTATTAGTGGTTAATGATTTTTTTGGTTGTGGAGTTGCATCTTTATTCGAATCTTCGATTGTAACTTGTTTACGATTTTCTTTACCATCAACAACAGCAACATTTTTTGCTTTTTCATTTTCATCAGATTGTTCATCAATAGCTGTTTTATCATTCGTATTACCACCATCATCATCTTGATTCAATGTACGTGAAAATCTTTTCCAATATTTTTGTGAACGATCATTGTCTATTGTTACCATTTTTTTCGTTGTAGTTTCGGTATTTTTCTTATTACGTAAAATACCAAACATTGGTGTTGGTTTACGATTTTTAATCTTTAATTTTCTTTGTTCAGCTTCATTCATTGGTGATGGTGTTTTCATTATATCAGTCGATTCTATATTTTCGGGTAAACATTCTTTTTCATTATCAGCAATTACAATACGAACAACCGGACTTGTAACCAAATATGATTGTCGTTTGAATGATTGATCAGGATTTAAATCAATCTCAGATCGTTCATTAACATTATCAACCATCGAAGATTTTGGCTGTTCCAAATCATCAGTAGATATTTCATGGAAATTATCTTCTGGTTCTTCATTTTCGGATAATAAATCTTCATTTTCGGACAATAAATCTTCATTAATAGTACCATTGGTAACTGGTTTGTCAGCTATTGTTTCATCGTTATTTGCCGATAAATTTTGCTTATCATCAACAGTATCTGTTGTAATCTTTTCTTGATTTGACAATTGACCACTATCACCATTATCATTTGATACACCATCCAATACTTCAGACATTTGTGAAAAATCAAATGTTTGTGTTTCGAATTCTTTATCAAATCGAATAGTTTTCATTGATTTTCGATGTGAATAACTTTTTCGTTTATTAAATTCACCAACATTTGACCGTGTTTCCCGATATGGTAGATTACCATTTTGATGTAATCGGCGTAATGGTGTTTGGCGTAATTCATAAACAACATTTGACATTGTTTTGGCCAATTTTAAATCCGGTGTTTGATAAAATGATTGTGATGATTCATCCATAACATTTTCTTTTGATTCAGCATTATGATCATTATCATTACCATCATCATCATCATTGTATTCGTGATTGACCACTTTTTGTATCCGAAAAAAAAGAAGAAAAATTAGTTACAAAACAACAAAATCAATTTACAAACTTACAAAAATAATTATCATCACCATCATTCGATTGTTGATTATCCATTTTATTAAAATCAAAATAATGTGGTGCTTCATATTCCCAAACATTCGATTTCAATCCATCATCATTATCATTATCATCATTCATAATTGTTGAATCCAATTCATTATCTTGAATTTCGGCCATGATTAATTTTCAGTAGATCAATAAATAATCAATTCTTTAACGTCCAAAATAACGATGATCAAGTCAAAATGAAAATAGAAAAAAAAACGAATTTCCAAAACGGCTTCAAAAACACAAATCAAACATACACACAGACAGAGACAGACAGAAGATTTTTCTTTTTTTTTTGACCGTTGAAAAATTTGCCGCGGCTATGTGCTGCCATAAAAATCGAAATATAGCAGAAAAAAAAACGCGCGCGAGCGCGCGCTAAAAAAAATTGTTTCGATTTACGCATGTGTAAAACGGTTTGGATTTTTTAAATGAAACAAAAAAAAAAAATTATCTATCCTCCTCCTCCTCATCGCCTCGTTTCGTCATTTTCAAACCGTGTTCAGCAAGCTTTTTTTGGTTTGTTTGTCTGGTTTGTTTGCTCGTCTAAAAATCAATCAATTTTTTTTTTGCCAGAATTTAAAATCCATGCATCAAAGATGATCAATCTACATCCAACATTACAAAAAGTATCATCAATATCCAAAGTTGCTTATCGTTCGATGATAGCAACCGAATTGGCACGTTTACTAAATGCTGATTTTAAATTGAATTTTATCGATCATGATGATAATGATAATAATAATTCAAATAATAATGATAAATCGGCTACAATATTCGGTGCTACACTTACATTCGAAGGTATATGTTCGATTAGTCAATTGATTGATTATATTTCCAAACCAGATCAAATTATTGAAGAAGGTTTATTTCGTAAATCTGGTGTACGATCCCGGCAACAAGAATTACGTACAATGATTTCATCCGGACAAACAATCGAAATTGATTGTCAAAAATATTCTGTTCATGATTGTTGTGATCTATTGAAAAGATTTGTATCCGAATTACCACAATCAATATTGACAAATGAATTGCAGAAATTTTTTCTACAATCATTACGATTAGAATCCGGACAAAAACAATTGGATACAATACGTTTATTAATATTATTATTACCGGCACCGAATCGTAATTTTCTTTATGAATTATTAACATTATTCGATAATATTGCTAAACATTCGAATCAAAATCGTATGAATATTGAAAATTTGGCAACAATATTTTCACCATCTATTTTTCGTTGTCAATGGTCAATGACAACATCAAAATCATTATCATCATCATCGACAAATTCTTCACATCAACAATCAAATACTGTACAAAATATGCTTCTTGCCAATCAAGAATCAATACAATGTTTATCGATTATGATACAAAATGTACGGCTAATTTTTGAACCGCCGGAAAAATTAATCAACGATGCTGTAATTTATCTTTCCAATCATATTCGTCTACAAAAACGAACGTCTGGACCGGAGAATATGATTAGTGTAACTAATTTATCGGCACTTCCGACAACCAAATTCTGTGCAACAACCGAACAACATTATTCGGCTAAAGATTATACTGAACGACAGGTTTGTTTGTTTTTTCTAAATTGTACTTTTATCTTTAACGAAAATTCCCGATTAATAGTTGGCCGAATTATATGCACAAATGCAATCAATGGCATCACAATCACCATCGATACAGAAAAAATTGAAAAAATTTAATCATCTTAAAACATCGGCGGCTACCACACCAAAAAATCTATTAAAACGTGATAAAAAACAACAAGAACTTATTAAACAATCATTAAAAAAATCAGCATCGATTAAAAAATCAACGGATAAAGGATTAAAATCATTGTTTAAAAAAATAATGATGACACCAAATAGTGAACGTAAACGTCGCGTTTCATCATCATCATCGCCATCATCTGTATCCGAATCATCATCGATAACACCTGTTATTACTACTACTGCACCAAATAGTACACCAAAAACTTCCAAAAAATCAGTTGATGATAATTCAATGTCACCACGATCAATTGTTCCGTTGGATGAAAAAACAATTTCCGAATTGCCTGTATCACCAATTGGACGTAATAATTCAAAATCGACATTAATTTTTAAACGACGACCAAGTCAAACATTTCATCAGACAAAATTACCGATTGCTATTGTTACACCTACAACTACTGTTGCGTCAAAATTGGAAAATCATGATCATCAAGAGAAAAAACCACGTCTTCCGACACCAATTCGTTCATGTTCCAATTCAATCATATCATCTACATTGTTATCACGTGCTTATCATACACAAGCTCCAATGACAACAATACCGGAACGTATTGATGGCAAAGAAAATCATCGAAATAATAATGCTAATAATACTGATGTTCGATTACCAATGAAAATGATACGATCATTACCAACGCCGTTGCGTAATTACAACAACAACAATGATGATAATGATGATCAAGCTAATGAAGATGATAAAGATGATGATGAAAATATACGTCGAAAACGTGTAAAATATTTAGCATCAGTATATGAACAATTAATTTCATTACAGAATCAAAATTCATCAACAACTGGTAATAAACAATCACGAATACCAATCATTAATAGATCAATATCATCAAATCGTTCAATTGTTACCAATTCGAATGATGATGATAACGACGATGATGATAATCTTTCTGATTATGTATCATTAACATCGGTTTATACAAAAAAACCATTAGTTCGAATCGAATCGAATCAACGTCCATCATCATCATCGACGACAACAACATCGACAAACACAATTCGTCATCCAACACCAAAACGTTCATCAAATTCAATGCGTATAACATCCAAACATACTCGATTATGAAATCAATGATGATAAAAAAAAAATTCTAACAAAAATTTGCATAATAATTTGTTTTATTTAATCAATTTTGAAAAAATTTGTTTCATTCATAATCATATTTCATTATTAAAATAATTCTAAATAAAGGAAACGATTGAAAAGTCTTTGAATCCTTGTTGTCCTGATCGGTAACCAACTTTGATCATCTGAAGAATGACTATAATATTACCCGTGCTAAGCGAGCGAGACTTCGAATCACTATAGTGACAAACATTGAACCCAAATATATACAAAATAGCTTTAGAATAAAATTTTGATTGAATCATTATTTAATTTGATATTTTTTTTTGTTTTGAAAATTTTTTTGAATCGAAAAAAAAAGAAAGTTTTTAGACAAT
>ERZ500997.329-NODE-329-length-13222-cov-7.586390_pt1 | contig 13222 bp, 8 predicted proteins | sample MGYA00248826_ERZ500997 | MGnify/ENA primary metagenome ERZ500997 (study PRJEB25958, sample SAMN03398524) | human skin metagenome | study: EMG produced TPA metagenomics assembly of the Human Skin Microbiome Metagenome (human skin metagenome) data set.
ATAAAATGAAAGGCTTCTCATAATAATGGAACGCTATTTAGTATATGATAATAATAATAATCGATTAATTGATGAGAAAAATAAAAAATAATGATAGTAATTAGTATTTAAAATGAGGAGAATAAAGAACCAACCAATGCAAGGAGTAAATCGGTATAATATTATAATTTATACAGGCGATGACGTACACATATTGATCAAGAGATGACGATAAAGATAATAATTATGGCCAAGAATCAATTAAATCAATTACGAGAATCACTGATGAAAATCACTCGTGTATCATAAAAAAAGTATTTATGTTAGTTGATCATTCATCCAATTAACAAGGCATTGCTGAAGAAGATGGAACGTTGTTTGGGTTAGGCGCTGAATTCGTTGATGGCAGCATCGACATCATCAAATGTGGCACAGTTTGAAATAACTGGGATAACGAATGACGAATAGCATGATGATTCTGTTGTATTCGCGACCGTTCGTAGTCATCATGACCTATTGATGCAGTCGATGACATTCGTACTGTTGATGATAGACTGGAAATGATACTTTCAAGATGTCTCATTACTTCGGGGTGGTTTACTTCAGCATCCTAAATGTGAATAAATATCATAAATGTTTTGATAATTAAACTGGTGGCAATCAACGGTAATTAAAAAATATATATCAAACCTTTAGATTTAGAATGGATTGTAAATGATGCAAGGATTGCTGCATCGTCAGATTTGGATGTACGATGCGTTGTGAATGCCGTTGTATGATAGTGAACATTCGTTCAATCTCTTCTGCAAGAACATCATCGATTATTGCAAATTTTGTTTAGAAAAAAACTACCACTAACCGCTATATCCTTGTGCTTGAGCCATTTTTTTCCGACGTTGTTTCAGCCACATTTCATGACAATCTTGATCTTTCGGCAGCCTAAAATCAGAATAATAATAATAATTAGAGCCAAAAAAATTATGAAATTGAAGACTTACATTGGCGGTACCATATTGAATTGATTAGTAAGCCATTCACAATTCAATGCTTGCTCGGAAGTAATACGTTTAGATGGATCCAAACAAAGCATAGCGTCTAAAAGATCAAGTGCAGCCCGTGGCATCCTGTTTGTGAAAAAGTATTCAGTTTGTTAAAAACAACAATTCAAGTACAATTGATGAACATACATTGCAAATTTTTCTCTTAAAACACGAGGGTAGGTGACTTTTGGTCGAAAAGATGACCAATAAGGCAAGTTTATCACCTGAAAATTCGAAAATTGCATTTGAGGAAATGGTTTGAATTTGTTTCTAAACTACTCACGGATGGCCAATTCGCTGGCGTAGGTGTACCGCAGTATTTACTTATTGCTTCTAATTGAAGCAATTCTGAATTAGCCTGAAATATAGTTTTGCCACGAAACATTTCGCCCAGAATACAACTGTAATAGATGCAAGAAAAATGATTTTCTAGAAAGAATCATTGAATCAGAAAAAACAAACCCGCAACTCCACACATCAATGGCCGGTCCATATCGCTCTTCGCCAAGTAATAGTTCGGGTGGTCGATACCACAATGTAATGACTTTGTTTGTATAAGGACGAGTTTTATCCTCTGCTGAAAACAATCGTGCTAGACCGAAATCTGCTAATTTTATCTGGCCACGGTTGTTCATTAATATATTCGAACATTTGATATCACGATGAAGGAAATTATTTCGATGACAATAGCTGAGTCCATCAAGTAATTGTTTCATTACATGAGCAATATTAGCCTCAGTAAAAACAACCAGACCACTGTCTAATAAACCCATCAAATCGTGGTCCATATATTCGAAGACTAAATAGAAAGCACCTTTGTCACGTTTGAATTCCAAAGCATCTTCTTTATCTGTGACAATTTCTTTTAGATTGACAATATTCTCATGGTTTAATTGTCGAAGAATTTTTATCTCACGGACCTATCAAGTGGCATACAACAAGAAATGTCAACAAAGAACAAAATCAAAACGAAAAAAACTTACAGCTGTAATAGGGAATCCCTCTTTTTCATTTTCAAGTCGAACTTTTTTCAAAGCCACAATACTATGAACATAAAAAAATAAATTGAGAACAATTAATCTAGAAACACATTTCTATCTTACCATTTATCCGTATCTCTTGCTTTATATACTTGACCATAGGTACCTTCGCCAATTTGAGAGATTATTTGAAAAACATCGACTGAACGAGGTTTAATATCACGTGCCGATGCTTGCTTATTTGGATTTACCAATCCAACAGATTTGCCAATTACTTTAGGACGTGGTAATGTCTTCAATTGACCATTTATGTTCAAAGTAATTGTACTGGATGGAAATTGAGGATGATGAATCGGTTGAATCCTTTCTATACTATTATTGTCGGCTATAATTAACTTAGTTGGCGAACTACTAATTTTTAAATCTGCAACTTGTGGCAATGGTAATTTGGACAGATGCGTAGCAGCAGGTATACCAGTGGCTGAAATAGATGATGCTTGTAGCGGCTGTTGTCGAATTGTTTGGAAACTTCCGTTTTGCATGCTTGGCGTGAATGTTGCAGTTGTTGCTTGATGTTCCAAAGATTGAGATTGGTCCGGTGTCCCACTGGATGTAGGTATTGGTGTTAGTGAATTTGATGAATCATTCATTAATGGTGTTCCAACATTCGATGTGTTTCCTGAGGAACGGGATGGCTGCTGAAGTTTTTTCATTTTGATTTTGTTAGCTAATTCGGCGGCCAAAGAATTGGATGAAAATTTCGTTTCGTTCAACAAAATATTTGATTTCGAAACTGATGATGCGGTTTTGTAATTTTTATAATCATAAGATGGAGACCTTGGGGATCGTGATCTAGAAGAACGATCTCGTTCACCACCAGACATAATATTCATCCTAGTACGCCTCAAATAACTAGAACCAGATAATGATCCCATAGAAAATGGAGGTGATCGACTTTTCGAGCGAGAATCTGCTGGCGATCGATTTCTATCTCGTGTATTCGATGAAGAATAAGGGCTATGTTGACGTTCAGAGGTTGAACGGTAATAATCTCGCTCTGAACGATGATCTCGCTCATTTTCAGAAGATTTATGATGATGGTGATAATCTCGATCTGAAGACCTATGATGGTGATGGTAATCTCTTTCTCGATAATCACGACGATCTTTTTCTCGATAATCTCGATACGATGAAGATCGATTCTGTGATGATGGAGATAAAGTTCTATAATCTCTACTTGAAGAACGATCATATCGATCGCGGGGCTGAGGTGAAATACGACGATCATATTTAGATGTTTTTGATGATCTTTCCACAGGCGATGGAGAACGATATGCAGATGAAGAATGATGATGCGATGATGAATACGTAGACATTCCAGGATAATTTGAATGATGATAATGAGATCGACCCGATGATGATGACTGATGATTACTACCCGAAGGTGAACGAGGAAGTCTTCGCATTGCTGCCGTTGATGATGAAGATTTTACGGATAAATCAGGAGGAGTATATGACTGAGATGAACGATCACGATCTCTATGCTGTGATGATTTTTGATAATGACGAATAGAGGACGAAGATGATTTACTATCATAGATCGGTGATCGAGACCTTGATCTAGACAATTGTCGTTCACGGTGGCCATCACGAATTGAACGACTACTTGTTCCATGTGTGAAATAAGAATCTTTCGCATATGAATTCGATGATAGCTCATACGTTGTTGTGCGATGATTTTTACTTGATGTATGTTCGATTGTTGAACGGATTTTTGAAGATGATGAAGAATGATGAGGATTAGGGAGAGGAAGAAGACCAGGCAACGGAGGTAAATGTGGTGGAGTTTTTGATCTTGATCGATATCGATAAATGGTTGCTGATTTTTTCGGATTATCATCATTCGACGAATCAGAGCGATTATATGAACCGGAACGGATCAAAGTATCAGAACAGGATGGTTTGGAGGCTATCGATGAATGTGCAACTTTGGATAACAAAGATATCGAGGGCGGGGATGTAGTAGAAATATTTAAATCAGCTTCTTCCTCATCATAATTATCGGAATTTTGTTTTCTCCGTTTATAAGACGAATAATTGTTTTCACTTGAATGAGATTCATATCGAGGATGACGTTGATCATCATGTTCTAGTTCGTCGGATGATGAAATTTCATCATGTGTGGGTGTCACACGATTATCGGCAATCGTAGAAGATACCATTCGTGATGAAGAACGCGATCGACTTGATGATAATGCAGGCGGTGAAGGATTACGTGAACGCTCTAACGAACGGTTATGCAATGGTGTTGTACGCTTACTAAAATGATCATTGGAATCGGATGAATCTAGATCAAGGTCACTTTTGAATGATGGAAGACTTTCCTCTTCCATTGCATCCGGTAGAATTTCAACTTCATGACTTGGCATTATTTCTTGATTACCAACAGGATCAATAGTATCAGGAACGATTGTCTCTTTTTTAGCGAAAGAATCCTGAACAACATCATCGATAGAATCAGAATCAGAAATTCTTTCCGTCAATTCTTCAATGACATTTATGCCATGAGAATTTGTATGACTTTTCGATTTTAGGTCAGCGTTATCAAAAGAATTTTCATCTTCAAAATTCTCACTGTTTTTATCCTTATTGCCATCAGGAATCGGTGAGGTATCTGGAGAGATTTCTTCCGCTTCAATCATATTAGATGATCGGGAGGAATTGTCAATCTGTTGTTTTTCAGAATCATTTGTATCAGGATGTGGTCTAAAAGTTGTTGAACCTGAATGAACAGATGAAGATGATGACTGTCTCTGATAAATTTTTTGATGATTAGATGATTGGGTTTGAATCGGTCCCAAACGTTGAGAATTGGAACTTTCAGAAAAATTCGGATGTGACGCATGTTGTTTCAATGAATCATACGAATGAACATTTCTGTTTGTAGTTGAATCATAATGAATCTGTTTTGAAGATCGAATCGATAACAAAGGTCGATCATTATGATTAGACATACAATGACGTTCATCAACATAATCATCTTCCAATTCGCCTTCTTCGATTTCGGCTGAATTTGAAACATTATTTTTCTGCTCATTTAACACACCTCGATCATCATCATCATCTTTGAGTTCCCCATCGGAAATGTCTTCGACTTCTTCTTCATCATAATTATCTCTTTTTTCAGCAACTTTAATTTCCTCAACATCATCTTCATCACTGATGGCATCCATTTCATCGGCAAAATTTTTCGTTAATAAATTGGAATCACTGTTATTTTTACCTATATTATTATACAAATCTTGATTAGTTAATGATGATGATCGAGTTAGTGTATGGTCATGAATATTATTATGAGACGTTGTTCGATTCAATGGTTCACGATGGTTCGATCCATCATCATCCGATTTGTCGCCGTAATTAAAATTTGTACTCGATTTGTTTTGTTGAATGATTGAATCATCACAGCCACTATCACCCTCATCAATATCGGATTGAGGAATTTCACCTTCAGATTTCACTTCTGGCGAATTTTGTTTCGATATTTTCAATTGTAATCCCGGCGGTGATGATGATGGTATTTCGCCATCATCTAAAGAGGCATCATTATCGAATATTTCTTCGTGTTTTTTCTTCGTTTCAGGCTCATCATCCGACGATAACGGCGAATGCATAGTCAACAAGCGAAATAAAATGATACTAAGTTTTACTTACTTAATGATTCTCTTAATGCGAAAAGAGATATTATCTTGGAAAAATTCTAAACAAACAAAGTATATTTTTCCATTAAGACAAAAAATATCGCTAAACTCACTATACAACACACTCGTAAAACCAGCGGAGAGCAGCGAAATTCAATACTGTTCATAGATGCCAGTACGTAACCATTTTTTTTATCATTACAGATGTTTAAGGTGGTGAAACATTATCGAAAACTGCGAATAAAAATTGATTCAAAAAATCATATTGATCCAGGATTCCATTTCACGGGTAGAAATTTATCTTTAAAAAACGGAAACTATAAAAAATATCCATTAGTCACGTGATCCGATCCAAAATTTATGGTAGAAGCATTCCCAAATGTGAGAACGACAATGACAATTAACATTGTTGACTCATCATCATACTACTATCAATTACTATAAAAATGACTATTTTAACATGAATAGAATAGTTGAAATTTAATTCGAAAATCATAATTCACGAATACAGATCGCAGCACTATATGTCAACAAAAAAAAATCGAATAATTATAGCGGCAAAAAAATAAGAGATAAAATTCAAAAAAATTAACAAAGAAAATCAAATTATTCAAACGATTCAATTGTGTAATTATCATTGTTATTTTCAAATAAGACTGTATTTTCAGCTTTCGCTATCAATTGTTATTCGTCATCGTTATCGTTGTTAAATGTTGTCACAGAAAAAATTGTCTGACTTAGTTTCTGGACAATATTCGAGAAGAAATAATGATTTTAAAAAAATAACAATAAAACAATTGACTTTCGACTTTTGTGTATACAAACAAAAAATAACAAATAATAATAATCGAAAAAACACCAACATTAAGGACCAGCAATTTGAAATGACAACAAAATAGAGCATCAGAACAATAATTTAAAAAAACTGATCAAGAAGACAATGGTAAAAAAAATTTCCTTAATTCTTCTTATTGAATTGGCTTTTGAAAATGATCATTTTGAGCAAATCAAAATGATGATAATGTTTTCAATTAGAAAAAGTTTGGTATGTATTCTGAAGATTTTTGAAAATCTACAAAATAAAAACAATTTCTAGAATCCATACATGGTATTTTTTTAGTGGAAAAAAATTCATTTCATTTTTTGATAAAATTTTCCAGGTATTCTACATGAGTAATATTTTCATAACATTTTTTTTCATAAATAATAATTAATATGCGTGTATGTGTTATCATTCTGTACAAATGTTAAAATATTCGATATGTATGATTATGAATGTTTACATGATTGTTTAAAATCGAAAATTTTTATCGTAACAATAATTTAAAAATTAAATAATTTTTTTCCGCAATTGTTGAAAAATAGATAATCACAAAATATATTTTGTTCAACGATCATCTTAATAAAATTTTTTATTATTATAAGACAGTTCGTTGATTATAGACGACAATAGGTGGCGATGATGATGTTGTTGATGATAATCCGGTCATTGTATTATTACCGCCAGTAAGTATGATACTATCACCAGAACTTGTTTCCGGACTATTCTGATGTATACGTTTTTGATTTGATAATGTTGAATCTATAGTTTGTTGATCATTATTCTTTCTCGTACAACTTTCAGTGTTTGTATCACAACATGTTGAATTCATTTGGGTCATTTTTTCATAATAAGTAAGAAGTGCATCTGGTGATGCTTTGGCCATCAACATCATCCGATTCCGTTGGTTAGAATTATCACCAGTATCTTTAGTATCATGAGAAATTAATTGTAAAAGACCACTACGATTCATTGCAATGGCTGCTGCACTATCATTATGCATACGATTTCGTCGTTTTTTAGTAAAATTCACCTATATAAATAATTGGTTCAGTTTTAAAAAATGATACACGAATTAGATTCAAAAAAAAACATTCATTCAATGTTGATTGATTTTTAATGATTTAATTTTACCTGTCCATCAATCGGTGTCCTTGTAAATAACGATGAAATCGATGTATGTTTGTTATCATCAGATAGTTTAGCTTCAGGCTCATCGGCTGAAGTTGAATTTCCGTTGGTTGGCCATGGTAATGTTCTTGAACGACCAATCATTTGATGATCAGTATTATTATCATAATAATCATAGATTGTCATCGTTGTATTTGTTGATGATGGATCGATTTTATTAATCATTTTGAGATCACCAGTATTCGACATGCGTTTTGAATCCTTTGTAGATTGTAAATGTTGATTTTCACAATAAGCGGCTAAATTTCTTGCCAATTGCAAACCATTTGATCTTCTTCTCTGTTTTTGATCATGTAGATCAACCGAGATGGCTTTGAATTTTTCCGAATCAAATATGGCATCGAAACTATGGCCAGAATCATTGCTATTTCCATCACCATCATTACCGCATTCCACATCATACTATAGAATTGAAAAGAAAATAATTTAAAAATTTTGATCATCAAAACTTTTTTTTCATGGTTTATTTAGATTGTCTTGATCAAAAAAAAAAACATTGACTAATATTGATGGATAGACAATATTATCAATGTCCATGTAAATATTTTTATTAAATAATGAATGAAATCAAAGAAAATAAATAGATAAATTGTTTTGTAAAATATACAAACAAAATGGGTCACAATGTCAAGGAATATATTCATTCTTATCAGGTTATTACATCTTTTCATTCGCCGGAAAGTTTTTTCAAGCTATATTACTGTTTTCAGACTTTTATTTACTCAATTTTTTTGTCACAGAAAAAAAAGATAATTTGAATGATCATGTTGGTAAAACAAACAAACGAATGTCATCACTTGTTGAATTAGATGCAGGATATATTCAAATGAGTGAGTATTATCTATGTCATCGTCACCATTATATAATCATAAAAAGTTCATTGAAACTATTTTTTCGAATTTGTTTCTATGTGTAAATATATTTAACTATGAATTATGACATGATAATGATGATGATGGTGGCTGTAATTTTATCATTTTTAATTACCTTCATCCCCTTAATCATCATCATCTGGTCACATCATTATTTGAATATCACTCTTAATTTTTTAAATTTATTTTTTTTCTTTAATGCAGACAAAAATCTGAAAGGGCTTATCATGGATTTTTTAAATCTTAAAACTAGATTTTCATTTATATGATCGAGATCATCATCATCATCAGATCACGAAAACGTCGATAATTTCATATGCAAACTATTTTAAGGATATACGGGAAAGCCTTTAAAATTAACACCAAAATCACAGCGATAGTATTTTTTTCTTGTTGTCTATGATTATTGTTTATAATTTAATTTTTGTCTATATAGACCTAATCTTAGAACTAAGAAAATTGTGAATGAATGTCGAAAAGATTGACATAAAATGTAATTTAGATAATGGATTATTATGGTCGAAGGATTTTTCAAAACCATGGTGATGAATACAGATTTACAAGATCCGTATACAATCACTTACAGGGATTACATTACAATCGGATAATAATTGTAATAAGAATGGTGATTCTAAATTTAATTTTCGACCATTTCAAATGCCAGCAGAAAAAAAAGAAATAACGATGACAAGATAATGATTCTTTATGATAATAATTTGATTTGCTGACGAATATTTTTGTTGGAAAAAGAAAATTCAAACAAATAATCAAATTACTTATGGTGTATAATGTTTAGGGAAAATATTTATTTACAATATTTAATTCATGTTTTTTGTATGGAAAGATATTTTTTTGATGTTTGTTTTTCCATTACTAGATTTGTAAAAAATGATGAATAGATTTGGTTTGCATTGATTTTTTTTGCAAGTCTATAAGAAAATTGTTTGGCTAGAGGGTGCTTTTGGCTTCAGATTTTTTCAAGATTCTAAATTTTTATTTAATTGAAGAATTTTCATTATAGTGTCGCTGCTTATATGTTGTTTTGCACCATTTCTTGTCATGTAAGGATTATTCAGGTGTACGCGACTATAAATGTATGTGTAAAGTGATCAAGAAGATTCAAATGATAAATTCACAACGAATATATCAATGCATTTGTAGAAATAATATTTTGCCGCTATCTGATTGGATAGAAAATAATTCAAGTTTTCCAAGTGTATATCCACAATTACATTAAGACGAAATATTAAAAAAAAAGTTTCGAGGACATTAAAAGTGTCGAATGTAATGACGACAATGACATAAATGTCGATTTTAACAACAGATAATTATTCGACAACATTGAACATCATCATCAACTATCAATAACTTTGTGGACACTCTTTTCGCTTGATGTGATGTTTCAAAGTTTTTCGAATCATAAAATTATTCATTGATTAAATATTGATAAATAATCTATCAAAATAAATAAAAAACCTATGCTAAAATTGATGAAAGTAAAATCCTCATAATATAATAATGCAAAGCTGCTTTCATAAAAAAAACAAACGAACAAGAGAAAAAACCGATTCAATGACATTGAAAATTATAATGAATGTAAAAAACGCGTCAAGTTACGACGAAACAAAAAAAAACTTAAAATACATCTGATCATCATCAACAACTTGTCTTGTCAAGAAATTGTTTGTGTGATAGCGAAAGTGCCTCCTAACAAAAATAAATCTTTCAACAAACGAATGATCTGTGTGTGTGTGTGTGTTCAGAAAATGGCAATAATGATGATTGAAAATAAAGAAACATTGGATATAAACTTGGGATTTTTTCAACTTTTTTTTAATAAACGTACGAACGAAATCACGCACACGTTTTGTGAGGATTTTTTTTTGCTGTATAATTTTATTTCAAAAACTTACCTTTCTGATAATAGTAGTAATTGGTTTATTTGTATAATTATGATGATGATGATGATGGCTATTCGCATGATGTTGATGATCAGCTAATTGATTTTGAAATATGATTGAACCATTATTATTATTATTATTGCTTAAGGTTCCACCGGGTATATCTGGTTGTGAATCTTCAGAATTTGGATTACTTATGTATAAAGAACAATTTGATCGTCGTTTGGATAATACATCATTATTACAAACATTAACGCTAATACCAGTGTTGATACTATCCGATGATGATGTGTTAATACTTGAACGATGATGTCGATGATGATTATTGCCAGGCACTTTTCTAATACCTTTTTTCAAAAGAATAATAAACAATATAGATTATCAAAGACTAATCAAATAATTTCACACTCACTATATTGATCACGATCATTCTTCGAACAACACAACCATAATAGGAATAATAATAATACGAATGTGGTTATAATGATTCCGCCTGTTTTTGAATGTATGTTTGTCAAGAATTGATTTCGAATAAAATTTTCAATTTTTTAAATAACTTACCGATGGAAAGATTGATCAAAAATTGATAATCTTGAGTAGTTGACCAATCAGTAAAATAATCATCATCTTCACCGGAACCATTGGTACCTGAACTTGTAGGAAATCCAGGTAATGAATGTGGTGGTGTATCGACAACATAATCGATCGAACCAGCTGCTATTGAACCAGGTTGAGAACTGATTGTTCGATTTACTGTTTGTGACTGTAATTGTGTAGGTAGAAAGGCAGCCGAAATTGAATTCGCTATTGTTGCTATCGTCGTTAGATGATTTGTACTCTTATCCGATGATTGCATGGATGAATCTATGTTTATAGCATTTGGTTTCATAGCCAACCAATTCGATGATTTTGATAATGAGGAATTGTGCTTGCTGAGGTGATGATAAGTATTTGAGATCAATAATTGTTTTTTCAATGATGACGATACGATTTGAGGTGTTTCAGTTGAGGATGCCGTCATTATTGAAGAATTCATTGGTGTGGTCGTAATTTTAAGAATTTTTTTTGAATTAGGCAAAAATGTTGGTGTCACTGACGATAGGGATGATGGTGGTAATGTTGTAGTTTCAGCATCCATCATCAAAGTAACCCCAGCAGAATTTGAAATCCAATCATTCCAATCCGACGATATTGATGAAGAATTTATTACAAGTTGATGTTCAATAGCAGAATCGAGTTGACTATTTACACCAGGGTCCGCACCAGATCCATTATCAATTATAAATCGATCAAAATCAGATAACGATGATAATGGTAATGGTGAAGAAGACGTTTCATCATCATCATCAATTGACACCATACCACTGTTGCTGTCATCGTCATTTGTCGTTTTATCGGAGTTGATTTTCAATATGTCACCAATTGTTGCCGATTTATTTCTATTAATAAGATTTGTCGATAATGAAAATGGATGATATAATGTGGTCTGATTATTTTGATTAATATTGGTTTGGACACTGTCGTAGACAAGATGATTGGGTTTCATTCTAATCTATACAATTTAATATCTTTAAAAAAAATTTAAATAAGAAAATTCAGTTTAATAAATGAACTTAGTTTCTTTTTTCGATTCAAGAAAATAAAAGAGATTAGCTATTTCATACAATTTCGTTTAGTTATTGAATTCATATAATCAAACCTGATAACAATGACAATCAAATAATTCAAAACTATTTATTATCTTCGATTGCATGCATTGCAACAAAAAACATTATCATGATGACCAACGATTTGTCGACATATTGCAATCATGAAATATGCCCAACTGAAACCGAAATGTCAAATTTTATAACAAGGAAAATTCACCCAATATAAAAATCGAAACATTTTATTTTTAGCATAAATGTGATCAAGAAAAAAATGGCTGACATGTTGAAATGGTCCAGCAGCCCACAAAAAAAAAACTCTTTTTGAAACTTTTTCTGCTTTGATTGTCATTATTAGTAGTTTTATTCTCAAATTCTAATGTATAAAATGTCGTCATAGCAACGACGATCAAGACAATGACAATTACAAACCTATCTTATTGGCGGATACCAGAATTTTATTCAATCGAATTATATTTATATAACATTCAACCTTTAAGAATCTGTCTATGCGTGCCATGTGTGAGCTATGATCCTTTTTTCCATTGCAAGATAAAACTACAACTACTGATAATGATGAGAAATGATCAGATCATTATCATTTACCGAATAAAGTTTTTTCGGCTCATTTCTTGCCTTTTGTATTTGTACAATAAGCAAAAAAGGAAAACAATAATCATAATGAGATATTCAACAACAACAACAACAAAATCCTGAAAATTTGAACATTCATGATTGAAATAATCAACACTTTTTCATACAGGTGCATGTTTTGAGATATGAAATTCACTTTGGAAAATAGATAGGTTCTCCTTTAAACTTTTGTTTTGTTTTGTTTGGAAATAATTGTACATCCTGTTTGTTAATTTTATACATTTGTTAAATGAAATCATAATAATGGTTATTTGATTTTTTCCCTGTCCATCAATTTAAATAGTTTAACAAACAAGTCAAAAAACACCAACGTCATCATGATTTTGTTGTTTTGATTTTCTATCGGCTCAATTTAATTCTTATTCAAAATATGAATATGAAATATGTTTAGCCTGTTCTGGTCGATTTTCAGACCAATATCAATATAATGATTAAAGG
>ERZ500997.330-NODE-330-length-13217-cov-4.437623_pt1 | contig 13217 bp, 11 predicted proteins | sample MGYA00248826_ERZ500997 | MGnify/ENA primary metagenome ERZ500997 (study PRJEB25958, sample SAMN03398524) | human skin metagenome | study: EMG produced TPA metagenomics assembly of the Human Skin Microbiome Metagenome (human skin metagenome) data set.
AGCTGGAAGAACTGCGTAGCCAGAGCGGTCGCCACCATTTCCATGATAGCATCCACGACTGTGCTTGCCATACGTCTAAAGGCGTCCCCAACCGAGACGGTTCCACTCAGAAGATCGCTAAAGAATCCTTGGAAGCTGTTCCGTAGAGCCTCAAGCGGCTGACCAAGGTTCTTGATAAGCTCCTGACCCAGACTGTCCGCAGCATTCATGTCGATTTGGATCGCCTGCAAAGCCATGTTGAAGCCTTCACCGAACGTGCGAGGCACATCATTCAGCACCTCGTATCCAGCCATCAGTGCTTCATTGGTCAGGATCAGGTCCTGAGTCGTCTGATCGATCTGACGGAGTTCCTCGTCAATGCCTCGGAGATCGGCGTTAGCGCGACCCATTCTCTCTCCGATCACAACGATTTCTTCATCGGTTGTGGCGCTGTCTCTCATCTTGCCGAGAGTGTTAAGCCGGGCTTGAATATCTGCCTTGGCCTGTCGAACCTGCTCAGCCAATTCCCCATACTGCTGAATGCGACGTTCATTTGCACCGATGCGCGCTCGATTGTTCCGATCAGAAGCGACATCTACGTCCCGCTGTACGACCGTTCTCATATAATCGGGAGTATTATTGTCGTAGAGAGGATTGCTGAGGCCCTGCAGTCTGCCCTGAGCTATCGCCAGATTACGTTCCGTGAATCGCATTGATTCAGTAAAGCTATTCTCAATAGCCTCAGTGGTGCTGTCGATGTAGTTTTTGATGACGTCAGCAAGAACATTGCCAAGAGCATCTACTTGTTCGATGCGAAGCTCTTCGGCTTTACGAGATGCTGCCTCCAGCATCTGCTGGCGCTGCTTAGTAAACCTAGGATCAGTGCCGTTTGTAGCATCCATGATGGACTGGACTGCAGCCTCGTTCTCCGCGTTCAGCCAACGGCTAAGGGCAGCATCAATCTCATCGAGTGTATCAGGAAGTTGATCCAGAGCTGGTGCGTTTTCGAAGGTACTTACAGTGTTATCATACAGCTTCTTCTGATATTCAAGCTCCTCCTTTTCAATACGAGCCTGATTTCTATCGAAGTCTCGATTGAGCTTATCAGCACGACGCTCGGCAGCACTTCGGCCTCCCCTCTTTTTCTCCTTGACCGGGTCTGGAGCCATTGAGGCTAGTACGGCGTTCTTGCTGGAGATCGCGGAGGAGATGACGTCCCGAGCATGCGGGTTATCCGCAGATTCTTTGAGAAGCGTCTGCAACTCTGCAAGCTCACTTCGCATCTGTGATTCCACAGTTGCTCTGGATTTATCTCCGTAACTACCTTGAGAATCTGCTCGGTATCCTTGCTGATTATTTCTAACAATCTGAGCAACTCTCTGACCCTCATCAGTCATGAGGAACTTAGAACGACCCAGATCGCCTTTAGCTGCGTTAAAGCTTGCAGTAGAACTTTCAAACTGACTTCTAAATCTTACAACATTTCCGAAGAGATTTTTGAGTTGGTAGTCCTGACCAAGAAGACCTTTACCATTCATACTGTTGAATTGGTCGTAAGCTCTATCCCAGTACTGGCCTCTAACTAGCTGCTGGAGTTCTCTGGCTTGTTGCTGTTCTTCGCGGCTAGCATATGGCCTACTAGCGATGAACGCAAGTCTTTGCTGCAACCTATTCCGAGTGTCAGCAGCAGTGCGATTAGCTTCGTTAATGCGTTCGCGCTCAGTGGACATAACCACTCGTGCTTGAGCCGCCATGGTCTTATGAGCTTGAACTTCCAGACGCACCATAGCAGCGATCAAACCATCAATGCCTCCTTCGGTTTTTGCAAACTCCTCTCGCAGACCGGGGAATCTGCTCGCCAAGATGTTGACCTGATCCCGAACAGCTTCGGTTGATCCAGCAAGATCGTCCTTCCGAAGAATCAGTTTTTCTGTTTCTGTGCGAAGTGAGGCCTCCTCTGTACGAAGAGTATCCATCGTAGCCTTAGCATCCTTAGATGCTGTCTCAAGATCTTCGATGCTACCACCCAAATCTTCCACAGTTTGAGAAGCTTCCTCGGAGGTCATGCCCATTTCCATTAGGGTTCTTTGGAAATCTTCCCCCTCGATCTGAGTACTTGAGAGGCTTCCACCAAGGCTCGTTATGACTTCCACCGCCTTAGCGAGAGGAATAAGAAGAACAGACACGACCGTTACAAGTCCTGTCAGAAGACTAATAAAGCCCTTAACTAGTGGCGTTAGAGCATCACCCAAAGCTGCACCAAGTTCTGCCAGCGTGTTCAGCAATCTCTGCCAACGGGCTGCTACCGAATCAATACGAACAGCCGCCGCCTCTTGAGCAGCATTCTGTCTGAGAGTAGCCTGCTCCAGCGTGGCCATCTGATCAATATTAGAACTCAACACCGCATAAGCAGCAGCCGCGCGAGTCTCAAGAGTACCGTAAGCTTGGAAGCCACTATCTCTAAGACGTGTCAGAACTTCACTTAGTCCAAGGGTCTTGACGTCAATATCTGCAGTCGTCAATCCTACCTTCTCAAGCTGAGTTACCAGCTTCTCTGAGGGATCGATAAAGTCCACAAGCATCTGTCGAAGACCAGTTGACATCGTCGAACCGCTGCGGATACCAGCGTCGGCCATTGTGCCCAAGGTGGCCACGAGTTCATTGAACGTGATGTTGTTCCGGCGAGCGGTAGCACCCACATACTGCAGACCAAGCTGGACCTGATTGACCGACAGCTTCGAGTCATTCAGGGCAGCAACGAGAGCGTCAGTGATACGAGCAGATTCACCGGCGGAAAGTTGGAACGAACCAAGAGCGGAAGTAAGGATGTCCACAGACTCAGTCGCAGTCGAGCCGGAGGCTGCTGACAAATTAACAACACTCTGCAGCAAAGTTTCGATTTCTGAACCAGCGTAACCTGCCTGAGCGATGACGGTAGCCGCTTCGGTCAATTGCATAACGCTGCTGGCACTGTTCTTGGAAACTTCTAGGATGCCCGCGCTCAGTCGCTCCATTTCGGTAGTGGTCGAACCTGAAATAGCTTGAAGCTGTGATAGGGCATCTTCGAACTGAATAGTGAAGGCTACACCCTGCTGGATAGAGCTAATCAGACCATAGATAGCCGAAGCTGCCACAGCATAGGCCGCAACTCGGCCCACAAGGGCACCAGCGCCGAACATCCCTTGCTCGCCCTCACCCGTGCCGAACAGAGAACCTCTAATAGACTTCATACCTGCGAAGAAGCCACCCTTGTTCTTGCTTTCTTGCAGCATCTCACGATTACGCAGGGCAATCGTCTCTCCAATTTCTCTTTGAAGAAGCTTGTATCTAGCAATCAACTGGCTGATGCGAGCAGCATTCTGTTGCTCCACAGGCTTCATATACTCAGCATTCAGCTGAGCCTTCGAAAGTTTCAGGTAGTTATTCTGAGTAGCCAGTCTCTGGGTAAGATCAATCTGGCGTCTATAGGGACCCTCTTCACCAATAAGTTCTCGATTTCTAATGGCAGTGCCACCTGCTCTAGTGCTTTTAGCAAGCTGCGCCTGTCGCTCAAGATTCGAGACGTTCAAAATCTGACGAGCTTCTTCTCTCAAAGCTTCGATATTGAGCCTAGTCTTGGCTTCGATTTTTTCGCGAACGACAACTCGTTCCTGTAGATTTCTCACTAGTTGCTGGCTACTTGTAATCTCTCTACGGAAATCGAAGAGGTTCTGATTCGCGAACAGCTTAGCATTCTTGCGATCCATTTCCTCCAAGCTTCTAAGCATCGGCTGAAAGGCTCTCTGACCTCCCTCGCTAAGCTGACCGATGCGAGTTCTAAGAGCGCCAACCTGATTAGTCAACTGGCCATATGCCTTAGCCGTATCGTCAATACGACGAGCATTCATCAAGTCACTATTGTCGAGCTTGACACCCCTTTTTGTGAGGTTCCCGAACTCGACATCCATCGCTCTTGCGCGCCCTCGCAAGATGTCCATAGAATTGGCAGTGGCGTCTATTGCTCGACCATACTCGGCAAAGGCTCTGGCTCTTTTGCCGATGCCAGCTGAGTTCTGGAAATCTCCCATCATCCGATTGGCAGAATAATTTTGGAGGGTCTGGACCTGTCGAAGTCCAATGGCCATTGATTTAAGCTGAGCGTTGGCAGCGGCACCAGCTTGGGAAATCTTGGCTGCGATAGCTTCAATACGCTGCTCTACTTGACGTGCAGCAGCGGCCATCCCCTCGGGATTGATATTAACACCAACATTGGAGTTTACTGTTTTATCTACCATTGAAGCTCACAATAAAAAAGGCCCCTGCAGCTATACAGGGGCCTTCTTGGTTTTTCAAGGTTTGTTCGGATTAACCGCCCACATATGCCTTGGCCAGAGTCTTCTCGAACCCGGCCAGCTTAGCGTTGGCTGCGGTTTCCGCCTTCGTCATAACGATAGGCGAAAGCTCGAACGGCAGGTTGCTGTAGTCAGTTTCGCTGAACGACAGGTTGAAGCCACGAGTAATCTTGAGCTTCGGAATGACAACCACGATAGGCTCATCATTCGCCGACAGCTTACCGACGATCTTCGCACAGAAGAAGTCATCCTGCTCGAACGAACCGGCTTCGATCTCATTCACGACCCAGACAGTCCAGCCCGTTGCGGCTGCAACAGGAATAGCGTCAGTCGTAACTATGTACGGAGGAGAACCAGCAGAGTCCGTAGTAGCAGCCGTTACCGCAAGAGGATAAACCTCATCAGGCTGGTCAGGATTCTGAAGAAGCAAGGTTGCCCCACTTGGAATATCTCCGATAGCAGCAATCTCACTGTCGGGATCACCCGGAACCGGATACGATTCAACAGTAAGAGTCGTATCATCGACTGCGGCATCCGCAGTCAGACGGCCACGGAGGCGCTTCACGACCGAACCGGCGATGCCGAGGGCATACGTCAGGTTCTTCGCATCAAACTCATAGCCCTCGAAGGTCGTAGTCATGTTGACGTTCGACTTCTGGGTATCGACCGTAAGCTGCTGGATGCCGTTACGCAGCACGATCTGATCAGACTGCTGCTCAAGAGTAACAGCCTTAACCATGCCCACCGAATGGTCATCCGGGTTAAGTGCAAATACATCTTCCGTATACGGAGCCAGCATGACTGTGGCATTTCCGATTACGAACTTCGGGTTTTTAACATCTGCCATTTGAAATTCCTATGTTGTTACTCTCGACAAATTCTGCTTGACTTGTATAGGATAAAATGGCAAAGGACGCAACATGAACCAAGACAAACCAAAGCAAGCCGTCAAAACCCTCAGCATTCGAATTCCTGAGAAGCTTTACCTGACGGTATCACAGTATGTTCTGGACAATGATATCCCCTCAATGAATGCGGCGATTATCGGCCTAATCACCGCAGGCTTGGACATTACCAAGGAAAGGGATCAAATTATCAGCCAGTTCGTGTTAGAATTTGTGCCGAAGGAAAAACTAAAGGAACTTATTGATGGCTAATGAAAACAGAACGCGTCCTGACAAGGAGCTAGTGCTCGAAGATTCTGGGATGACGTTCAAGATGACCTACGTGGTTATGAATGATATTCTTCGTTATGTGGGTGGACCGGACGAAGCCGTTACTGCTATTCTGACGAGCCAAGATACTCGCGATCTGATCCTTCGTCGCCTTCTTACTGACAACAAGAAGCCCATTGAAAAGCTGGAAGAACTCATCCCTGTCGAGGATGTAGAGTTGGACATCTTCGAAATCGACGATGCTCTTGCTTGGGTAATGGAGCACGTTACGTATTTTTTTATGAAAACCGCCGACAAGGTGATGAAGGCGGTCGGAAGATACCCCGAAATAGCTCAGAAGATGACGACGTCCTCAGACCCTTCCGAGACTGGTTCGAAACCCTCTCAGACTCAGACCAAATCTGCTGGGCCTACGGAATAACTCCTAGCCAATACGACGATTTAGCCTCAACCGAGATTTGGTACGATGTCACGTACAGACTTCGGGTTCGCCTCGGTGAGGCTACTGTCGGCCATTTACAGCAGCACTACTCTATGGTAAAAGTTCTGTCACAGGCCTTTGGTGGAGGAAAAACTTCCGACGCTGTCAAGGTCAATGACATGAAGCCGCAAGAGGCGGTTACCAGATTGAACGAGTTTTTTGGTGCATAATGCTGAGAAAGACCAGACAGAAGTTTGACATTCCCTTTGATATTATTGATAAGGGACAAGGCCGATTTTTCGGTGCCCTAGAAGACATCAATCTGTCAGAGGGTTCTACTCTGGATTGGGTCGCTCCGCGTAGAATCATTAAGGTGCCAGTGGACCTCCCTCTCAAGGGTGGTATGGTCATTCAAAGTCCCAAGGGTATGAAATATATGGTGGCATGGTTCTCCCCTAGCGAGACATCGCAGGGAGAACCGTTCAGAGCATTCAAGCTCTATCAAGCCACGGTCGTTGCATCACTGCAGCATAGGAGCGTGACGATTGATCCTAGAACTCAGCTTCCTCGCGAAGGTGCCCTCGGTGATCCTATAGAAATCTATGCCAGCTTCGAACCTCTACAGGAAGCCTTCGACCGAGAGTTGAGGATTCCCAACGAGAAGACTCGTATGATTACCAACGAACCTCTGCAACCGCCTGACGTGGTTAACGGCCAGACAGTTATTGAGGCACACGAATTTCAGGGGCTGTGGGGAGCCGTTCTAGGTTAAGCTATCTTCAAGTCGCCTGAACACGGCGTTGGGGATTCTACGGGTCAAATAGTAGCTCAAAAATGGCTCAAGCACAGGGCGATACTTGCCCTTTCGACCTGAAAGCTTTCTTTCAATAGAGTCTGCCAGAGGACTTAGCAATCTCTGATTATATGTAGCTGGCTCTCCAATATTTGGAAGGTCTGATGCCTGCAGTCTACGGAGAGGGTTGACTTCCAGCCTACCAATCATAATGTTTGTGGACCGACCCCTAGCAGACCTACCCAGAGAGGACACACCAGAAGCTCTACCACTCAGACTAGTGGGAGTGAAGCGAATGCTCACTGGCCCATAGGCGCTTCGATATGTGCCTACATTCCCTAGCTGTTGCTGGAGTCTGCCTGTGTTTTTGAACCAGCGGCGTGTCCTATACTTACGAACCTTCCAGCGCATGTAGGCTTTAGTTCTCACAGCCCACGTTCCGGTCATGGACGCGATAGACATTGGGCCAGAGTTACCCGCCATTGCTGCTGCCACTCTACCGGTGATCCTCAACACGCCCGGTGGGGGGTTATTGGGGTTAGCCAATCCTACCCCCATGCGGGCGACGTCTCTAGCCATGGATTGAAGCTCTCGTTCCACGACGGGGGCAAAGTCCCGACGCAGATTAGCTTTCAACCGTCTCTGGCGATTGCGGGCAGCGGAGAATCCTACGTTTTCGACAGCGAAGCCTAGAGGCTCACGAGCCTCTGAGGCACTCAACTTCCTACCCTTAGGCACAAAGTTGATATTGAAGATTACGTCTTCATCACTTGGCATAATCCGCTCGCTTCAAGCTGATGCCAATTTGGCGGGAGGTTCTAGCCTCTGACTCTCCTGACGGAAGCACAGTGAAGCTCGTTACCTGTAGCTGAGCGAAGGGTTCGTTATCCGCATCTCGAACAGTCCACACCAGATATTCTGGACGACTAGGATGGACGCATATGTTCCGAATAGCGTTAAGGATTTCTACCTCTCGAAATAGGTTAGTATCTCTGAGGACCGAGAGGATGATGGTGAACTCAATGTCGGGAAGATGATCATCAGTCTCATCGAACGTCCAGTCAGCAACGCCGATCAGGTCTGTGTCGGGAAGCTCGGTAACATCTCCTCTAGCATCCCACGCAATATACTGAATGCCGGGAGAAATCCCATCGGCCTTCACCTTTGCGATGACTTCTTGTACCTTACTTACAAGAGTCGCGTATACGGTAGGTAGATCGAACCTGCTGTTAGCCATCCTTAAACTCCAGTGATTGGGTCTGGACCTCTAACAGATAGACCGAAGATGTCAATGACTGGCATGATCTCGATATCTGGATCAAGCAGTTCAAGTCCACCGTACAGGATAGAAGTAAGCTCAGCCGACATCGCCGCCCAGTCGATGCTATTCCAGCGTTCATAGCTGCTAGTACCGCTGTCGTACTTCCTAGGAAGCCTAAGCTGGATGGTAGGGAAGATTCTCAGCGCAGTGGCTGCTTCGATTGCCTTCGTGATCTGGAAGGTATCGAAGTCCCCAGCAGTTTCGTATGGTGTCAGGTCAACATCAGAACCCACCATCTGGCGGAATGCCATGTATCCCTCGAAGAGGTTGATATCATTATCTTCAAGTTCTTCCGAGTCGACACCCAGAAGATTACGAACCCCCTCATTTGAAACGGGGAAGTTAATAGGGGCATGAATGACGTAAGAAATGGAATCTGAAACGGCCTCTGTGGCAGTGACATACTCCCACTCCAGAGACATCTTCTCCATCATCGGCTTTGAAAGCGAATTACTTCCGGCAGGAATTTCGATTAGATAACTTACATCGCCAGCAAGAATGGGCGCAGTCTCCGTCAAGACTACGCCCCCATCCTGATTGTACAATGTGTAAGTAAGATCGCTGGTCGGTTGACCAGAAGTGAACTGGACTAGATGACGGAACTTCTTGCCAGCTTCGAGCACATTAGTTTACCTTCTTAAGCTTACCACGATCAAGGTTCGTCTGAACGAACTGATCATTTGCGCGGGCTTCGACGCCCTTCTTGCTGTCCGTGTAGAACGTCTGCGTTACCGGATCATAGAGCTGTGTACCATCTGCGGCACGAACCTTGATAGTCTCGGCTTCACCCTTAGTGTAACCAGCAGAAGTCAGTTCAGTCTTGCTAGCCTTCGTAGCTTTCTTAGGCTGTGTGTCGTTCTTGTTTTCATCGGCCATAATAGTCTTCTCCTAAAGTGAAGAGGGCGGGCTAGGCCCGCCCTCTCAAGATTAAGCGATTGCGTCGAGGTTCAGAATCTCGCGAGTGTCGCCGAAGATCAGACGGTAACCAGCGTTACGCGTGTGATACAGGTTCACTCTCTGGTTCTTCATAACCTTTTCGCTCTCTTCGATGTCCGAACCATTCTCGATGAGTTCTTCCACCGTATCAGACTTCGAGAAGCCCATGAGCTGATTTGCAGCCGCGTCGGAGACGAGGGCAAAATCGAGGTTGAGGTCAAGGCGCGGATTAGCCTGAGCCATCTGGACACCAGCGCGCTGCAGGACTTCGATCTGCGTAAGACCTTCGCCCTCAGTTGGCTTGGCGAACATCAGACGCCACTGGAGATAGGTATCCCAGTTACCGGCAACCGTATCAATTGGAGCACCTGCCTTAGCGCGCTCAACGAGCCACGCGGTCAGAATTTCCCAGTTGATCTTACCGGCACCGATGCCAGTCTTGCCCAGAGCATTGTCCGTGTTGATGTCGCTAGCCGCGCGGACCGGAGCCGCACCATGGACACCATCACCGTTCACCATCAGGCTGTAGGCAGTGCCAGTCTGTGCTCGCTTCGTGGCACGTTCAGCGCGCATCACGTAAGGAGTGATCAGGTCAAGCGAAGCACGGCGAGCAAACTCGTAAGTCCACTCAAGGCCCACGCCGAACTTGAAGATCTTGACCGACTGATCGCTGGCCTTGATGCTCCACACCGGAATGCGGGCACCTTCCGCGATCATGCCATAACGCTCGTAGTCTTCCTCCGAGTCCGTCACAACGGTCGTAATCAGTTCCGTACCGTTGATGGTGCGGCTCTGAGACACGAGAGCATCCGGGGTTTCGAATTCGGTCTGACGATACTTCCACTGAACCACGTCGTCAACGACCTCAGGGAAGAGGGCACGGACACCGCGATACGAAGCAAAGGCGTCGGCAGCAGCCTGCAGAACCACGCCGTTCTTGAAGTCGTCCCGGGTAGGAAGACCAAGGTGCAGCTTGGCAGTCTCGTAGCCATCCAGACGAAGCTCGGCAGCAAGGCCTTCCGGCTGAATCGAGAGACGAAGATAGTCGGCCACATTGAGGCCATACTGCTTCGCGTCCGCCATCAGCTTCATACCTGCTTCGAGCGACTCGTTCTGGTTCTCGCTCTTAAGCTTGCCGACTACGTCCTCTACAGAACGACGGTTGGCAGTAAGCTCTGTAGTGGGCTTAAAGTTCATTTCTCAGTTACTCCTGTTTTTATGTTCTTACTGTTCAACGATCACGTAGTCGTCGGCAACCGACAGAACGACGTTATTAACCGGAACCGTGTCGGCTGTGCCACCATCGTGAGCACGAACCAAACCGGCACCAGCGCCTACGACGCTGTCACCGCGAGCGACAACAGTAGCCGAAGCCTTCTTGACACGCTTACGGAATCGAGTCTCGACTGAAACAGTCACGACACCTTCCTGCGAGCGATCTTCGACTTGGAAGATTCGACCGTAGACAGCTTCACCATCTGCAGCGACCTTCACGGTAGCATCAGCCGAGGTATCCAGCGACACGGCGCGCCCATAAAGCTCGTCGTCAGTCAGGCCATGGCCTGCCGCGAGGTACATGGTGAACGCAAAGTCGTGCTGTGTGAAGCCATCGAGCACTACCTGATTGGGATTGAAAGCCATTCCTATTTACTCCTTAGTTCTTTGAATTCGAACGGTATGCATCAGCCGTAGCCTTGAGGCGAGCTTCCTCACGGGCACGGGCCTGCTCTTCTTCGGACTGACCGCCGCCCGCCGCGATGGTTACACCACCAGCCGGAATCAGGGCGGTCAGGCGAGCTTCGTTCTCGCCAATGTAGTCAACCATAGCTGCCACATCTTCAAGAACCTTCGCATCGGCGTCTCCGTCAAGCGTCTTAAGCGCGACGTACTGCTTGCCGATATATGCGTTCAGAGCAGCAACCTGTTCCTCGGTCATTGCGTCCTCGTTACCTTCACTTGCAGCATCAAGCTGAGCCTGCAGATCGTCACGCTCGGTTGTCAGAGCAGTGATCGTCTCATCACGAGCGGCCAGCGTTGTTTCAAGGCCTTCGAGCTGAGTCTTCGCAGCGCTAAGTTCAATCTTAGCTGCCTCTGTCTTTTCATTGGCTGTGGTAAGCTGAGCCATAAAGGTTTCAAAATTCACTTCGTCTTCTCCTAGGTCACTAGCTGATGCTGTGCAGTAAAAATTGTTCAAAGCCACGCCTGCTGCAGCAAGTCTCTGAGCTTCTTGGCCCAACTTAGCATCGGATGGCGCAATAATCTTGGAGTTTTTGGCTGCACCACGGCTAACCAAACTAAGTTCGATTGCTTCGTCTACCCCAATAAGATTAGTATGGACGCCATTCTCTCCGATTTTGTGACCTTCGTCACACTTAAGCTCAATAAAAGGCATCCAGTTTTCTTCTGCTGCTGCCTGCATGTAGTCAAAGCCACATTCAGAGCATAGCATCTTCTCAGACTTGAACTGGATAGATACTTCGTCAATTGAACCAGCGTTGAGCTTGGTCAGAATCTTCTGCTCTGAGCTATCAACGTAAAGATACCCACGAAGCTCGGTTTCACCATTATCCATCGGAACTGCTTCTGCATAGAAGAACTTGCCGTAAGGTGCTCCCTGCATGTCATGATCCATCATGAGCGGAAGCGCATCCTCATTTACTGCTCGTGAAAGCTGAGCGATAGTGCTCGGGCTGATCTTAGCTCTCTCAAATACCGTCCCGCTCTTTCCTCTAAGAGCTACAGTGCTCGTCGCACGAACTTCGTAGACATGAAGCTGTGAAGTGTCCACACCTTCACCTACTGCTTTAGAAAGCAGCGCAGTGATGAAGGGGGTTTTGGTCAGTTCTTTCATTTCCTTAGTCCCTAGTTCCTTCGTAATTAAAATTCAAGTAAACCATATTAAACCTCACCGCTTCTCGTTCTATTTGAGCGAGCGTTCTGGCCACCTTCACTTACTTGTCCTCGACCATTGGGGTCGTCATTGGGACTGATTCTGTCAGCATCTACTTCTACAGTAGACTGCTCAAGGAAGCCTGTACCCGACAATGGAGTATAGCCGTCAGGTGGGAGGGTTCCATACATTTCAAGGTGATAGGTTTCGTCGCTGATGATACCAAGCGATAGGTCCTGCTTAAGACGCGAAGCCTTCATAGTGTAGTGAGGCTCAAGCTCCAGCACCGGACGAAGCTCAATCGGTGTGAAGTAGCACTCCACATGACCTTGGAACCCAGCAATTCGCACGGCAAGGGTGAGAGCTTCACTGACAATGGAAGCAATGGTTTCATTAAGGCTATCGCAGTTCATAGCAAACAGACGGCTCTCAGTCGAAGCCGTGTCGCCGTTGCTGCCCTTACCGACTACCGAAGGCATAGTCTTGAGCGCTGCCTGATTTTGAGCGTCAAGTGTCTCGATGACCTCTCGAATCTGCAGGCTAGCTCCGGGGTTCTTATCATTCACGATACCAGCCTCGACGGCATCGGTATGCACAAAAGCCTGATCCGGCCTAATTGTCGCGAAGGTCCCACGGATCGCGTTCAACTGAGTATTCACGAACTCCTGACGCTTCTTTGCATCGTTGCGTAGAGCCGGAGGAGCATTAGCCATCAGCACTTTTTCAACAACGGTGATGTCAATGCGAGGATACCCAGTCACTCGCATGATGTTATAGAGTTCTTCGATGACCTGAGTTCGGGCCGCAATAGTATTGATGCTCGACACGAACATCGAGTAGCCATAAATGTCGTTCGGGTTCTGGTGAAACTTCTCGGTGAAGAACGTAGGAATATTCAAATTCGTGCGCTCGTTCTGACCCTGAACCTGCTGATACGGAATATACGTACCCGGTTTAGTTTCTTCCCACTCGATAGTAGCCACATCTACATTTCGAAGCTGAAACGGTTCCAACTGCTTGTCGTAGACAAGTTCAATGCCGATTGCTCCTCGCAACATAGTGCTGAATCGAAGATCGTCAAAGAACTGCTTACGAGAGAGCTTGGAGTTATACCCCAACGTATAATCACTAGCTGTGAATAGCCGTGTTAGGATATTTCTAGCTACCTTGATGCCATCTGCTGACAACTGTCCTTGGTTGTCATAGGCTACAATAACTAGGTCTGCCGAGCTGGCAATAGTGCCATAGGCGAAGATAGCTGAGGAAACGTCAGGATCATGACGAGTCAGGTTGTCAAGCAGGGTACGACTGTCATCAGCCAACCTAGAGTCGAACAGAGAAGTACGGTGGTTGTCGTAAGCTGGAACAGCC
>ERZ500997.331-NODE-331-length-13215-cov-5.144757_pt1 | contig 13215 bp, 11 predicted proteins | sample MGYA00248826_ERZ500997 | MGnify/ENA primary metagenome ERZ500997 (study PRJEB25958, sample SAMN03398524) | human skin metagenome | study: EMG produced TPA metagenomics assembly of the Human Skin Microbiome Metagenome (human skin metagenome) data set.
AAATTTAAAAAAAAAAAAGAAAGAAAGAATTTCAAACCATCAACCACAACAATTGTTTTGGAAATAAATATATTGTGATCATTTGTAAACGTGATTGCAAAAAAAAAATTGTAAATTCACAAAAAAACATTGATAAGAGATCGTCATTATTTTACATATATGAAGACACATCTATTGTGTATTTGTTTGTTTGTTTGTTTGTGTGTGTGTGTGAAGACATTATTCTTAGAAAAGATGTGGATAAGTTACAATTGCCACAGGTGTTTTGTAATGAAATATTTAAAAAAAAAATCAATGAAAATTGATAAAAATTATGGCAAGAATTGTGCTCAAGATGGAATGGAAAAAAAGTGAACAACAACAACAACAATAACAGAAACAGAAACAGAAACAGAAATGGCCAAACAAAACGATATTATAATAAATTGATCAAGTGTAGAATGCAAAATTTAAAAAAAAACTCAACTGTGAAAATAAAATATAAATCAAAGAGATATTATAGAATATAATATGAAAAATATGTATGGCATTCAATCAACAACAACGTAAAAGCATTTATCAAAGATTTATCAGATTTTATATTGAACAAAATGGTGGTAAACGTAATGTTGTTACAGTTGATACGGATGAAGATGAATTGTTACCATTTGATGTAGAATATACATTAGGACTATTACTGCCACCAACGCCATTTGTTTGACCAACAATAACAGTCGAACTACTATTCGATGTAGATGGTGTTAAACATCCAGATAAACTATCAACAACTGAATTTCCAGTCATTGAATCAACAACAAATGGATCAACAAGACCATTAACAGAATCGGCAAATAAAAATGAATGAAGACCACTAAGTAAACCATTTGGTGTTAATGGTGGTGGTGATGTACCAGTTGTTGGAAAAAATGATGATGAAGATGATGATGAAGAATTTGAAATAGTAGATATTGATGTTAAACCATTTGATTGATTATTAGTATTATCTGTACCATTTGTCATTGCTGAATTTAATGTTTGATGTGAATAGCCACCAACACCACCACCACCATTCGTATAGCTATCCATCATTGATTGTTGATGATCATATGACGATTGATGATGAGACATAAGGTGTGAATTTTGATGTTCACTAAGATGATGATTATGATGATGGTGACCACCATGATGATGATGATGATTAAGTTGTTCATTATGATGTTGATGAGATAAAGGTGATTGTTGATGATGATGATGATGATTATGAAAGTGTTGTTGTTGTTGAAGATGATGAGAATGAATAGAATGAAGATGACTTGAATGATGTTGATGTTGCTGATGTTGTTGATGGTGATGATGATGATTTTGTGATTGTGTATCACCAACAACAATCATCGATGTCAATAGAATCGGTGGTGATGATGATGAAGAAGAAGATGATGATGATGTAGCCGCACCAACAGATGATAATGATGAAGCTGATGATGGAGCCGGTGAAGCATATAAATGCTACAGCAAAGCAAATAATTTTTTTCAAGAATTTTTGATTATTTTTTAAATAAATTTTTTTTGAAACAAAAGAACCAAGAGGAAAAGAAAAAGAAGAATCAAGATGGAAAAAAAAGAAAAGAAAAACAAAAAAAAGTAGCGAAAGCGATTTAAGCGAGAAAAAACTCTGAAATTCAATTCTTATCATCATCTTTGCAAGAATTTTTCACCCAACAATCGTTAATGATTGATTGATTGATGGTGTTCCAAGTTAATTGAAAAAAAGAAAAGAAAAGATTCTTTTAACCTCCCGAGAAAGAAAGAAGAAAAACGAGAACATATCATTAATATTGCACGATTTTTTTTATTTTTGGCTACCGCTATTATTATTATATGATTTATCATCTTTTTTTTTCATTTTAAAATAGTTCCGACTTTTTTTTTTACCAAACACCTTTTCGTTTTTTTTATCATCACCATCATTTATCATTAGCCAACGACAACAACATTATAGGATCAGCATATAATTTTTTTCGAAAGAGACATTGTGGCTTGACTTACTGCCATAGTTGTTGTTGTTGATGATGATGATAATGATAATAATCTTTTTCTTCCTGAGACTATCTGTGTGTGTGTATATCTATGGTATTGAAAATCAAAAGGAGGAAACAGGGCGCCAATTTCAACCAATCAATGGCGTCTTTAATGCTGAAATTTCTTTTCTTTTTCTCTTTCTTCTGTTTCTAGCTCTCACTTTTTTTTCGAGAAAAAAAATAATCATTTGAGAACAGGTGAACAACAACAAGTCGTTTGTTCTGTTATGTGTATAGTGTGTAAGAAAGTACAACTTTCAAACGATGAGAGGATTATATCAATCTCATCATCGAAGAAAAATAAAAGTAGGATGTGGCTGCCAACAACATAAAATGTGGGTTTGGCAAAGTAAAATTGAATGAAACAAAAAAAAATCGATTTGAAAATTTTTTTTTTGATCTGGTTTCGATTTTTGAATTTTCAAAAAACGAGGTCATTTTTAACTTTTTTTTTGTTTCTCCCAACCGTTACATATAATAAAATTCAGGTAAACAATTCGACCAACTGAGAAAAAAATATGATATAAGTGTGTGCGATTATCCATCTTATTACATAACACACACACATATATCAAAAATCAACAACGAAAAATTGGAATAATGGAAATCCTACGCAATTTTTGTTCTGGCCAACCATAAATCCGTGCTATTTGATTTTTTGAAATGAAAAAAAAACCAATCAAAAAAGAAAATGAAATGATGTAAACAATTTTCGCAATATCGTCGGTTGTTTTTTGACTAAATAATTAATGACAACCCGGAAAAACGATGATGATTTTCTTTTCTTCGAAACCAAAAAAAAAAAAGAAAACCCTCAAAATTTCAAAACAGAATGAATGAATGACAATAAACAAAGGGCGCGAACAAATAACCTGTTGTTATTTCAATGGAAAACAACAAAAAAAATCTGTCACATCTAAACAATGAATATTATGGATGATGATATTGAAACCAGAAACATTCTGAACAAAAAAAAACGAAAACGAAGAAGAAGAGTCAATCATACGAACAACAACAAAAAACACAACACACCACTGCAATCAACCATGCATCTCATATTTATTATAAAACTTTCACCATCATCATCATTGATGGACAACAAAAAAATTCGACCTTCAATAAATTCATTTCATTCTTTGTTGTTGCTGTTGAATTACAATGAATATATAAATAAAAAGTTTTTTTTCGTTTGTTGCATTTCAATTGTTTTGTCATAATTTTCAAAATATGTGATTGGAAAATTTGAGCAGACAAGGGGTTTGTTTGGTTTTTATTTCATTTTGTTGAACAAACTCCCGAATGTATACATTTAATTGACATTGAAATTTCTAGTTTCATTCAGGTTCTCGAATCATGATCAGCATGATCATCAATCGATCGATAATGATAATTGGAAATATCAAGATCGAAATATCAAAGATTGACAAGTTTGAAAAAAAACAACAACAACAAGGTAAAATCATTAATGATCAAATCGCCTACGTTTTTTATTCGGTTGTTGTTCATCTTAGATTTGATTTTCCATTCAAATCCAATAATCAACATATCGAGTGAATCAAATCATCTGATGATGATGATTTTTGTTTTAAAACGGTGAGCCAAAAAAAAAAAAAAAAATAGGGAAAGTCTTTCATTTTCAATGGACAAACACACACACACATACACAAAGATGCAATTCTCACCTTCATTTTTTTTTGTCGATTCACAAAAAAACTTTCTATTTAATTTTTTGCTCACTTGACTGAAAAAGAAAAAACACAGTGAAAAGCTCAAAAATACATAGCACCACTCACTCATTCATCAAATCTTTGAAACGCGAAAAAAAACCATTAATAACGGAACAAATATCTGGAACTAGATGTCAAAAATAATTTTTCAATATTGAGATATGAAGGTTTTCTTTGCATAAAAGATGTATAACAACACACAACAGGATGTTATATTGACAAACAAAATGAATGAAAAAAAAATCACATTTTGTCATCATGAAAGTATGGAAGAAAGGGGTTAAGTATACGGAATTTTTTTTTGTGAAGAAGAAAAAAAAGGAACACACCAAAACATACAAACAAACAAATTAAATGAGTAGGTAAAGTTTTTTTTGGTGAGTGAAAAGATGTGAAAAAAAATTTGAAAAAGATTTGGAAACAAAACGTATTTATACGGATTTGGATCGATCCAATAAGTAAAAATCAAATCAAAAGTTGATAAAATAAAGATGAAATTTAAGAAAATTTATTCGAGGAAAAAAAAAGAAGAATAGCTTACCTTATCATTTAGATGTGAACAATCATCAATGATAGTTGTTGTTGATGATGATTGTGGTGTATCGACTGAATAAGAAAGTTCAGGTTCTTCAAAACCTGAAGCCGACATACGTTGATCATTTGTTGGTTGTTGTTGTTGTTGACTATTATTAGAATTGGATATTGTTGTTGTTGTTGCCGATGTTGTTGTTGATGCTGTCGAAGCGATCGATGTTGTTGTTGTTGAAGATGAATTATTATTGGCACTATTTTGATGATGATGATTACCGCTATTATTACCGTTACCGCTATTACTATCTGATGGTTGAGACGAATCACCATGATGATTATTATTATGATGTCCATTTGATGCTACAAACAAAAATAACGATCAAAAAAAAAATGATGAATCAAATAAATTCCAAAAAAAAATGACTTACGATTAAGTGCTGCACTTGATAAATGACCATTAGTTTGTATAACATCAGGTATTTGATGATGATTCGTATTGTTACCTGTTGTTGTTGTTGAACCAACACCAGGATCCGGTGAATTTAGACAAGTTTGTATCAAGGCTTTTCCAGCATCCGATGTAATCATTGGTTGTAATTTACGTGTTGCAAATGTATAAACATGTCCTGTTTCGGATGCAACCAATAACATTACCTGTGTTCCGGTCAATGTTGATAATTCATAAGCCTGAAAATCGATTTGAAGAACAAAAAAAAATTTTAATTAAATTACGAATGAAACTCTGATTTTCATTACATTGTTCTCTCTCTTCTCCAATTCACTTTATTTCATCTACTCGATATACCATCATAAAAAAAATTTAAAGTTTTTTTTTGGCAAGTCAATAAAAAAAATGGAAATTTTCCATTCACCAAAGATCGGAACATTCCTATTTCTCTCTATTCGTTATCTTCCTTTCCATTTTTTCCTCTCTCTCAATTAACACTTCATAACATTAATGACCATCATCATCATCAATATCTAAGTGAAATTTTTAATCGAAAAAAAACAAAAGAAGAAGGGAAAAATGTAACGAAAAAAATTTCAAGGTTTTCATCATCATCATTAATGGAAAGTGATGAAAATTTTATTCATCAATATTTTGATGATGATGATGATTGCAAAATATGATTCTCATCAACAAAAAAAATGAATTCTTTCTTTTCTTTTTTTACTGAATGTTTATTTTGTTTAATTTTTCTGATTTCCAATGATCAACAACAACAACAACAACAACAAATTCGTTCATTCATTCTTCAATGTCCCTTTATCCTATGCCGCCATTGACGCCTCCGCTAAATGAATGAAAAGGAAAAAAAAATTGTTTTCTCTATCTTTCTCTACCGGGCGAAAATAAAATCCACTCCATTCATCTATGACATGCTGCCTATAGTTTTACCTTTTTTTTCTTCTTCTTCATCATCACTAATGATGATAAAAGTCAGGTCAAGTTTTTTTTTCCTTCCATTTCTTACATCAACACACTATCAGCCAGATGGTGGCACTATGTGGTTATGCATTTTTTTGTTTGTGTAGGCGTCATGGACTCAGTATATATAATATTAATGAAAAGATAGTCATCAAATAATATACGATAGATAGAATTGTGAATCTTTATTTTATCAACGAAGAAGCAAACAAGATTCACAAATGATCCGAAAAGAGTGCAAAATAAACAAAAATAATTTCGGTATTGAAATGTAGCCACAACACATGTTTGGGGCATATATATTGGGGTTTGATGGTGGTGGAGGTCAATTTTACATTGGCGGAAAAATTGCGCAAAAAAGAAATATTAATTTTTTCGAAAAAAATAATAATTATCCATTCACAAACACAAACAAACAAATTTCCTAAAGCCATCATCATAATAATCATGTAGTTTTTTATGTAATCAAAAGAAATAAAGAAAAAAATTACAAGTTGTTTCTGGAACTTGAACTAACTAAACTTAAGTTAGTTCAAGTTTTCTGTTTGTTCATGTATTTTCATAAATTATACGAAAAATCTTTTTCGATACCAACATCAAAGGTCAAAGGTCATTCGCTTGGTGTGTGTGTATAAAGAAGCTAATGAGAACCGGGATAATTGTAAATATGCGTAGGTAATTCGAATATATATCGGAAAAGATATTTAGTCACGTCTCATATAATCTCATGATGATAACTTTCATCGCCTTTATCATCCGACATTATTAGAAGAAACAAAAAAATGAAAAATGATTTGGAGAAACCTCTCGAATTTCATTGGTCAAATGAATTTTAATTTAAATTGAAAATTTTTTTCCGTTTGTGATTCTTTGAGCTCAATCATCAATGTGCGAATGATATGTAAGATGACACATGATGATGACGCTCAGAATTTGATGAGAAAGAAAACAACGAATTAACATAATCTGTTGTTTTATTCATTCATTTACATTCGTTCAAATGAATGAGAGAAAAAAGAATTCTAATTTCTGGCAACGAATCAAAAGTATTTCATTTTTGGAAACTAAGGCGAAAAAAAGAATAATGAACAAGAATTGCATATTTTTAAAAGCCAAATTTAGATATTATTGCCAAAAATGTAGTGTTAAATATTTACCAAAAAGTATCCACACACACATTCAAACATTAAGAAAGGCCAAAAGAATCGTATTACATTCATTTGCCAATTACAGAACAAGAAAAAAAACTTGGGCATAATGCCCGAGAAAGAAAAATCAGTCATCAACATCATCATAAGATGCAATAAATAGTAAATCTTTCTTTGGATTCTCTCATTCAAACGCATATGGAAAAACAAAAAAAAACACTAACCTTTTTCATGATACCAGTTTTTCGTTTAGAAAATGTTGTATAACGTCGTAATTTATTATCAATAAATTCCATTTTGATTTTAACTCTTCCTTTGGTTTTTTTACCACCACCACTTGCTCCATGATTCGAACCAGATTTATTTCCCGATCCATTTTTATATGATGATCCAGATTTAGTGGCCGTTGTTGTTGTTGATGATGATGATGATGATCCACGTTTATGATGGCCATTTGATGATTTTGCCAATGATGATTGATGATGATTATGATTAGGAATCTGCGAATGCAGTTGTTGTTGTTGTTGTTGACCAATCATTTGATGATGATGATTTAAATTTGAATTATTCAATGATTGATGTTGATGATATCCTGTTGTTGGTGTTGTTGTTGTTGCAGTTGTTGTTGGTTGTAATGATGGTGGCGGAGGTGGTTGTGGTGTATCAATAAATGAATGAGTATTTGTTTGCTGTGTTAATTGTTGATTACTATTGGTCATATTGTTTGTTGTTGTTGTTTTTGTTCCATTTGAATTATTCGATGTTGTTGTTGTTGAATTATTATTATTTTCATTGATAAAGAGATCATTATCATTATTCGTTAAAAGATTTGATGATGATGATATTGAATTTGATGATCTACGATTATATTGATCATTTGTTGAAAAATGCATCAATGAATTAAATTGATGATTTCTATGTAATGATTGAATTGGCGGCGCTGTTGTCGTTTCGGTTATTGTCACCAAATTCAATTTTTCTTCATATTCATCAAATTCAATCTTCATCAAGATAGATTTTTTTTCTTCTTCTTCTTCGAAGCCAATATTGACAGGCAAAATTTAATTTTTTTTCTTCTTCTTCTTCGTTGTCGTTGCCTTGTTAACTGAAATTTTCGACACCTTTTTTCCAAATGATAATGATTTAATGATGTCAAAAAAATTTTTTTCTTCTTCTTCTTTATCGTTTTGCAATTGACCTTTAAATCATTTGATGGTTATTTATTTATTTATTTTCTTCTTTGCTTGTTAAAAAAAATGCCGAATCTTCAAAAGACCACGCGTCTCTTGATGTGTGATATGATCACATAAACAAATAAGAACATGGCTAAAAATTTCATCAGAAAAAAACAACAATGAAAACCCCGAGATATAATTAAAATTTTGATTTGATGAGGCCAGTGCAAAGAATATATGTGGTTGTTGTTGTTCAAATGATGATTTTGTTGGTAAATATTTGATTTTGTTTTCTAATTTGTCTGCTATGTAAATGATGCTTCTTGATGATGATGATGTTTGAAAAATTTGACAACTTTTTTTTCTTAATTTCAAAAATATTTCGGTGTCTTATTCTTACCAAAAAATCATCGATTGATTTTCTTCATTACATTGTGTGTGCTTCAAACAAAACAAATTTCGCTTCTCATTTAGATCACACACTTGAATATTTCTTGAAAAACTTTTTTTCTTTTTGACAAGTTTGTAATTGATCGGAATTCAAATGATGATGATGATGATGAAAACAGTGAAGAGAGAGGGCACAAAAAATTCGCACAGTAAATTATTATCTAATACGAAATGAAATGAAAAAACAATCAAACAAAAAGGACACACTTATTGAAAAAAAAATATCTCGCCAAACAAACGAGAATGAACAGAACAGAAAAATAACACAAACTTCAGGTAAAATCAATCAGGAAAAAATAGGAATTTTTTTATTAGAATTTTCGCGCCAACATTTACGATTTTCAAAATAAGAATAAAGTAAAATTCTTGATGATAAAGTTAACGATGATGATAATAATTTTTTTCTGCTCGATCTTTTCTATTCAAGATTTTCATGATGACTGAATCTTTTTTTTTGTTGTTAGATGTTGATCATATTTTTTTTCTTTTTGATAACCAGTACTGCGTGAATGTTGATGTTTCTCTCTTTTATTTTTCTTGATCAGGATTGTCTTGATGTGTAAGTGCTTGATGAAGAGAACTTGATCTGAAATGACAGGATCAGAAAGTGAGTGAATGAATGAAAAAAGAGAATTGTTGGTGATTGATGCGGCAACGATGGCCAATACAGAAAAGATTTTTTTTTTTGTTTGCGAATTTTCAAAATTAACTTTACATCAAATCAGTGTGTGTGTGTGTTAAATGATGCCGTTTTCAAAATATGTGATGAGTTTGTTTTTTTCGAAAAAAAAGAAAAGAATAAAGCCTGCCTGCTTTCTCTCTTTGGCTACCAGAACCAGGATAGTGTAGTAGTGTTAGTGTTAGATGTTCATGTTACAAAATTTTTCAAAAAAAAAACAAAATCGAAAAAAAAACAAAACAAGACATGCCCACCGAATAATACCTTTTTTTGTTTCTTCTTCTTGACTTCTACTTTTGTTCCTTTTCCCTCCTCCGATTTTTTTCCATCATCATCATCATTTACACTTGTTGAATGTTTGGCGCCTTGATCTGGTGGTATACTTTGGATAGTATCCACATAACAGAATGATGATGATGATGATAGGAAAATTCTGGTTCGGGTAGAAAAAATAAGTAGAATAATTCAAGAAAGTAGCGTATGGTATTTTTCGGTGGAAAACAAATTGGGTTTTTTGGTTTCGAAAAAAAAAGAGAATGTGGTAGTGGGATAATGGAAGTTGTTGTTGATGTAGCAGTAGTAGTAATAGCGGTAGTAGCAGTAACAATAGCGGCAACGGTAATATTTTGATTTTGTTGAATTGTGAAGAATTCGAATAAAAGTGAAATGTTCGAAATGAATCACACAACCGATGAATGAACACAATAAACACAAACACAGACACAATTTTTTTTGCACAAATCACTCTTTTTGCTGGAAGAATTTTTTCAAAAGTTTCATAATATTCAATCACTGCTGGATGAATCGATTGGATCAATGTTTCTAATCGATGATACACAAGGTACAATCAATCAATTTGGAATTGATTCACTAAAGAACACACGAACACATACACACAAAAGGCACACTGTAATCAAATTGTTGTTTGGATAGAAAATTTTATTCACAAGAATAATTCTGATTCACTATAATTTTACGTTATTGTTCCATTAATAGAGTAAAATAATTCAAGTTCGTGCAATGGATAATTAGATTTTTGTTATAGAAAAAAAATCATTAATTCTGGGATAATGGTCGAAGAATATTGATAAAAATATTAGCCCGAAAAAAAATTAATCTACCTTTAATGATGATTATCCGGAATCAAATTGAACCGGAATAATTTGATTAAAAAACCGAAATGCTATTAAATAACGATATGACCAATATGCATCATTAGTCCAACAGATTGGATTTGGTTCCATTTTGTTCAAAGAAAAACATCAAAAGCATATTCTTTTTTTAATTAACAATTTTTAATTGACAAGATTAGCAATTCAAAGATCATCAAGTGGTTGAAACAAAAAAAAAACTGGAAAAAACCCAGTAAAAAAGTTTGTTTCCATTCGGGTAACAACAAAAAAAAGTTCATTTGGTAAACAAAAAGCAGCTGTATCACACAACACGCAACACACATTTTTACGCGCATACACACTGCATGCATGCATATTGTTGTTATAACACATGCATGCATCAATCACATGAAGGAGCGGTGAAGGACGAATACTATCGATGATTGTAAAAATGAAAAAAAAATCGATTTTTTTTTCTACCAATAATAATAATAAAAAGTTTCCGTCCAGAAAAAAATTAAATTTATATCAAAATGATCCGACCTCGAATTCATCCAATTAATAATAATAATAATAATAATAATAATTCAAGATCAAAACACACAATCAGATTTTTCGCCCTGTCAATACATAATTCATAATCATTAATCGATGTTGACGACGAGAAAATCGAATCGAATGAATATCGATGGATAAATAATGGTAATTACATAGCCCAAAAAAGAAAAGAAAAAATAAATAATTAACATGATAACGATTATTAGCTGATGATTATTATGATGATGGAATGCCACCTTATAACATAGATAATAAATGAATATAACTTTGTTTAATGTTGTTGACGACTAATCGATAATCGACTTGACTTGACTTGGTTTGGTTCGAATCAAACTACCCACGCAAATCATTATCAACACATTCACAATGATGATTGATATGTAATCATTGGATCAAGGTTTTCTTCTTCTTCTTCTTCATCATTCGTTCATTCAGGTTATGCGAAAATAATTCTAATCTAAGAAAAAGAAAAAAAAAACTGATTTTAATTCAATGATTAAACATTTACATTTTTTTTTTTCTTCTTCATTGATTCAGACCAGTAAGGTTAGACAAGAGAAAATGGGATATATTTTTTCTTTCTATAGATATCTTTCTATGTAAAATAAAATAATGATGTAATCATTATCATCATGATAATGGGAATGACGATATTGTACGGACGCCAAACACGCGTCAGAATTTGTTTTTTTTCAAATTTTATTATGCTGTTGTCGATGATGATGATGATAATGGTAAAAAAATAATAATAATAAATTTACTCCACCTAGTTCCGGAAACCATCATCATTGGTTTACCATTGTAACAATCATCAAGAGAGAGAGCAGAGCAGTGAAGAAATTCACACATTTACCTTGTTGTTGTTGATGAATGATGTGATAACCCCTTGTTTTTCACACACAAACACACACACAAACAAACACAGAAAAAGATTCAATTAAATTTCGAGAAAACCACTCAGAGTTGTTCAATATTGCCATTGAATGATGCAATATAAGTTTTGAAGTTTGGAGTTTTTTTTTGTTTTGATTGAAGTGAGAAAATTAAATCAATATATTAACCCTATTATCTGATGTAATTATCTGCTTGGTTTATGAATATTTAATTCAAAAACCTAACCTAGAAATTCCAATCCGATTGAATCATCGAAAATTTTGTTTTTTTTTCCTAAATTCATTTTACAGAATAAAATCAAGGATGATGAGTGATGATTCACCACTCATCACTCATTAATCCAAGATGAACCGAATGACCTTAAGATTAACATAACATGGATTATCAGGAAAAAACCATCATTCATCATAATTTTTTTGTTTGTTTTGTTTGAAAGATAAAAAAAATGACATGCAAATCAAATCCAAAAAAAACAAAAACAACTAATCCAAATTCAAAAAATATTTCGCACATCATTCTTATTTTGTTTAATATTCTTGTATCGTTTTCATCAGATGAACAAAACAAAAAAGTGATCACCTTGGTTTTATCATCAACAATTTTTTACGGTTGTTTTTGTTTTGTTTAAATGCGCGGGTGTATTTGTATTCAAATGGAATGAAACATCGTGTTGATGGATGTCATAAAAAACAATATCAAAAAAACATGGCCATAATCACAGGCAAATTGAATCAAACGAAAAAACAAAAAACAGTAAATGAATTATCATCATTTCTTCATCTTTTTATTCGCATGCCATTCAATGAAAAAAAAGTAGCCATCAAAATTAAAACAAACAAACAAACATTTTTGATGTCATAAGATCGCTGTTTGTTTTTGTTTTTTTGATGATGATGATGATCCATTTCATCATCATCATCATCAAGAACCAGAAAAGGATATCAAGATTAACACTGTTTTTTCCCTCATCATTGTTAGATATTATATAAGAAAAAAATTCATTCATGATTCAATCTTCGAAGTTTTCATTTTATTCCATTCAAAGAATGGAATAATGTAAGAAAATAACATAAACACCCACACTATAGATATGAATTGAATTGAATGCTCAACTAACATAACAGAACAATGATGATGACAAAGGGAAATAATAATAATTTTCTGATTCAAATCTCATAAATATTATTTAGGAATATAAAAAACAGTTGATATTCATATTATTATTATCAACATATGATGAAGGGTGGGAGGATGAATTTTTTTTTTGAGAAATCAAAAATATTCAATTTTCATCATAATCATTCGTTGTCGTATCGAATGAGAATTGGACATTTTCATATTCATTTTTTTTCGCTCCATACGTCTATTTCACATTGAATTGTCCATGAATGTGTAAATAGTAAATCAAAAATCTGAAAAATCTGTTGAAATTGTTTACTTTTCTTTCTTTTCCTT
>ERZ500997.332-NODE-332-length-13207-cov-6.176171_pt1 | contig 13207 bp, 13 predicted proteins | sample MGYA00248826_ERZ500997 | MGnify/ENA primary metagenome ERZ500997 (study PRJEB25958, sample SAMN03398524) | human skin metagenome | study: EMG produced TPA metagenomics assembly of the Human Skin Microbiome Metagenome (human skin metagenome) data set.
ATCTTCTATAAGAAGAAACGAAAAGAAAAGAAAATAAAAAATTATCAATATCCAAACACACACACACATGATATATACGAATTACCGGGGAGAACCAGAAAGTTTATCTATTATTTGAATGATGGAAATTGAAAAAATTAAAGAAAAAATTGTCGAAGTGAAATCAATTTATTGGAAATGTAACTGGAAATGAACCGAATATTTTATTTCTTTTGACAACAGCAGGCATATTGCTCAGGTTTTTTTTTTAATTATAATATCCGGAATTTCGGGAATATAAGTGTAATTCCGAACTCCAAATTCAAAAATAATTTTCTGTATTTCAAGGAAAAATTTGAATTTAATCGGTTCGAATCAAATTTTTTGCTTTCCCTTTCTCGATTCATCACTACCACTTGTCACAAGAATCAATTTTCAGTGAATTTTCATTCAAAAAGCAAGATTTTTTTCCATTCAAAACAACAACAACAAATGACCTAAGTGATTATGGTGATGATGGAAGAAAAAACCCCGGTAAAAAGAAAGATCATTTAGAAATTCTAGAATGTGGATCGAATCTAATCATTTTTTTCTGTTGTTGGGGTGATTTGCATAATGGTCTTTGTATTCACGAAAAAACGAAAAACAGAAATCCTCTAGGCTTGTTTGTTTCGGTTTAGCATCAGGATTTTTTTTTCAAAAAAAATTTGTTGTTTTTTTTCACTTGAAAAAATTCAAAAAAATTGACTAGATCAAAAAAAAGGACAAACAACGATGGTGGTTGGTTGGTTGGTCGAAACTAATCGATAATAAACATCGTTCGTATGTAAATGATGATGATCGTTCGTTTGGTTCGTAAACAAAAAAATCGGAAAAACCAAAACCGAAAACCACCAAAAACCCGCCCCAGATAAACATGACCAATATTTTTATTCTCAACATTGATGTTTGACGACCCTACCAATGCCAAACGATGATGATGATCTTTTTTTTTGTTGTATTTTAAAGAATGAAAAATGATGATAATGTGATGGTAATGACAATCATCATCTGGATTTTTTTTGGGTAAAAAAATCAATTTGTAAAGTTTTTTTTTCATTCTTTCTTTCCGGGATTTTTCTTTCTCTACGGTAAATTTTTTGGGAAAAAAAAGAAAAACCAAAACAACATTGACAGAAAATCAATTAGATTGAATTTGAATTTATAAATATTTTCGATTGTAAAATCCATTCAAAATTTGAATATTTATCTCGTTTAGATTTTTTACAAAAATCGATAAATGACAAAACCATAATGTTTTTTTTTTGGATAATGATTTTTTTTCTGGTTCCACTTGATTTCGGTCATCGGTCAATTGAACATCATCATCATTGATTGATTTTTAACCGTTTTTTACATACAATTTTTTTGTTTGTTTTTTTAACCCAGAGTTATAATCTGTGGATCCATTTAACCAACCACTATCATCATTTATTTTTTAGATTACACACACAGGAAAAATATGGAGCCTGAAGTTATAAAAAATAAAGTGATCTTGAAAAATGTAATCCCGAATGGGAAAAGAACCAGAACCAGAAATTCAAAGTAGTTTTTCATCATATAAAATACAATGTATGTTCGGTGTGTTTTTGCTTGTTTGTTTTTGTTTCCATAGGATAACATTCCTTTTTTTTCGAAGGAAGAAAAACAAAAATTTGCCAAGAATTTCTATTATGAATATTCTGCATATTCAATTTTTTTTCAATGTAGTTTTTTTTAATCTAGATGTTTGTTATGTGAAAAATCTCATCATTTTCCTCTCTCCATCTCTCTCTCTTTCTCTCTACGATGTTATTATTGTTCCTAGAGGGTGTTATTTTGTAATTTACTCTGTTTTTTCCCTTTAGTGAAACCAAAAAAAAAGTGAAAACAACAACAACAACGACAACATGCATCAATAATGTTAATTTGAAATAAAAAAAAAAGAAGGTCTGGAATTCATCGATTTATATATCGAACCAACAACCAATATCACTCTCTCAGATATTGATATATGATTGATAAACTTACCATTACCATCGGCCATCGTTTCAAAGTAAAAAAATAGGATTTCAATTCTTCTCCTGTTCATCATCATGATTATCTGTGTTTTTTTTCTTTACATTCATTTCATTTCGAATGGATTTTTGAAGCAATATATGAATGTATGCATGCATGTATGTCGAGAAAAAAATACCTAATTAAATACATTGTGTAATAATGAAAACAAACGAGAACAAATATAACGAACGAACAAGCGAACAAAAACGTACAATCAAGATGACAACATGCACGCACACATCTATGTCCCCCTCCCTCCCAAAAAAAAACAAATACAACAAGAATATTCTATCCCGACCATCGACTATAGTCCAATTACAATTCTGTGCTTGTTTTGTTTTGTTTGGTTCCAAAATGAATACAAATATTGCCTTGGATTCATTCTGTTTTGGGTCCCCATACTAATCACAATATCAATATGTATACCAGACACACACAGACAGAGAGTTAGTCCAACTAACAGAGTTTACAATGTTTGATTTTTTTCTCCATCTCCATCATCATCATCATTATTATTGATGACGCCAATTTGTTTAGCTTACTACCCTGTGTTTTTTCCCCTTTATTTTTGACTATGATTGGCTTCATTTCTGGCTTGTGTTTGGTCCTATTTTTTTTTTTTCATTGATTTTTTTTCCTTGTTTTTTTAATTGATGATGACAATGTTGTTGTGTGTGTGGATAATGACGATGTTTTTTCTCCAGTTGTTGTTGTTGTTGTTTGGACGAGAAATCAACATTATTTTGCCCAAAAAAAAAATCCAATATTATGATTCACAAACCGGTTGTGTATGGATGTCGCCTTGTTATTTTTCATTTATATTTGGTTGTTCAAATACTGAATCCATACATAATGAATGAATGGAAGACTTGCATCCGATTCTTGCTTTCATATATACATCTGGCATATTGGCATCTCTTGATATAACCAAAACCACTATCTATCTATCTATTTATCTATCTTTCTTTCTTTACACATTGCCTATCATGGCTATATTGGATATTTGGACCAAACAACTGACAAAAAGGAATATCCAAAAGTCCGTTTTTTTTGGTCGGGTTGTTGTTGTTGTTGTTTGATGTTCATCGTTTTTTTTACATTTGCATTTGCGTCGTCGCCATTTATTCGATTGTGTTGTTGAGAATCAAATATGATGAAGATCAAATGACCATCATCATATTGCAGGTTTTTTTTGCCTCGATATTTACAATACTATTTTTCAGTTTCCTCTTCGTATGTAATGTTTGTTTGTATAAAGGCGGTGCTTATCTTTCACTTCTCTCTTCTTGTTGTTGTTCACCAATGGTCATTCTCAAATTGATGATGATTTCTTTCTCTATTGGACAAACACACATCTATGAATGGCTATGGATCCTCCCTGTGTTATATATAGAGATGATGTTCGAAATCGATTTTTTGCTCTCATTGCTGGCTACAACAACAACATAACACTGTCCTAGCTATAGCTAGTTTTTTTTTGTTCGATTAGGCATCCAAATCATTCTCGCATCTTCTTCTTCACATCATCGTCAATATAAAGAATTCAATATTGATAGTAAGTCCAGTTCAAATAAAAATAGACTAGGCTATTTTTTCTGCTCTATATTCCTATTGGTTTTTATTGTATATTCAGTGTGCGTGTGTGAATGTGATTCTGGTTTCGTTTTATTTGTATTTGGTTTTATTGGCTGTGTTCATGTCCGTTTCTGTTTATAAATATTGTACTGTCCAAAACCAACATATAGAGAACCTATAATAACTTTTTTTTATGGAAAAGGAAATGTGGATCACAAATAATCATTATCTTTATAGATATTTTTTTATTTTATTAACGTTAATGAGAATTTAATCAATTTCGAAAATGAAAATTACATCTGTGAAATTGAAATGGTAATAATAAAAAATTCGTGTCTAAAATTTACATTTGCCATTTCGGAGAAGAGAGGAAAAAACAAAAACAAAAAAAGCTAATTCTAAATTATTATTCTTCATCATCATCATTAGAATTCGTGAAAAAAAGGATTGGAATTTGTTTCTGGTAAAAAGTCCAAGAAAAAGTGAAAATAAAGGGGGTTAAAAAAAACATCCAAATAGCATCATCATCAGATGCAAAATTCTAATATGATATCGCATTCAATTCTTGACGACTATAATAATAATAATAATGATGATCATTGCTAATATCGTACATCTAATATAATAGAGAAAGAAACCCAGTTTTCGTTTCTTTATTTTTCCATCTTTATTTTCTTACTTTACGGGAAAATAATGAAAAAATACAGTGATGCTTTAGTTATATACATACAGATAGATAGATAGATAGATAGATAGATAGGTATCATCATCATTTGAGCAACAACAACAAATATCGATTTGTAATTGCTTTTTTTTCGGCGGAGAATAAGGGGGGAAAAAACATCCAAGGAACATAAAGAGAGTGCGAATGAATAGAAAGTGTGAGATAAGAAGCGAGTTGGAGAGAGTTTGCCAACTCACCAAATGTCTTGAATTTGTTTTTTTCTTTCTTTCGTTTCCATTCTGGGCAGCTTATAGAAAATCTTGCCAAATACAAAAAATACATTGGTGGGCATCATTTCGATTTTCTTTCTTTTTCATTCAAAATTCGATTTTTTTTTTGATTACATCCTACGCATGTTTCTTCTTTTTCTCTTCTTCTCTCTTTCTTTCGATCATATCGGATATCCATCCATGATGACAAACGAAACGAAAAAAGGTCTAAAAATACAAACAAACAAACAACAACAAATTCAGTTTTTGGACGATTGTCGTCATCAACATCGTTATCGTTGATGATGACTGGTTGGTTCCAAAAAAGAAAGAAAAAATGTTTGCTTGGTTTGTTTTTGGTTTTTTCCCCAAGCATCAGCAGCAATGATAATTCCTATTTTGTCCCCTTTGGTTGTCTTGTCTTGTTTTTTTCGTTATTCTGTTGTTTGTTTGGTTGCCCGTCACTATAGTAGTGTTTTTAGTTTGATTTCGGACGGTCCGTAGTGGTATGTGAACATACAAATACCGACCAACCGACCGACCGATGAATGAATGAATTTGAAAATAGGAAAAAAAAACTCATCTGCATACATAGTCGACTCGTCTTCTATGTTTTTTTAACTCGATTCTCTCTCTCTCTCTCGCTCCCTGAATATTCATTCTCGATTTGTCGATTCTGTCCGAATGACTATCGTTTTCCAAGCACACACACACACACTATGTGGACGAAACATTTTTTTCATCATCATCATCATCATTAAGCCTGAAGAAAATAAGGGCTACCCATTTACTTTTTGTTTGGTTTGGATGTATGTATGATCCTCTTATCAGGCAACAAAAAAAAATAGTAAACAATTTCGACACACACTGGGGATAGTGAATCGTTAATACCCCTGATGATGTGTCACACACACACAGACAAGATGTGTTGTATGTTGTCGAATTTATTTTTTAACCCCTTTGCCTACCCAAAGAATATTCATCTCCCTTCAGTTCACTCAGTGTTAGTTTTTTTTCTTCTTCATACATTATAATTGGATTCATGGTGAATGAATGGATGGATGGATGTTCCATTTTCATTTATATTTGGGTTGATTCTCAATTTACATCATCATCGCTAACATTATTTCGTATCAAAAGGAATGAATTTCTTTTTTTTTCTTTCTCTGTCCTCAAATGAATGTATGTCCACCACCATCATTCATTCATTCATTCCTGGGTATTTCATTTTAACTCCCCTATTTACACTGCACTGGGTATTTATATTCACAATTTTCATTTAGTTTTGTTTAGTTTACATTGCATTCATTTTTATCTTTTACAAGCAAGGCGAACAAGAATAAAAAAAACAAACTCAAAAAAAAACTCGTTCATTATGGAACTTTATACCAGAGAGAGAGAGAGGAAGAAAGAGATATGGATAGGGAAAAAATAAAATGAATGAGTTGTACATTGAAATGAATCATTGTTGATCATGAATTTTATTTTTTGGAAACAGGACGGACGGTTATCACCCCGTATTTCGTACATAGTGTTACCCGACGGAATATGGACACAGACTATACATTGGACTTTTTTTTGTAATTTATATCGGGTATGGTTGGACGAAGATATATTCTGAAAGTTGCTCTTGTTTAATGAATGTTAATTTTTTATTTTTTATTTGTAATTTCAGTTTCGAAAGTGAGGGTAGGGTGGAAAAAAATTCCTGCAAAAAAAAACAATGGATGAAATTTTTTATTTGGAAAAAAAATAATAGTAGCGCTGAGAAGGAAATCCAATTTGATGATTCAACCGAAACAAAATGCTGTTGTTTTGTCATGTGATCCAAAAAAAAGGAAAAAATCCTAATAGCCATTGGAAAACTAAAATGATGATAATGGAACAAAAAACAAAAAACAAATTACATTCTAAATGATAATGGAATCAACATTACTTTCTTTCTTTTTTTAAAAAAATCATTTTCATTTAATGGCCATTATGTTATTTTTTTCCTTGGAATTTTCATTAATTTTTTTTCACAAAAAAAAATGCACAATCGATTAATAAAGGATTAAACAAACAAACGGAAAAAAATAATGATAATGATGATGATCAATATCAATCAATTCAAGTCTAGTCAGTCTAGTAGTTTTACTTCTATATAGACACATAACACTCAATAGATCGAATGGGTAGAAAATGAAATTGAAAAAATTTGTTTTCAAAATTGCCTTTTCTTTTTCTTTCTTTATTCGATCACGAAATTCGTGTTTATTCATTGGACAGAATCTCTTTTCGTAAAAAAAATTGGAAATTCTTATTTTTTTCTTTCAATTTCATGACAATTCTATTACATCATCATCATCATCGAAACCCAAAGTTATTATCATACAGTTCTAGTGAATAAAGTGTGTAAGTAAATAATAAGAATAACCCTGAAGAATATTTTCAAATGGTCGTCGTCGTCGTCAACATTGGATATGGCAAAATAATGTCTGTTTTTCAATTGCAAAAATGGTTATTGGTTCGTTGTTGCTGGTTTTCAAATGATGATGGTGATGGAGTGTTAGTGTGCCCTCCAGTCAAAACATTTTACCAAAAAAATCGATTTATCGATGATGATGATGATGATGGAACCAGTTTTTTTCCATCATTGATAAATTCTTGTTTGATGACAAAATTTTTTTTTACTGGCAATTTCAACAAACGAAGCAATGCAAAAGTGTGAAAAACAAATTGAAAATCTTATTATAATGACTGTATTGAATATTTTTTTTTCTTGAAAATGGAGAAAATGATGTTGATCAGAAAAAAATGTATTTATGATTCGATTGCCAAAAAAAAAACTCGGAATGTTTTCGACAACCCTATCCATAAAAAAAATTATTACGGAAAGTTTTTTTTTACCAGGAAAAATTCTCATTTTTCTGGCCATCAGTTTTTTGGCTTGTTTGAATGAAGCTTAGGATTATTGCATAATCTAATAATAAATTGCCATTTTTCCCAAATGATAATGTTGATTTTTTTTTATTGAGAGAAGGCATTAACACAGTGTCCGTTCATCGTTTAAAGTGAAAAGCTTTTTTTTTATTGACTTGAACTTATCTATACTCAAAATTTATATTCAAATTGGTGAAAAAAAAACAAATTTGTTGTCACTTTTGGAACGATTTTGTCCGAAACAGTCAACGACGATGATAATAATAATGTCCAATAATAATAATAAATCGGGAAAAAAGAGAGAAAAAGATTTTGGGTGTTCGATAAATTCGATTCAATTTTTTATCCTTTTTTTCGTTGCTGATGGAGAATATGTTATGCAAATCAAATTGATGCGTTGAGTAAACATTTATGAATCTTCGTTTTTTTCATGTTGTACGTTTATTTTAAACGATAAACTTGGGACCATTTGGAAAATATAAATGGATCAAAAAAACATCAAAAAAAAAATTTTTCCTACAAATATTAGCATCATAAGTGCCTTCATCTTTGATTTGACAGCCCCATTTGAAGAAAAAAAAACATTTCAAAGTTGATAATAAAAATCAAAAAAAAATAAAATAATCAAATTCGATTACTGTCAACGGATTTAGTTTTTAGTTAGTAGATTTTTATTATTTTCATCGATATTAAAATAAATAAAAGTAAGTAGGGTGCATATAGGCGATCTTTTTTTGTTTTGTTTACCATCATCATCATATAACGTGAGTGGTCAATATAGAGCACCATACTTGAAATTGACCAATCACTTCATGGACGGAAGACCAAAAAAAAAGGCTGGCCAACCAAATGAATCAGAATCCTGAATGAATGATCCACACTAACCGAGAATAACAAAAGGCAAAATCATTGAAAATGGGTTTTTGCTGTTGAATGGAAAAAAAATATTGTTGTTGTTGTTGTTGCTGTTGGAAAAAAATCTATATAAACAACAACAACAACAATGATGATGATGATGATGAAAAAGCTAATGACGCGTAACCAAATTGTTGTTGTTGTTTTTCCGTTTGGATTTTTTATTTTTTTTGCCCAGTTGCTATTTTTACTGCTGTTTGTTTGTTGGTTATGATTTTTTTTGTTTCCATTATCATCATCATCATCAATATATATCTCCGGGTGTTGCACGCATTTTTCATTTTTGTTCCACAAAGTGCGTGCAGGGTTAAAATATTTATTTATTTTTTTTGGTTTAAATCGACCACAATCATCATCATCATCATTGTTGTTGATCGTCCTGATTCAAATTATTATTGTTGTTGTTGTTGTCGTCAAGCCTTCAATTTGAAATTTTTTTTTATTTAAAATTTTTTCAAAAATAGAAATGTCCATTGTGTGGTGGTGGTGGCGGTGGTGGGATAGGGGCAGAGATTGTTCCATTACGCAATCCTTTCATCAGAATAACAAAAAACATTTTCTCTGAATTCTCCGTTAGGCCCATTACACCTCTTTGTCGACATCGTCGGGTTGATGGATTTTTTTCCCCTTGGAACGAAATGAAATCTAACATGGACATGACCATTTCATTTCTGTTGTTGTCACGAAATCTACAATCATCATCATCATTATCATTTGGACATTAACATTGTAGAATTGGAAATGGAAAGAAAAACAGCAGAATTGGTCGAAATAGAAAGAGAAAGAGAAAATGATTCCGAAATATTCTTTTGGGGTTACTACTTTTCATCTGAAGAATTGTAAAATTTTATTTTTTTCAAATTTTTTTTTGAAAATAAAAAAATAAAAAATTCTTTGCATGCATCACACGAACCACACAAACGAACAGAATTCAGTCGACCGACTATGATTCCAGTTTTTTCATTCATTCATTCATTTCTCTATCATACAAATCTGTCTATAAGATCTGTATGTGTGTGGGTGACGATCATCATCATCATATGATCTGAAAATAAAGAGAGAAAAAAATGATAAATGTCGATATTTGTTTGGCATGTATGGATATAGAGACAGATATCATCATCATAGTGTGTGTATATTTGACTTTCTATTTCTGGATTTTGTTGTTGTTTGTTTGGTTCCTGTATTTTCCTTGGTTGGAACAAAATGAATGAAAAAAAAGGGGACAGAAGATGAAAATTATTAATATCCAAACCACCACCAACGCTGGTTTGGTTGGATAGCCTGTCAAATTTTTCATTTTGGTTTGGTTACCACCACTATGTGAATGAAATGAACGCCGTCGGGTTAGAAATGAAAAAATATCCAGAGATAGACACACCAAACATCATTCTATGACAGGATTCATTTTTGAATAAAAAAACCCGTTCAATGGTATATCTTCGGTTGATTGATTTGATTGGTCGATTGATCCTATCGGTCCATCCGTCCATCCGATTCAGCATCTCTATCTCAACTAATCAAGGCTATTTTAACATCCACCACACACACACACACTTTTCCTACTTTTTTCCATTATTGTTGTTGTTGTTGTTATAATTGCAAAAAAAACCAAACAACAACAACAACAATGATTATGGTATATTCTCATATATATGATGCCTGTATATATTGATTAGCTGTCAAATTCGAATGGTGCCTACTGGCATTATCATCATCATCATCACTATCGATATACAAAAAAAAAAATAAAATAAGACAACATACAACAGGACCCTTTGACGGCTGCTACTTTGATATTTTTTTCTATTTTTTTGGATCGTTTGTTCCAGCATTTAGCATCCATCACACACACACACACAACTCTCTCTGGTTTTTCCTGATTCATCTGGATAGACCAAAGTAACAGAAAAAGGAAAAAGATTCAGAAAAAAATGCCTAATCAGGCTTCAGTATTTTTCTTTTACTTTTTTGTTGTTGTTGTTGTTGAATTTGACGAAGCGCTGCATATCAACAACAACAACAACAAAATTTGCCTGACACACAGGCGATTAACTTTCACACACACACACACACACATAGGCCTTAGCATCATTCATTCATTCACTGACAACTACAACGTCATCAGCATCCGCATCCACACACACAATATACCCTTATATACTGTCCGCCAATCAATTCAATATCTGTCAAAAAAAAAAGTTTTTTAAATTTTTTTTTCTTTCTTTTGAAAATACTCTTTCATATCTCGGGATGCAGAGAAAAAACTGATGGACCAACTGCCATCCAACAAAAAAAAAGTTAGGGTTTCGTCATCACTGGAAAAAAATTACCCGAATTGAGTTCACTGACTTTGTCCTCATCATCATCACATCACATCATTTACCCTCTCTTTTTTTTTTGTTGGAATCAGAGCGGACAATGTCGGTGTGTGTGTGGATTTCATTTCATTCATTTTCATTTCAAAAACGAAAGAACAATACCCTTTTTTACGACGGACCCACTCGGACGTTGTTGATGTTAGTCAGCCAGCCAGTGGGTATTGTATGTTGATGCTAAAAAAATCGATGCTTAGTAGAAAAGAGTAATTATCATTCACCCCATACTACCCATATTGAAAGAGTTTCTTTTTTCCTTGCTTGTTTTTTTTATTGGGAATTAGAATGGAACGAAATCGAAAAAAATGAAAAAATCCAGTAGGGTAGCATTATTCAAAGCTAGGCACACGTACGGGAATCAATGAATGAAATGAATGAAAAAAAACACAATGATGGTGATGGTGGTGATAAAGGGGCATTTTTTTCAATTAGAATCGCTTTCGGGATGATTGGATGCGGCATTGGCCGTTGATTACGGACAACAAACAACCAAAACAAAAAGCAAAAAACAAAATCTCCCCCTTCACAAAATAAGCATCCAGCTTTCCCCGAGAATTAATAAAAAAAATCAACCGAACGGACAGATAGAGTTGACATTTTTTTTTGGGAAAATTTATAGCAACCAAAACATTCATAAAAATTCATTCAAACATTATGGATGGATATTTATGATTTATTTTTTTTGCTTTTTTCCATATTCTGTGTGTGTGTGGTGAAAACTACATTCAGGGTTTCAAAACGAAACACATACATATTTCATTCATTTATGAGGTGAGGTGAAACAAGGGCCCAAGAAAGTTTTTTTTCTCTCGTTTTTCAATGTGTGTAAAATGTTGAATGAAAAATTTGCATGTATTTTTTTTATATCCAGATAGTGTAGCTTGGGGAAAACCTTTTGACAAACGACAGAATTTACTTACTTAGTTTTTTTCAATAACCGGACTATAATAATAATAATAATCGAAATATGACCCCTTCATAAATTCAATTCACCCCTCTCAGTTATACACACACACACAGAGAGAATATCAGCATTTCTGGTTGGCATCGATTATGATAAATTTCTTTTTTTTCTTGATCACCAGAAATACGTACGTGTGTGTGGTGTGTTTGGGTGGATGATGTATGAATTTTGATCAAAAGAAAAAGAAAAAATTCATTTTTTTGGATGCAAAACACACACAGAGTATATTCACTATAAGTGACAAGTCAATTCTGCCTGATTCTGTGTTGTTCAGTAGTATCCACTGTGTCCAAACACACTAACACACACAGACACACACATCATTTGGGGATATTCTGGGAGAAAGAAAGAAAGAAAGAAGGACACTGTGTGTATCGTTGAAAAAAACAAGAATATTATTTTTAAAGTAACTGGATGAATCAATGATGAAAAGTATGAATTTCTTTTTTTTTCTGTTGGCTAAATGTATAAATGTAAAGCAATCTATCATCTATGTGGATACCATGAACAAAATGATGAAGGATGAAGGATGTTGTTGTTTGTTTGTTTGTCACTGATACGTTGTTGTTTAGTTTTTTTCCAATGGAAAATTTATTTATGGAGAAAATATTTTGATAGATCGATTCTATATCGACAAGTCCAAATGATGATGATGTGGAAGAGGATAACCAAAGACATTCTTCGGGATAATGGGTAAGTCATGTTAATAATCAAAAACAAACATGGAAAAAATAGAAAAAAAACAACATCTTTTTTCTCGGGTAAATACATCTTTCATTCATTTTTCTTTTTAAAAAAAATTTCAAAACTTTAAACAAGCAACATCCATATTATCAGGCTTGATGTGTAAATCTTTAATTTGAAAAAACAACAAAATCTTTGAAAATATTTTTTCCACAACAGAAAATGATAATAAATTGCTAATTATTTTCACATATGCAGATGCAGATGTAGCGAATACAAAATTTGAAAAATATCCATTTTTTTCTTTTTTTGTTCAAAAATATTAATCAAAATTCTGTCATACAACAACAACGACAACAACAAGAATATCATTATTCTTTGAAAATAATGACAATTCTATGTATGTTTTGCGTTGAAAAAAAATATTAAAAATTTAAAAAAATTTTCAAAAAGCATTTTTCAAAATTTATTTTGAAAAGCAAACGAAGTGATGGCCAATAAGATGGTCATTGTAGTTGTTTCAGGACCATCACATGATGATGAAAATTTAATAATGTCAACCAAAAACCAAAACCAAAGAGAAAAAACAATTTATTTCAATTTACATTCGATAAACCAAAACCAAACTGAATGAATGAATAAATTTTTTTGATTGAAATAAATGGATAACTAACATCATCATTCGAGTTTGACAAAAGCAGTGCACGTACTACAATCCACTATGTAAAGGTCCCATTACACGAGCGCAATTGCCTCAGAGATTTTACTTGAGATGTGG
>ERZ500997.333-NODE-333-length-13194-cov-7.401857_pt1 | contig 13194 bp, 10 predicted proteins | sample MGYA00248826_ERZ500997 | MGnify/ENA primary metagenome ERZ500997 (study PRJEB25958, sample SAMN03398524) | human skin metagenome | study: EMG produced TPA metagenomics assembly of the Human Skin Microbiome Metagenome (human skin metagenome) data set.
ATCAATGATAATGGAGATAGATAAACTTTTAATTATTGTTTTTCAATCAATAACAACAACAACAATTTTTTATTAGCTTAAACAAATGTCGTATAAATAGTAAATACTAAATGAAACAATTTATATATTTTCCTTTTCATATGTGATTTTTACAAATTTTCCAATCCATCATTCATTGATGATGATGTTTTTTTCTTCTTCTACAATCGTTCAAAGCGGACATCATATCACGCACAAATACACACATTGTTTGTTTGTTGTTGTTGTATCGATATTGTTAATGGGAACAATTTTTCATTCTTTTTTTTTAAATTTTTTCCTGATTATGTTTTTATCTGAAATTTGTAACCCTCGTATAGAATTGAATTGAATTATCATGAATCATGATTGTTTCATCATCATCATCATCATAAACATTTGATTTATATTTTTGATTGTTAATTTTTTTTCTTTCCATTAAAAAAAGACATTAAATTTATAATTATGTAATTATCTAAAGAATGATGATCATTCGGTTGATTATTAAAGTTGCCGTTTTGTAACAATTTTTTGTTTGTTTGTTCAAATTGAATTAAAATTTTTTTGTTTAAAAAAAGTTAATTAATAACGAATGTATTCGACAAGCAAATATTGTATATAAAACATTCGGTGGAATTTATTTGAAAAATGTGAAATTATTAAATGATTGGATGTCAGTCACATCATACATCCAATAATAACAAGCAAGTAAATGTCAAAAAAAGCTAAACGTCAAGAAAGACATGCCAAACTTTCAGATCCAACTACAACACCACAAATCGATGATCGTACATTATTGATGTTAACGAAAAAAGGTTATCGTTTACTGACCATTGTTGGTTTCGGTTCATATGGCGAAGTATATAAAGCTGAACGATTACGTAACAATGAAATTTGTGCTGTCAAAATTATTGATCTATTGCGATGTAGTCAAAAATATATGCAAAAATTTTTACCAAGAGAATTGGCCGCATTGATGGAAATAAGACATGAAAATATAATTCGTGTTTATGATATATTTCGTTCCAATAAAAAGATTTATGTTTTTATGGAATTTGCTGCCAATGGTGATTTGGCTAAATATTTAAAAAAACATGGCATACTTTCCGAACGACGTGCTAGAATATGGTTTAGACAGGCATGCCAAGCACTTCATTATCTTCATGAGGAAATGTGGACGGCACATCGTGATATTAAGATCGAAAATCTATTACTTAATGACAAATGGAAAATTAAATTAACGGATTTTGGTTTTGCTACCGATGTACTCGATATGAATGAAGATAATATTTTAAGCCAAACATTTTGCGGTACATTGCCATATTATTGTCCACAAATATTTCGTCGACAACCATATAATCCATTCAAAGCTGATACATGGGCAATGGGTGTTCTATTATATGCTATGACACATAATCGATTTCCATTTCATCATCGTGATCCTAAACGTATGATGCTTGAACATATGGATAAATTATATATGCCTACAAGGATACGAGAAAGTGCTTCGGAAGAATTAAAAGATTTAATATTGAAATTATTGGAAACCGATGAAGAACAACGAATATCTACTACCGATATTATAGCCCATCAATGGCTATTGTATGATGATGAAACAATGAGCGAATTTGACAAATAAATAAACAAAAATAATTATATTTGATCGAGTAATAATCATATTTTTAAACAAATCAATAAAACACGAGTTTTTAATCAATTTTAAATTAAATTTATTTTCACAAACATATAAATCGAATTCAACGTGGTTTGCTAAATGTTTGTTTGTTTTTCATTTCTCTGAGTGAGATCACAAATGGAAAAAAGTAAATCGACAAATACAAGTTCGGAAAAGCCACCAAAATATCCGATTGCAACTGGTCAAATATTGGATGGACGTTTTTTAATCGAAAGACATTTTAATACGGAAATATTTAGCAATTATTATCTTGGAACATATCATGATTCGGATCGTACACGATGGATTTTTATCAAAATGAAACATAATCAAGATTCAAATGATATTGATATGATTCGATGGGAATATAAAATATATAAATCATTGGAAACATCAGCAGGAATGTTACGTGTACCAAGAGCATATTATAGTGGATCAGTATTAGTTTATGAAGCATTAGCTATGGAATTATTGGGACCAAGTTTATTGGATATGTGGAATAAATGTGATCAACGTTTATCGATTCGTGCTTTGGCACAGATTGGCTATCAATTGATATGCCTGATGAAATATTTTCATGATCGTGGATTTGTTTATCGAAACATAAGACCAGAACATTTTCTTTATGGTGTAACCGGTTCAGAAAAATGGATGTGGATGTATGCTATTGATTTGAAATGGTGTAAAACTTATTCCAATGAACAACAATCGCACATAAAAATGGAACAGGCAAATGGTCCATTACAAATTGGCACTCATATTCGCTATATGTCAATCAATGCACATCGTGGTGTCGAACAAAGTCGTCGTGATGATCTTGAATCGATTGGTTATTTACTAACATATTTATTTTGCAGAAAACTTCCATGGATGGAATTGGAAAATATTGTCGATCGAAATGAATGTCATAGACGTATTGCCGAATGTAAAGAAAAATCATTATCAACAATTTGTCAACGTATGTTGCACGAATTTGAACAATATTTGACGACCGTAAGAAAATTGTCATTCGATGAAAAACCAAATTATCAAAATCTAGGTGAATTGTTTCTAAATGTTCAACGATCCATTGGATTTGAATCGAAATTTGATCTTTATGATTGGAATATATTTCATCGGCCAAAAAATTAACAATTTTTTTTAAACAACAGATGACGCTCGATCGTCAACTGGCTTTTATTTTGGTTAATGGAAAAATAAATAAAAATGAACCATATTCAAAATGAATTATTCCGACAAAATATGAATGAAGCTTTTTTCATTTTAATTTTTTCCACTATTAAATAAACTGTGTAGGTGTGTGTGTGTCTGTGTCTGTCATCCGCGAATGAACAGAATTTTTTGAATTATAGAATTTAGATTTTTTTTATTTTTGTTGATTTGATTGACACACAATACAATTATTAAGAAAAAACTAGACAAAAGTTGGCTTTGAATACGAAGAAAAAAAATACAAAGAAAATGGCCTGGATGAATGCAATTTAGAATTGATGACTATACGATTGAAATACTTATATTCTCATTTGATAATCATAAAGATGATTTACTTTGATTTGAAGACCAAGATTAATATAGAAAAAAATGGTTATGTTGTGTGTTCAAATCGCGAAGATATGACGACGACGATATTTTGGTGAAGAAGTAAAAGTTGAATATATTTGGATGGCAAGAAAAAAAGTAGAGTGAGGTGAGTGAGATTATTTGAATGGGATATTAGATGATGATGAATTATATTTGTTTTAGTATTGGCTTTATATTTGTCAATCATGATTTGAATAAAATATGTAGATTGAAGAAAAGTTAGTATTTTTGTTTGTTTCATTTGGTTTCATTAAAAAAAATAATAATAAACAAATACCTTGGATTTCCGTATCCACCACCACCAATTGGTGAAAAACCATGATCGGACATTGGTTCAATACGTGGCGGATATTTGTTACTGTCTCAAATATTTCAAAATGAACATTTTGATTATTCATTCATTCATTCATCATATGATTGGTTGGACGATTTTTGTCGATGTTGTCAAATATTGTTATTGTCGATTGATTATGTTTTTTTCAACGATAAAAAAAGAGGGACGAGAAGAAGAAATCAAGAATATATTGTTCGTTAGTGGTTCATTTCAATAGTGAAAAAAATATTTTTCGACGATATTTGTTTAAATCGAATAAAATTCAACTAAAAAAATAGAGATATTTATATTTAGAATAGAGAGCGAGAGAGAGAGAGAATGATTTGCAGAGGCAGATTTTAAAAAGATTTCATCAAAAATTATAACGACTAGAGAGATAAAAATTTTGGAAGCAAAATGTATTCTACCAATCAAAAACACCATGGAGCAGATTCAGATTCTATTCTTTATGAGCACACATAATTAATGGCCAAAAATGGGAGATTTAGAGAATTTGTTTATCACATGCGATACACAATCACAATATGTTCATCAATCGAATTTCTTTGATGATGAAAAAAAAGCAGAATGCCGAATAATTTCGTGAACGAGATTCGATCGTTATCACAGTTTTTCGTTTCGTTTTGTCTTTGGTTAATTTTTTTTTTGGCAATCGATCAAAATTAGATTAGAGCGAATGTTTGTTTTCAACCAAAATATTAAAAAAACGATCGTGATCAATGATTCAGATCAATATTGGTCGTTTTTTGTTTTGGCTCAATATATTTTTGGCACTTTTTTCTGTCGTGGATACTATTCAAGGAACATATATAGAGAGATCGAGAATGGTCAAAATCACCTAGAATAATTATCATTTTTCATGATGAGCAGAGGGTGTTAAACAGAGATAAAGATAGATAGAGATAAGGGTTGCGATCAAAAAGTGCGAGAAAATTTTTTTGGACGAATTGTGTGCGTTCGTATGCGAGAGATCGAAATAACGCAGAGCAAAAAAAAAATCAAAAAAAAAAAAATGCAAGATTAATAAATAAGAATTAATGAAAATTAAATCATGTGATTTTGGTTGCTATTATCAATGCATACCTTCTACCGCTTGGTGAACGTGATCGTCGTGGTCCACCATATGGACGATCACTTCGTCCATAACGTGGTGGTCCACCCCCACCGCCACCACCCGAAGGAAATCGGCCGCCACCACCGCCACCAGATTGAAATGGACGACGTTTGTCACCGCCATCAAAACGTCCGCTACCGCCACCAAATCCACCACCATCACGTCCCATGCGACGATATCCACCGCCATTACTTCGATAACCACCATCACCACCACTATTAAAACCCCGTGGACCGCCACCGAATGATGATCGTGGACCATCGAAACGTCCACCACCACCACCACGGCGTCCATTACGTGATTTACCGCCATGACTATGTTCGACACGAATTTTATTGGCCGAACCCATAAATGATTTGCCATTCATTTCGTTTACAGCCAAATCGGCTTCGGCAATATGATCAAATTCAACGAAAGCAAACCCGGGCGGATTCTGTGCAACCCAAACATTGGTCAATTTTCCATAACGACCAAATTCGGCTTCAATATCTTTAAAGAATACAAAATTATTTCCTTGCATCATAAAACATGTCATCAAACCTTCTTTAGTAATACGATCACCTATACCACCGATAAATACACGGTTACGCCGGTCGGATGGTACAATAGGCATATCGTTATTATTATATCGATCAATTTTCGGTTCTTTTATTATTGAACTTGGTTACTCGAAAAAAATTTACACCCAACAACAATAATCTCAAAGATTATTTGCAAATGATATTTGATGAAGGTAACAACAACAGCAAACAGATAATTACCACAAAATTTCGATGATAATTCTCACAAAAACAAGGCAAGACAAAGACAATTGGTTCGGTGTGTGTGTTTATGTGAGCGAATGTTGATGAAAATCAAAATGGAGTCTTCGGGTTGTGCTCATCGTCAATGAGTTTGCGTGTACTGATCATTCGAATAAAATTCTTTACAGCCGAATGAATAATGCGCGCGCCATCTAAGAACATTTAGAATGATGAGAAGAAATATAGTTGTCATTTAAAAAAGAATGTTTATTTTATGAAAAAACAAAAGAAAATTGATTCATTTTTTTTGTTTTTGCATCGTTGTTAATATTGGTGGTTGTTTAATTTTAAAAGCTTTATTCAAATATTTTACACTGTAATGTCGTGCTGCAGCATTATCAATTCCGGGTGATTTTGTTAAATTATTGAATATTTGTTGTTGTTGTTTTAGTAGTTGTTGTTGATAATCAGTCAAAGGTGATGCTGGTTGTTTTGCATCATTGTTTGGTGTTGGTGTTTTTGCTGTTGCAGTTGCTGGTGATCGTCGTTTAACAATGAATTCATTTTCTCTTAATATTAGAGGAAACCAAGGATGACTACAAACATCGAAAATATTTGGACGTAATTCTGGCTGTGGTTCTAACAGACGATCAATTAAATCTTTTACATCTGGCGATGATTTCATTTCAATCACATCACGTAATTTATAACGTTTTTCTAGCTGAGCTTCATACATTTTTTCACGATCACTTTTATCGAATGGATAAGTTTTATTGATCATAATGAATAACATAACACCAAGACACCAAATATCAGCCATAAATGGATCATATGGAATTTGTTTCAATATTTCCGGTGGATTATATGATGGTGTACCACAATATGTATGACTTTTTTGAACACTGCCATCTTCCAATATTGGAACAAAGCGACTGAAACCAAAATCTGTTAATATTGGATTCCAATGTATATCCAATAGGATATTGTCTAATTTTAAATCACTTTTTTGAATAAGATTAGGATCAGAATTAATTTATCAAAATCAAAATCAATCAGTGAATTTACCGATGGGCAATTTTATGTTCATGAAGATATTTAACAGCACGTGCAATTGGACAAAACCAAAGCCTTGCATGCCACTCGCATAATTCACCATCATTTCGAACACGACTGCCAATGTTACCATTAGGCATAAAATCCATAACAATATAAACTTTACCTTGTGATCGTAATAATTTATGTATCTTTATACAATTTGGATGTTGTAAATTACTGATTATTTGTAATTCACGCTTTAAATCATCATCTAATTTAGTATTGTTTGGATTTTCAACATGAACTATTTTTATGGCAACAATTTGTCCATCCGGTACATGTTCAGCTTTATAAACACGTGCCTGACCACCGGAATCAATTTTAATCAGATTTGTATAGCCACGTTTATATAAAACGTCCATTCAAAAGGCAAAATAGAAGAAAAAATAATGATGATCGAAGGTTATATGGCGCCGGTATGTCCAGAATATTTTTTCCTTTCGGAAAAATTTTCAACAAAATTCTACGAAATTTATTCAAACGAAAAAGTTCGCGAAAAAAATTTAAATTAATTAAATGAAATGTTATTAATTTTTTATTTTTCCAGAAAAAAATTCAATCTTTATACAGAAAAAAAATCCAAAATAAATATTGCGTTTTACAAATTGTTTTTGAGAGAAAAAAATAAAATCACTTACTCCCCACAAGTTAGTAATTAAAAAAGGGAAATTTATATAAAAAAAATCAGTCTTTGTGACATAAGATAAAAACATGAATTTTTCGACCCATTTCACGAATTGTCCAGAAAAAAAGAAAGATAAAAATTGATAGAGAATACCCAGAATAGTATTGATGGAAGTTTAAAGCTATATAAAATTGATGTAATGAAAATATGATTCTATGGAATGTGAATTAGTTTGGTTTTTTTATGAACGAAGTTGATAAAATTGATTATTAGTCGATAGATTTGGCTGTTGTTGTTGTTTGATGATCATTTTTGTTATTCGACCACCACCACTATTAGCATTGGCATTATTATTATTTCCCATTGATAAACGACGAGGTTGTTGTGGTTGTTGTTGATGGGGATGATTCGGTGATGATCCATTGCCACCATAGCCATTATATTGATGCGGCCAACCATTATTGATGAATGCATTGGATTTTTCCAAATGCCAACTTATTGGTCGATGTCCAATATGAAAATGATCATCATCATCAATATGATGATTATTATTAGCATCATTACGATTTGATGATTGACGAAGTGCAGATTTAGCTAGTGCTTCATCAACACGAAATGTACATGATCGTTCAATACTTGCTGGACTTGCTCTTGATGATGATGGTGTTGATGATTCGGATGTTGATTCCGATGATGATGATGATGTACAACCACCTGAAGAACAATTCCCATTGCTATAATAATGTTGACGATGATGACGATTATGATGATGATGATGATTTGATGGTGTGGATGTTGTTGGTGGTGTTAAATGCTGCATCGATCGACTTTTGGAAGGTGGATCAATCATAAAACGATCCGATAATTGTAGGCTAGAATCATTAAACAATGCTGTTATTAATGGTAGATTTAGATCCGATGTACGTTGTCTCAATTCTCTCAGACGTGATTCTTTGGATTTTTTTGTTGTCGGTATAATTTTTGGCTGTTGTTGTTGATCTTCGTCGTTTGATGAAATTGATCTTGGACTTGAAATCTATTTGGAGGAATGAAATGATAATTATTAAATTGAAAATTCTCAATGAAATTTTCGTCATAACTTACATTCGACGACGATGACATTGGTTGTTGACTAGGCGAAGAAATTGTTTTTGAAAATTGTTCAGTGTTGATGTTGTTGTTGCTGTAGGTTTTTCGATTATAATCAGCCGATGGTGGTGGTGTTATATAAACAGCTGATTGATCATTATTATTATTGATTTTACTTAAATCTAATGTTAGCTTTTGTATCTCCACAGATTTGTCGTTTGCCGTATAATCACCACCATCACCAAGTTGATTTTTGATAAATTGTCGAAATGTATTGGCAACTGGTGTTTGATTTTGTTCGGTAGTTTTTTTGGTTGAATTTTCTAATTTTTCAATTACTTTTGGTTTTTGCTGTTGTTGTTGCGGAGGATTCAATTGACCAAATTGATATAAATTTGGTTCAGATCCGGCAAAATGAAGATGATTTGTAACCGAATTATTCAATGGATACCATTGTTGTTGATGTTGTTGGCCACTCAAACCAGCAGAATGGATACAACCATTTTGTCGAAGTAAATTGGTCAAATTTTTCTGTGCTCCCGAACCAGGACGTGATAATGATGATACACCGATACGCATACCAGTTCGGTGATAAGTTTGATTTGGATTTGGAACCGAATTCAATGATGGATATGGCCGTAAAGGTAGATTGATCGATAATGGAACATGTTGTTGATAATATTTTTTGGCATTCATATTGTTTGGCGTTGCTGTTTGATTGATCGTGGCACCAGAATCACCAGAATATGGAATATTTTCATAAATATGATTTGTTTTTGGTAAATTTTTTGATTTCAATTCTGTTATTGTTGTTTTATTAGTAGAATTATCGTTATTAAATTTTTGTTGATTTGGACTAGAAAAATCAGCTTGATTATGCTGCGGCTTATTATGTAAACGTTTCTCTTGAGCAAGTGGAGAATAATGATGATTCGATTTTGGTGATTGAAAAGTATTATCATCATCATCCGAAGAATCAGAATCTGAATCTGAATCCGAGGAAGAATCAGAATCGGATGATGAATCCATTGATGATGTTAATGGCAACGGTGGAGGTATATTATCAATCAATGAATTGAGAATAATTTTTTCTTTTTCTTGTTGTTCAAATTCTTTCAATTCAGCCAATTCTATGGAATTAATTTCATTGGAATCATTTTCTGTTGGAACATTATTGAATGCATCGATAACAATATTATCAACAGCATCGATACCTTGCTGTTTCAATAAACGTTCAGCTTCTGGTTTCAAAATGGTTGACAATACTGTAACACTACTTTTATTTGATCGGTTACTCTTATCGTTTGATGATGAATCAATTTCATCTGCATCAGAATCATCCGATTCTTCATTTGTTTTTGTTGTGGATTTTTTCGATGGTTTTGATTTTGTTGACGATGATTTGGATGATCGCGATGATCCACCATTAATATTTAGACATAATGAAACTTTGGAATTTCTATCCGGATTAACAACAACGATTTCGGTTGGTAAAACTGTTGTACTGATGTTTTTAATCTGTGAATTTGATGAACAAGATGATGACGACGAAATCGGTGATGATGTTTCAGCATTATTGGCCGTAATCATAATGTTTGATATTGATATTGAATGTTTTTTCATCATTGAAGATTTATCTCGTGTATGATGATGGTTTAGTGGATGATTTCTATGATGATGATGATTGTCATTGATTGGTTCACTCATTGCTAATGATTCCATTGATACAACCGGTTGCGGGGAATGACATCCTGAAGATGATGATGATGATAATGTAATTGCACGATGACCAATATTAAGATGCCCATGGCCATGATGATGATGACCATTCAATGACATTAATAAATCAGATTCTGGATCCGAATCTTCATCACCTAATACGGAATGCATTTTTTCCGATGCAATACCCGATGTTGTATTTGATGATGTTTGTGATATAACTGAATTTCTTTGTTGTTGTTGTTGATCATCATCATCGATTGAATCTTTAATTAAATGATCATCATTACCATTACCATCATTGTTGTTGTTGCATAATAATCCATAGCAAACTGATGATGACGATGTCGAAATATCCAGATCGGATGTTATCGGTGATTTTTTATGATTACCTGTTGAACTTTTGCTACTGGTTGCCGAACTAAATTCGAATGGTGATATTGATTTTGCTGTTATTTGTTTATTAGAATGATTATTATTATTAATTTCTTCGCATATAACACTGCTTGATGCTCGATTCGAATTGGCGGTGATGAGTTGGTTGGTGGTGGTCATATTGGCTGTTGTTGATGGCGATAAAGATGATGAAATACAATTTTCACGATATTTTCTTCGATTTATTTCAGCTTCTCGTTTTAACATTTCACGCATTTTTGGCAGTACCATCAGATGAAATTGATGACTTGCACGTGAAAACCATAATAAAAATCTGGCAATTTCTTCCGAACGACAGTAATAAATAAATTTACGACTTTGGGCACCGATTGAACGAATTTCAAATTTTTTCTTATCGAATGATAATTTCCCAATATCAGACCATGGAAAATAAGAGATCCTTGTTTTTAATCGATGATAATTTTGTTGATTTGTTGATGAATCAGCTGCATAAATCATCAAACCAGTAATGGTAATTGCCAACCATATATCTCCCGATGGTAATGTTGCTTTCTTATTACTGGAGGTGGATGGAGTGGTTGAGGTGGATACCATTTTATACAGATGAAAATTATGTCCAGCAATTGGATCGGATGCTTCACGTATAAACATTGATTGTGCTTCCGATTTGGACATTCCTTTATGATCACAATGTAAGGCAGGTAAATAACGTTGAATATAATCACGGCCTAATTCATCAATCACCTGATCATTTCCAAATGGAAAAATATTATTAGGATTATTATTTGCATCAAAAAAAAATTCTTTAAACAACAACAACACTAACCCATTGTGGAAAATAATGATCCGGTTCAAAATAACGAGTTTTATGCAATTTTGGATTATAATTTCCATAATCAGCTTGCAATGCATATGATGCTAGGAGGAAACAACGTTCTTCCGACATTGATTGTTCATAACGTAAAACATTTTCCCGTAATTGATGATAATAATAATATTTGGCAATTTTACAACTACAACATTAATAATAATCAATTTATTTTTTAAATATTTTAAGTTAAAAACTGATTGATGCAATTACCTTATGAACAGATAAGAATCGACATAGAATTGTACACGAAAATATACGTCAAATAATGGCAGACCTTTATTGTCCAGACCCTGTTTATATTAATTAATTGTGTTTAATTTGATTATTTTTCTTAATTTCAAAGAAAAACGTACATTATTCTGTGTTTTCCATGATTTCGGTGCATATTTGGATAGTTTTTCCAACGGATCCAAAAATATTAATGTTTTATCTATGTATGGGGAGAAGGTAAAATATTTTTTAAAAATTTATTGAAATTTTCGCTAGGTGAAAATCAAATTTATGTTTGTGTGTGTTACACTGAAGGAAATTTTTTTCGGAAACTAAATTAATTAATTTAACTTTTCAAAAATGATCATCATTGAATAGTGCATGTGATTTATGTGTGTGGAAAAGTAAGCTTATAATTGAAAATTTTGTTCTCCATTCTTTTGACACTTACCATTGGATTCAATGGCCAAACCAAATAGTTCAGGTTCAAGCAATTTTAAAAATTTAGTTATCTGTACAAATAGTTCGCATACTTTGGCTTTGACCTATATAAAAATAAAAATTGATGATGATTTTAATAAAAACATTTTCCATAAGTAATATTATCATTTTTTGTTTGAAATTGTTGTTGTCATTTTTTGTTTATCGAAAAACAATTAAGCAATTTAAGAATCTCAAAATGAAAAGGATGCATATCTGAATCAAAGAAAAAAATGTAATTTTCTAAATTTAGCATTTTCCAATATTATCCTAGTGAATATGAATGATGCTGACAAATAAAAACAAAAATGAAAAATGATCATCTCTCACAGACAAATCCAAACTATATTAACTTTGATTGTCGATTCGATTTGAATTGACCATCATCATTTACATCGCTTCTTCGTTTAACATTCATTTCATGATGAATGAATGAATGATGTGGCCATATTTTTTTTGGATAAATATTAAAGCCAAACAGAAAAAAAAATATTTTTTTTTTTTTCAAACCAAAAAAAAGTGTGAAGGAAAAAATCGATGTTATCATCATCATCATCATCATTCAAAGCAATCGATAAAAGTTGCAAATACATTTTTGTCTATATCTATGCAAAAGTTAGCAAACTAGAAATAAATTCAATGGAAACCGTTTCTTTAATTTCATTACATTTCATATTTCTTATTTCATTTTTTCTTCTATTCTGAATGTCACTTTTTCCAGGTAAACATTCTTTCTCTCTTGCACTGAAAAATATGATGACGATGATAATGATGATAATCAAGTGCAGTAGTTATTCAAGAAGTGATATGACTTTGGAATACATGATTTCGATCATGTAGTATCACCATCCACATAACTTAACGATCATGATGATGATGATGTGAAATTTTTAAAGTAAAACAGGTAAACAAAATTACTTTCAAAACGTAACGAACAACAACAACAGCGGATCGCAATCGAAATTCATTCCTTTTCTATTAAATCACTGAAAAAAAGACTTACCTCGACAAGAAAATAGAGCGGATCTTCATTCTGTACATGTACAACGATAAATTTTTTGCCCATAGGCATATTTGGATCATATTGATTTGAAACGTTTCGTCGCATTTTTTCATGTGATAATAATATTTTTGTGTGTGCTATGTTAAATGATGATAACAATGATGATGATGGATTTTGGATTAAAGATGATTATAAAAAACACATACAAAAATTTTTAATTAACTAATTGATTGGTTGATTG
>ERZ500997.334-NODE-334-length-13186-cov-5.280101_pt1 | contig 13186 bp, 15 predicted proteins | sample MGYA00248826_ERZ500997 | MGnify/ENA primary metagenome ERZ500997 (study PRJEB25958, sample SAMN03398524) | human skin metagenome | study: EMG produced TPA metagenomics assembly of the Human Skin Microbiome Metagenome (human skin metagenome) data set.
TTGTAATAAATTTTTTGATAGTTTTTTTCTGATGCTGAACAGCTATAATTATCATATCTATCATGATGATGATGATGATGATGATAATCGATTTTCAAAGTGTTGAATATCATTACCTTGAGTAGTTTTTGATCAATGTGTGAACAAACAAACAAACAAACAAATAAAAATTAATTATACGGTTTCAAACAAACAAACAAAAAATTGTTACATTACTTTGTTCCAAATTTTTGTTCATTTTATCGTTTGGAACAAAAAAAAAAATCTTATTTGAATACAATTCCGTAATGAAACATTAAACACTTTAAACCTGTAGGGGTAATATGATAATTTCGTTTTTCATCAACCAAAAGGTGTGGTCATTCTGAAACATCTCTTGTCCTTTTCTTCCAAAAAAGATTCAAAAATTGGCCTTGTTCCTTTTTTTCGGCCAAAAAAATCGTGATGAAAAGTGCAATGTTTTTTTATCTGTTTGTTTCCTTTAAAATGGCAATTTTTTTTTGAATAATTGTCGCTTACAATGATCAATTCGATTCGATGTTTTTTTTTTGCTGCTAAATAATTTATTATTGATTTTAAATGAAATTTTTTTTTTGTTCAAACAGAAATTACAAATTAGAAATGAAAATGAAAGGTTTTTGCATTTTGGGATGTCATGGATGGAAGTAAGACACCACACATAGATGACGTGACCAATATTTCGAATGTTTTTTTTTTGGCGTTCGAATCTTTGAAATTGTAAATCGTGATTGTAAATTATTCATTCATTTCAAGATTATTTTGGTGCTAAAAATGGACATTATCATCATCATAATAATCATTATTTTTATTTCTTTGAAACATAATTCTCTCCCATTTTTTTTCGTTTGAATATTATCATGGTTTATAGCGATGAAGATGATAAGATAAGTGAACAGCAAAAGCAACAACAAAGTGAATGATTCAATCGATTGATTGAGCTGTTGTCATCTCTTATCGTTGTTGTCTTTCGCTGGACAATCCTTTATTTTTCTACTTTATTCATCTTTCTGATCACCATCATCATTATTATCATAAACATCAAAAAGGTTTGGTCATCATCATCTTGATGATTATCATCATCAAGATGATTGTATAATTCAACAACAACAACAATGTTTTAAGACCATCATCATTCATTCATTGATGGTAACAACAATTATGCAATCCATTCATTCAATTCAATTCAATTCATTTCATTCGATAGATATTGATTTCAATCAACCAAAGCAAGCCAAAAACCTTATCCCATTATCAATTACAGAAGCTAAGTTTTTTGTTTTTGTTTCTCGCATTCGTTAAGCAAAAAAAAAACTCGAAAGAAAAGATAATAATCACTCTTTTTTTTCTTATTTTCTTGATTTAGAAATATCGGAGATATTTTGGAAGAAACACAAAAAATCATTCAAAGAGTTTATTGTGAATATTGTTTCCCTTTTTTGACACATGTACAATGATAATAATGATTAAGTTTATGATGACAACCTGAATTTTTTCGTCAAAAATAAAACTCATTTCGATATGATTCGAACAACAACAACAACAACAAGGAAATGATTGAATTTTTTTTTTGTTTTTTCTTTTCTTTGAAACTTCCATAATAATCATCATCATCATTGAGATACACGCGCCCAAATATCATACAAATGATTGGGTTTCGTTTTTCGTTTTTTGCTTCAAAGCTAAAAATAGTCGATAAATCTGCCATTCAAGTGATTTTGGCTGTTGGCAGACAGTGAAGAAACAAAAAAATAATAACAAATCAAGTGAAGCGAAAACCAAAAAAGAAAAAACATGATCCAAAATGATTTTGGATCAAAAAAAATGTGTTTTTGAAAATCTTCAACAACAAAAAAATAAATAATTTTCATTGGTTTTTTGGTGATGATCAACGATTGCCCTAAAGATGTTTTGCTATGTTTTCACTTGATTTGGGAAAATTTTTTTTTTCAAATTTTTCAAATTTTTAAATCCTGTTTTTCATTTTTTCCCATCAAAACATGCATGCATTTGTTGTTGTGGTTCGTTAAAATATTTCCAACAAAAAAAAAATATTGCATATTTTCAATTTCATTCATTCGATTGATTATAATATCAGGTTTCGAAATTTCGAAACCAAAAAAATGAATGGAATTAAATGAAATGAAAATATCAACAAACATTCTTTTTTTTTGTCAATGTCTGGAATGAATGAAATGAAAGAAACTTTTTTTTTATCTGAAAAGTATAAATTATCTTTTGGTTACCTGTGAACAAATGAATCTTGTTGTTGTTGCTTTTTTTCTCCTTCTTGTATGTTCAGATATGGGTTACCCCTTTTCGTTTCGGCTTTTTTTCGTTTCACATGAAAATCACGTCTTTCTATTGGAATTTCTGGCGGTATTTTTTGTTTCACTTTTTCTCTGGTCAAACAAACAGGCTGTACTGATAGAAATGGTGGTGTTGAAAACAAAGTGATCAAAACATGATGGCCTATTTGACCTATGGTTTCTTCTTTTTCTTCGAATGGAATGAAATGAAAGAATGTGAATGAACATTCCATTCCATGTTCGGTCGTTTATGGTCTTTTTGGTGGTGGTGGTGTATCATCGTCTTCGTCGCCGTCTTTACGACAAAATAAACGACTTAAATGACCCTCAAACATTAAAACACACATGGAATGTGTTAGGATTTTTTTCTTTTTAAATGAAAAAAACATTTAAAAAGAAGAAGAATTTTGTTTGAATGAAATGAAATACTTTTCTGAAAAAAAAACGTTCACTTGACGTTCGTTAAAGTTCAAGTTTTTTTTTTGCTCAACTTCAAACTGATATGGGTTATATATGTAACACTTGTTCACCACTAACCTAACCAAATCGATTTTGTGTTGTGTTTGTTGTGAATCTTTACGTTTTACTTACGTAAGTTTACATATCGTTTATCGTTTCGAAAGCCAAAACAGAATGTAAATTTTTCCATTTTCATCATTTCCAAAATTTACATTTTTGTTGTATACCAAATTATCACTTTACAATATATAAATTAAAAATCGATACTTTTTTTCTGTTTTGGCAACAAAAACAACAAAGCGAAACGAAAAATTGAATATTCAATTAGCCATCATCATCATCATGATCATCGATGATCATCGATGTATCGATTTTCCAATCAACGAAATCATTTTTGTTATAACATTCGACCGATGTTATTGATTTTGTTTTGTTTTGTTTGTTTTCGATATTGGCTGGCTTTTTGTTCGGGATTTTTTTTTGAAAAGCCAAAAACAAAAACCGTTGATATTCAAGTCGACCCTGCCTGATCGATTTTGTTTTGGTTTTTGTTGTTGTTGTTGTTGTGCATGTTCAAAGTTTCGAAAGAACCCAAAGAACCTGTTCTGTTTTCTTAGCCAAGGTTATAATTGTAATCAAAGGTGGTCGAGGTCAGTGAAATTTTTTTTTTTTCATTTCGTTTCTTTAAATTGCTTCTTGTCGATGACGATGTATATGACACATTCAATTCAATTCGATGATGATGATGATGATCAAGATGATTGACCACTTGTTTTGTGAATCGATTATTATTATCGACTTCAATCTCAATGATGATGATGGTGGTGGTGAGGATTTCGGCAATCAATAAAAAGATATTTTTTTTATCTGCTTTCACGAAATAGACCGGTCACATGGTAATTAGATTTCCTTCATAGTGAGATTTGCAGCGAAATGAAAAAAAAATCAGATTTTCTCATTCATCATTCATTGGCGTCAGTGGTTGGGCATCAACATCTTTTCAATATCGTGACTGTTTTGTTGTTGTTGTTGCTGATTGTTGATCGTTGATTGTTGATTGTTGAGGTCAATTTCGAATTACAAATAATGTAATGGTAATAATCTGATGATAATGAAAAACAAAAAACAAAATCTTTTGGTTATTTTCAAGAAAAAAAATGATTATCTTTCTTACCACCTTAATCGGATGGGATCGGATTTTTCGGGTAAAGTTTCGCGGAAAACAACAACAACAACAAAAACCCACTCAATCATCGTTCGATTTTTTTCCGGGAAAAATTCTTGACCATTTACAATATATAACGGTTAGTTTGCTTTTCGGGTGTGTGTGTTGACAACTTAATCTTGTTTTTTCGTTTCAAAAGTTTCATCATTTTTGAAGATCAACAACAAAAACAAAACAACAAAATTCAATAACATTGAAAATTTTCCGTCGAATAAATCCGAATCGAATATGTTCGAAAACCGGAATCCACTATCGATTATCGATTGTCTGCGATTGTAGTCGCAACGATAGTGTAGTGGTAGTAGCCAGATAAGAATTTCGATAAGAATTTTATCTTCGGGTCATTATTTAATTAAGGAGTTTTTTGTTTTTTCATTTAAAGAATCGGAAATGAGAAAAAAAACAAAATTATCATTTTTTTGTTTTTTCATTAAATGTCAATAATAAAAGCAAATAAAAAACAAAATGCTGATAAAAAACAACAAAAAACAGAAGAGAAGAGGAAGTGGTAAAGAGGAGGAGAGGAGGATTCATTCCCAAAACTGTTTTTTCCACCAATCAAATTGCATTATATTCAGTGTCTGTTACTATTCTTTATGCCACTACCACCAAACAACAGTGAAACATCCACCGCCAAAAATGTTTCTCTCATCATCGTCAACAACAGCCGAAATCATTTGGCTACAGACCGACAATCGATACTGAACGTTTTTTTCTGATTTTATTTTGGGTTTTTTTTTATTTTCCTTCTTTGTTTCCCAACATCTAAGTGTTTTTTTTGGGGTTTTCAACAGAAAAAAACAATTTTCAAATGTAAATTCCAGAATCAGGAAAACAAACCGAAAAGTTTTGCCAAAAAAAAAGATTCTGTAACATCTGTGTGTGTGGTTTTTTGTTTGGTTTTTTTCAAATTTCATTTGATTTTTGAAATTTTAAAGTTTCAAATTCACCACGTTTTTTTGTGTTTTTTTTCTGTGTTTTCGAGATCGATTCTTGAATTTGAACAACAACCGACAACATTTTATCGATTTTTCATCCAAAAAAATCAGCGAAAAAAAAACCGCCAGAAAACATAAAAAAAGGGTAAGTTTCTTGTCTGTCGGGAAATTTCCCCGGAAAATCTTATCGTAAAATTTATCGATTTCCATGGTCAAAAGCATATTCGGGTCAAATCGAAATTCGAACGGATATTGTATTTTCAATCTGATATTTCATCCCAGTTCTCCGAATGACAAGATTGTTGTTGTTGTTGTCGTTTGTCAATATCTTCAATCAACAATCAACAACAACAAAAAGAGGCCATCATTTTTTGTTGATGATTTTGACAAAGTTATTGGCAAAGAAAAACATGGTTAAGATTTTTCCAGGTAAATTTTTTTGGCAGCACCAAAAAAATATTACCTGAGTGACGTTATTTTTAGACCAGCAGCATACACACAGAGAGACATGGTGTTTGAAAAGTCATTAAGCATTTTTGATTTTCAAAAACAAAATTAGCGATTTTTGTTGTTGTTGAAGCAAATACCTTGCATGTTTCTTGTTGTTTTTTTGATAAAATTGTTTTCCAAAAACTTTCTTTCATTAATGATCTGCAGTAATGATACAAAAAAAACGAACGAAAAAAAAACATATTTTCCCGTACGGAAATCAGATTCTTTTCCCCCTCCAGAATGAATGAATGTTTATTCGAATCATTTGTTGGTCGGTAATGTTGTTGAATGGAAAAAAAATTTAAATAATTCACTTTAACAACAGCGATTTTTTGCAGAATTTCCAAAATGCGAATAATAAAGAATTTGCATATACAGAATATACTGGGAAAAAGTTTATTTCTTTCTTTGGTTCCATAAGAAAAAAAGCAAAAGAAATTCTTGAATTCGTTGAATTCGGGCATACAAAATGATATTAAAATGAATATTCTTTTGTTGTTGTTGGAAAAACACATTTGATGATCATTATCATTGTTGTGGATGATGGTGGATAATGATGGTGATGATATCATCATCATCAACACTACGATCAACAATAGATGTCCGTTTTGTGTTTTTGATATTTGAATGATGCATTTTACACACACACACAATGGAAATAAAGAAAGAATATTCTTTTCTTATTCTTCTTCTTCGACTAGAATCGAAATGATGATGATGATCGTTATCATAATGGTTTCTTCTTTTTATTCTTTTCTTTATTTTCTTCACCTGGCACAATGCACATACACAGTCAGTGTACATCTGTAGAATGATCAGAATAATGATAAGAATTCTTTTTTGTCCGAATTCTTTGGTTCATCATTTTCTTTTCTTTTTTGGTTTGGTTTGGGTTTAAGAAATCGAAATTTCATGTTGATTAAATTTTAATGTTGTTTGTTTGTTTGTTACTGTCCATTGTTGGATAGTGTAAATTATTATTATTAGTTTGTTTGGTTTGTTTTACGGGAAAAAAAAGAAGAGAATTCAGGTTGTTTTTCATAATCAATTTCATTGATTTGAAAAACAAATTGAAGAACATTATTTTTGTTGTTTTGTTTTTTGGTTTGCTGTTTTTGGTTTGTTTTGTTTTCTTTGAAAGAAATTCTTCAAAGAAAAGAATTCAATTCAATTATTTTTATTATTATTCTTACCTGTCTTATTGGTTTTTTTAGTTTGTTTGTTTGTTTTGATTTGAATACAGAATTACAGAATCAGAATTCTTTTCTGTTTTCTGGTTCTGGATGAATGAAAATTTTTTGATATCAGCTACCGTCCAGCATTTATACGATTTGAACTAGAAACAAAAAAAAGATCACTTTGATTTTTTTGTTTTGTGAAAAAACAAAAACAAAAAGTTTCTCCATATGAAAACAAAAAAAAACATTTTTTGAACAGCAACAACAGAATCGATTCCGGGTATTTCTTCCGTTTTGTTTAGTGGTTTTTTTTCCATTTTCCAATAACAAATAAATATCTATGTTCCAACAGTGAACCTTTTAAAAAAAAACATTTCTGTAGTTACACAACAGCAACATTACATTGCATTACATAACATTCTTTTATTAAATGTTTTTTTCGCTTGCTTAGGCAACACAACACACAAACCACTATCACTCACCAACCAAACAACCAACCAAATTATGATGATTTTTATTGAATTGAACCATCATCTAATTGTTGTTCCCTGTTTTCTTTCTTTCATTTTCATTTTCATTCAAATAAAATTGCCCGGTCGTTTGGTTTTCATGATGATGATGATGATGATATAAATGCCATTTAAAGCTAAACGACATCAATTTAGTTATCATTATGTTGCTGTTGTTTAGCAAGAAAATTATTAGCCAAAAAAAATTTTCTTGTTTGTCGTTTACGGGCAAAAAAAAATATGAAGAAAATTTCCGGTCATACCATGTATAACATTTGATGTTGATGATGATGAAAACGTCAAAGCTAAAATGATATTTGACAAAAATGTAGAGAAATTTTCTGGAAAAACTCTCAACAACAGAATAAAAAAAAATGACAGAATTTTCTGGAAATAATTCTTGTTTTTTTTTGTTGTTGCACAAATGTTTATTCGTCATCATCATCATCATGACGTTTGATAGGTTTGGCCTAGATTCTTTCTGGTCATTGATAATGTTGGTGTGGTCCAAACAATTTTTTGGTTTGGTTTGGTCATTTTTTCGGAAGAATCATAAAGAATCGTCATCTTATCGATTTTCATGTACATTTCTTTTATGAAAAATAAAAATGTTGATTACCATATGTATAACTCAGTGTTAGTGAACCTGAATAAATTATTTAACACAATAAATTCGATAAGAAAAAGTCAATAAAACGATGATGATGTAAGTTGATTTTCTGTTATTGAATTTTCGATAAAATTTTTTGAATGATTTTTCGTTATCGACAAACGACGACGAGCTTTTGCATCAACCAAAACGATTAGTTTTGTTTGTTGTTGTTGTTGTAAAATATCCATATAATATCTTGCTAAATTCGGTAGTAAAATAAAAAACAACAAAACTAAAATACACAAATCGGATATGGTGATATTGCGATCAAAGTGAGAGATTTTCTTTATCAAATTTGATTGATTAGATTTTGGGAGCTGAATGTTTTGCTTGTTTTCTACCAAGGAATACTAAATCTTGTTTGTTGTTTTTTCTTCTTCTTCGTTACACGATGATGATGATGATGATAATCCATCAAAATTTGTGACCAAAACAAATATCCAACTTTGTGTTTGTGTGTGTGAAATGACAATAAATAACACTTGATCAAAGTTTTAATCTTTTTTTTTGCTTGTTTTTTCATTGAAGTTTCATTGAACAAAATTTTTGATTGTTCCGGATTTTTTCGTTTGTTTCGTTTGTTTTGCTTTTGATTTTCAATTCATAATTCAGCAACCGAAACAAAATCACCATATTTGATAATCGATAGTTGTTGTTGACATTACAGGATTGTTTTTCACTTTTTTTTTTCGAGAAACTTTCCATAAACTTTTATACAAATTGTAAAAAACAATTTTTTCCCCGAAAAATCTTTTTTACCAAATAATAAAATGAATTACGACATTTCATTTTTAAAAAATGATTTTGAAAATCTTTTTTTTTCTTCTTCGTGCTTTCATTATGGATTCCAATATGTGTTTGGCCGAATTTATCCATTTGTTGTCGATGATGTTGTTAATGATGATGATGTCCAAGATGTTCAACTTGATGATGATGATGATGATGATGATGATGAAAATGAAATCTTGAAAATGGTCAGAAAAAAAAAAATTCATTATGTAATGTGTATGGTGTGCTATATCGTTATTTTTCTATTGAATTTTTTTTACAAACAAAAATATCCATTTAAGGTTTAAGTTATTGGATTTTTGGCCCGTTTCATTTTTTTGCTTCTTTTCTTTTTCTTTCGAAAATTGAATTTGTTATTTTGTCGTCGTCGTTGTTGTAATGTTGTTCCCCACGCACTTTGAAAAAAAGCTTTATCGGTCATCTTTTCATTTATTCATCACATGGTTTTTTTGTTTGATTGTGACCGAAACTGTTGTATCAAATTTCATCTAATCATCATCAATGTCGTTTGAGTAGATTTTGGAACATTTAATTGGATGTTATTGGTGCACACACACACACAAGAAAAAAAACGATGATGATCGATGACCAACATGGATTATCATTAATATTTTGTTTTGAGCAGAGGAAAAAAGCAAACTTTACCTGAGATAAATAAATGATGTTTTTTCTTTTTTCTTTTTCTTTTTGGTTACCTGTCGTCAATAAGTGATTATTATTATTATTATGGTGAAAATTTTCGATTATCTTTTCTGTTTTGATTTTCGGGATTTTTTCTTCAAAATAACCAGCCAGATTAATCAGATTAATTGATAAATGATCGACAAGAAAAACAAAAAAAAAAAATTAATGATGATCATAAATTAGATTTTGTCGAAGAAAAAAATTACATACATTTTCGTGCCATGTTCATTATTTGAAGACGAAAAAGACCAAGAAGAGTTGTCTTAACTCTTGATTGCATCACCAATTGGATTCGACCATTTTTCGGGTTTGGTACGATATTTAGAAAAATGATTTTGTTTGTTCATTTTGAAAAAATGAAACAAAAAAAAAACAATGTAAAAAAGATTTTTGTTTTGTTTTTCTCTGTAACATTTGTAAAATTTCAATTTACAATTTTGTTGTAAACATTTATCCTAATTATATCTGTCATTTTGGGAAATTTGTAATCATTTTCATGTTTTTTAATGTTTCTGGTTTGTTTCATTTTGATTCCCTTTCCTTTCCCATCATTATCATTTAACAAAATCGATTTTTAACCCTTTTTTTTCTCCCATTTCATTTCCTTATTGTTTTTCATGTTTGATTTTTGTTTTAGTTGCTGAAAATGCTCAATGCTTAATGACATATATGAAAACAATCTCGAATGTATTAACCCCGACGAATCTCATGACTAATCCTGTCTGTCTGTCTGTTTTTTACGTAATATGATGTACAAAACACTTGATAATAATGACAAGATGAATTCCATTCTTTCCATGTCATGTTCAAATGGGGGGGGGGTTAAAAAAACTTAGTGATAGAGGAAAAAAAGGGTTTTCAAACATCATCAATGTCAGACTAACGTCACGAAATACCTCTTTCTCTCCCCCTTTCTTTATTGTGATGTAAAAAAACTACTTAACATTCTTATCAACTGGTTTTTCTCCCTTCTCGTTTTTTTCTGGTCATTAATATCAGTTTCATTTCAGCCGAAAAAATTGAAATTGATTACCTGAATAACAACACGAAGAAGAAGATTGTACTAAGTAGATTTGTTGTGTTTGTTTAAAAATTCTTCGCCGATCATTCACTTTATTCATTCATTCATTTTTTTTCTGCAGTCGTCCATCTCTCCACGATAATTTCTTGTTATTACAATCATGATGATGGTTGATGTTTGATGTTTGATGTGTGTGTAATATGTGGGTGGTCAGCTTGCGTTGGTGTGAGATTATTTTTTTTTTCTTGCGAGAAAAAACGTGATTTTCATTACGAGTTTTTTCTCTGATCTTTAAAACGGTGAAAGGAAATATATTCATTGAATTTGATTCAAGGATTTAAATATCGATTGTTTACAATCGATGTTTTTGGACATATCAGAAAAGAACAAAACAACAGGAAAAAAACAAAACACTAATCTAAATGTGATGGGCGACTTTTCTTTTTGTTTCTTGTTATAGCATTTTTTCTTTTGGCTGACCTTAATGCAAGATCAATTTTGTTTTTTTGTTTTTTACATATGATTTCTTTTAGCCAAGATCTTTGTTGTTTTCTTTTTTCCAGAAAAAAATTTGGATCGATTTGGTCATTCCTTTATTTCTCGCTTCTTGATTTTATTGATCCAAATTCTGTATTCTGCATCAGATGATTATTTTGGGTTGTTCAAAACAGAGATAGAGAGAGAGAGAGAGAGAGAGAGAAAAAAAAACTGACCAACTGATTAAATGATGATTATGATGACCGAAAAATAAATAGGGCATTATCCTTTTTTTTTGCTGACGTTTGTCATTTTTTTTGTTATCGACAAAAAATTTTTGGTGACATCGATTTTTATTTTCCCTGTTGTTGTCGATGGTGTTAATGTTGTTGGTGGACATGGAATCTTTAAAGGATGTTCAGAAGGTCATCATCATTGAGGAAAATCCTTTGGCTTGACCCACAAAATAACCAAAAAGCTAACCTAAATCAACAGCAATGGATCGATTTTGGTCGATTTTGAACAACAACATCTTCAACGTTCGACACTTTTTTTTGTATCCTTCCACATCCAGATGTATGCGTAGGATGCCAAAAACGAAAGAAAATTCAATTTTCTAAATTAATTTTATTCACACACACAAATACTGTGTGATGTGTGTGATAACGACACACACACACTCGAGAAACAAAATGAAATTTATCTCAATTACATCGTTTTTTTTTTTGATGTGTGTTTGACATGGATCATTTTGTTGGATGGATGGTGTTATTTTGGCCATTAAAGATGTTTCGCTTTGCTTTTCTTTGCTTACACTTTTATTAATTCATCTAATGTCCAGTAAGTTTCTCGTAAATTTTATTTCTGTAAAATTTTCGAAAAAAAATTATGAAAAGATTTCCGGGTTGTTTAAAAAAAAATCAATAAAATCTTTGAAACCAAAAAAAACATTCATAGATGTTTTGGGCGTCATGTAAACCGATATTATGCAACAAAAATTAGTTTTTTCTTCGTTTGTTGCACCCATCTTTCGAGACAAATTCCAGATGCAAAAGGATGCTGCCGCTGTCTCTGATTTTGATGATGATGATAACGATTATTTTTTTTCGTAAATCAAAAATCAATAAAAAAAATTAGGAAATTTTCTCCCTGAAAATAAGAAATAATTCCCATCCTTATTATCATAATCAATAATGGCGGAAATTTCCTGGAAATCTTCTCGGGAAAAACAACAAGAAAAAATGATAATAGGATAAGATCACCATATTCGATTCATATTTGTTTTAGTTTCATTCATTCATTCATTCATTCAGTCATGCTTAAGAATTATCATCATAATCATCATCAAAAATGTTTTCGGAAATCTTTCCGGAATTTTTCTTTCCTATCTTTGTTTTTCTATTTGATTATTATTTCCATTTCGTTTGACTATTTGGACAATTTTTTTGGGTTTATTTTGGATTATTGTTTTGTTTTTCGAGAGAGTTTTTTGCTGAACAAAACAAAAACGACCCAAAACAATGATGATTATAATGATGATGATGATGGGAGAGAGAAAAGTTAATCTTTACTTTTTTGTTTTGTTGTTTTGTTTGGTTTCTTCAATGGCCATTGGCCATTATTTTTTTCATTTTTCGGTGATTACAAATGTAGAACTTATTTACTTTATTGCATAATCTTATCGTTGTTTTTGTTGTTGTTATAACTTTTTTTCTTTTTTCATTCATTCAGTGGATTTTAAGAGTTTATCTTTCAGTTGTTTATTTAGTTAGTTTGGTTAGTTCAAGTGTGCATTTTCTCGAATAAAATTCATTTTTTTTCCACTCCAAATCTCCCCGCCTCCCAATTTATCATTGGATATTTTTCTATTTTGAATTGAACTTTGGGTTTCCTTCAGTGGATCGAGAGTGGACATTGTGCTTTCTGTGTTTGCCTTCTGCATTTTCAAGGAAAAAAATTCTTCGTTTCTTTGGTTTTGAAAAAGGCCAAATATTGAGATATCATCATCATCGATTATAAGAATCATCGTTGATAACGATAATAGCCAATTTAAGTCATCTTGAGACTTTCAACAATTTTTTCTTTTTCTATTTCTTGGTTGCTTTGAAAAAATTGATCAGTGATTTTGTCATTTATCAAAAATTCAAGTTATTCGAGGTTGATTGCATCTTGGTTCCAAAACAAAATAGCAAAAAATAAAATTGGATACTGGGTGTTTGATCGAAATTCTATTTTTTTTTCTTCGACTTTCGATAGATAATTATCAAACAAACCAAACAAACAAACAGTTATTCTTTTTTTCCGAATTCAAAGAATCAAGAATCAAGAATTGGTCTATTTCTATCCGCCCATTCACTCGATCATCAATAATTCTTATTATTATTATTAGAAAAAGATTTTTTTTTGTTTTTTCTGATTATTTTTGGAAATTTTCT
>ERZ500997.335-NODE-335-length-13149-cov-8.049183_pt1 | contig 13149 bp, 14 predicted proteins | sample MGYA00248826_ERZ500997 | MGnify/ENA primary metagenome ERZ500997 (study PRJEB25958, sample SAMN03398524) | human skin metagenome | study: EMG produced TPA metagenomics assembly of the Human Skin Microbiome Metagenome (human skin metagenome) data set.
ATTTGAATTAAATTGACCATTTTCATGATAAACACTTGATTGATTATTCACATCTATCTATATATATCTGCATATACATTCATCATTGATTATTTAGGTGTGTGTTAAAATAACCACTAGATCGTTCATTGATCAATGATCATCGTCAATTTAATTCAAATGGTACAAATTATCAGTCGTAAATTTGTTTATTTCACATTTTCAATTCAATCCTTTTGAAAGCATCATGGTAAAATATCACAAATAATTTATTTCAACAAGAACAACATAAAACATTTAATCATGTTCAATACAACTCGTCAAATCATTGTTGACAATCCATGAACAACAACCACGAAAATCTTTTGTGAATTAAATAGTTTAAATAACAATTGAATTCTCTATGAGTTTTGTTTAATCAATTAGTGATTGATTACTTCCGAAATTCGCAATAAAAATGTCGCCATTAACATCGCCAAAATTATTGCGGACAAAATTTTTTCTTTCATCAACATCATCAACATCATCATCATCATCATCAACAGCATCAACATCCACAAATAATGATGATGATAAATCAGTGACCAGCAATAATAGTACGACAACAACAAAATCAAAAACATCCGACACAAGTTTGGACATTGACTCACAAACCAATGTTTGTCTTGCATGGCGAAATCTTCGATTCGAAGTAAAACGAAGACGTTTTTTTCTGCCTACAAAACAATCCAACAAAGTTATATTACGTCGGCTAAATGGAACACTTGAATATCATCACCTCACTGGATTTATGGGACCATCCGGTGCTGGTAAAACTACATTGCTTAATTGTCTCAATGGTAATGTTCGTGATTCGGGTCTGACACGAGATTCCGAAATTTATCTGAATAAATTCGAACGACAAGCTCCTAAGATTGGATTCATTGAACAGCATGTAAATGAAACAATCATCGGTCGTTTGACCGTGCGTGAAATACTTCGTCATGCATTCCTTTTTAAAAATGGATGGAAATTTCGTTCAAGAGCTCAAATACATATCGATTCGATAACCGACGAATTAATGCTGGATCGATCCGTATTGGATCGACCTTTCGAACAATGTTCAGGTGGTGAACAAAAACGTGTAGCTGTTGCACAAGAACTTATGTCATTGGCACCACCATCGTTATTGTTTGTCGATGAACCGACTACAGGCCTTGATTCGAATGCTGCTTTTCTGGTCATGCGATGTCTTAGAAAATTAGCCAATCGTTATCGAATGACTGTTGCTGTGTCTATACATACACCAAATGCGGAAATTGTCGAAATGTTTGATAAATTATATATATTAGCACGTGGAGGTGTTTGCATCTATTCAGGCACGCCGGCCTTGTTACAAGAAAATCTACAACAACAATTAAATCCATCGCCAGATATCAACCTTAGTGAAAATGATCAATCAAGCCGTGTGAACATGGAGGGAAAAGATGATAATCATCATGAAAGACCACCAATTGAGCAATATCTAAAAATCGCTTGTAATGGTCTGGAATCAGATTCCGTTCGTTTATTAGCCGATCGAACATTAGAGATGGAAAATGAAAAATTACTACCTCACATATCACGATTAGATTTCCTACCTTGGGGAACACCTCGTCGTTTAAAGCCATTCACAATCGGCGATTTACTTCTACAATTATCACGACTCTTCCGGGTGGTATTTATTGTCAATGGCCATGTTTTTTTATTGCAAATTTTAATGTACGTTTTATCATATCTATTTTTGACATTCACATATGATCCACAAATGGTACGGCCAAGTGGTTGCTATTCAGCAACGACGGAAAATCAAACTTGTGGGCAAAAACTTAATGATGATGCATTAATGGAAACATATGTTAGCTATCAATCTTTTTGTATCATGTACACCGGATTCGGTATGGTTGGAATGGCGTCAGTAGTTTTTTCACCATTGCTCAAAGTATTTCGTAATGAACATCGTAATCGATGGTATTCGCTTGGAACATTTTTTTGGTCATATCTTTTTGTACGATTCATTGAAATGAACGTGTTCACATTAGTCACGAGCATACTCGTGTATTTTCCTAGCGGTCATCATACGGTCGAATCTCTTACTATGACTGATACAGGAATGTTTCAGCTGAATTGGAATCGTTTTGGCCATTTTCTTGGTCTGTTTTGGCTCTACAATGTCTATATGCAAAGCATTGGACAATTGGTTGCCGTAATATTTATGGATAATGCCGAATTATCATTGATCGTATCTTATGTTTATTACATAATACTTTGTCTGCTAAATGGCTATCTAATTAACCTTGAGCATATGAACGATCCATTTGTATTGAAGGCTGCACAATTATTAGCATCAAATGTAATATCAAAAGGTCTTCTTTGGTCATTTTATGGACTTGATCGTTGTGACCAAGAGAATTTTTTCTCTGTTATCTTGTACAAATATTACGTCAATCCAGAAACAGTATATTCAAATTTAACGCAAGTTGCATGGAATACATTGATTTTACGGCTAGCAACTTTGGTCATAATGTTCATAAGATTCGATTTTTCATGGCAATTACGTCCAATGATCTGTTCAAAACGTTCTAAAACTAAAAAAATTGATTATCCATCCTTGGAAACTTTATCAGTGCCATCGAATGTGAAAAAAACACCACCGCTTCCACGACGCATCAAACAAAATTCGGAATTAGAATTTGAACAATTTTCACGAGACAAAATTATCGTAGCTTGGCGAAATCTTACATTATTCGGTTCAAGTTCAATACATGAAATACGTTCCGTACATCAATCAAATTCGAAAATAATTCTACGCAATTTGAATGGACAATTTCGTTTCGGTACAATGAATGCATTAATGGGAACATCGGGCTCGGGCAAAACATCATTGCTCAAAGTGCTGAATGGACAATTTAAAACACAGTTAAGTGTTGAAACAGAAATTTATTTAAGTCGATTTACGCCGATCAGAATTTGTTATCTAACACAAGAAGTTTCCGGACATTTGTTGCCAGGATTAACAGCCAAACAAAGTTTGATTTATGCATCAAGATTGAAAAATTATTCAATGGGAGTACATGAAGCGCTGAAAGTTGATCATGAACAAGTGGCAATAAATTTATTAGACGAATTGGATCTTACAGAGACGGCCCAAACAATGGTACAAAATTGTTCCGGAGGTGAACGTAAACGTTTAGCATTGGCATTAGAATTGACATCAATGTGGATGCCTAATCTGATTTGCATTGATGAACCAACCAGCGGATTAGATTCAAATTCGGCTGAAATAGTAATTGGTTGTTTGCGTGAATTTGTACATCGTCATAACATAACCATCATAGCAAGCATACATCAACCAAATACCGATCTAATGAACATGTTTGATCAGATATATGTGCTGGCCAAAGGTGGTGTTGGAATCTATTCGGGTCCACCATCAATGATTCGACAACATTTATCACAAATAACTAGCTATAATATGTTTGGTGCAACATTTCCCGTTGAAGAATTGATTAAATATTCATGTATGAATCATGATGATCCTGTTGTTCAAAAATTGGTTCAAAACAACGATTTCAATATAATCACGACAACAATGATCGACAAAAGTTTGGAAACCGAAACTCAATTTGTACCGGATGGAATTCCATCAAATCGTATTCGTTTTTCAATTGGATCATTGCCAATTCTTTGTTCTCGTTACTTAACATTCATTCATGGTTATTTATGGCAAGAATGGGCAATGTTTGTCATTATTTATATATTCTATGGATTTTTTCTTCGATATTTTTTCGATCCAAGAATTGCTTTGGCTGATGGATGTATATCTCTGGAAGAGGATTTCAATCAAACATGTAATCGTTCGACAGCAAGTATTGAAGAAGAAACAAATCTAACAAGTAATGGTCGATATAATTTTTTTGCTCTCAATATTTTTGCCTTTTTGGTTATGCTTCAATGTGGACTAGCCTTTGCTAAAGAGACAAAATTTTTTTTTAATGAACATCGTAATGGTAAGTTTTTTTTTCAATGGTAACAGACCCTAAACAGTCAATACTTATTAATCCTTGAAATATATTTGAAAAATAGGTTGGTATAGTACGGGAATATTCTATCTGACGAAATATCTTTACGAAACAATAACTATGGTGGTGGTTGTAGCCGTTTATCTATGGATAATCGATATCTATGAAACCGTACATCCGGGCATCTATTGGTGGATGTTTTTATTGCTCAATCTTGGCATGCAAGCATTTCAAGGTCTTAGCCATTTTCTTACATTGATGGCCGATGGAAATTCATTCATATTCATTGCATTGGCAAATTTTTCATATATCATGATGTTATTGACGGCAAATTTTTTCAGTCGAATTTCTAGTCTTCATTATGTATTTCAATTTATATCATTGTTTTCTATTTGTCGCTATATGATTGAAGGTAATATGATACTACAGTATGGATTTGATCGTTGTGGTCCAAAAGAAATTCAAGCTGTTCTGTATAATCTAGAGATCCCGGGCAATCATTATTTTCATCATTGTATACAGATGTTATTATTGCATATATTAATCTATCGTTTAATGGCATTGGCGGCTTTGATTGCTAAATCTAATCCATTGGAAAATCGTCGTAGACGTGCTGAACGTATCATGAAATATCATGAAGAATTAAAACCATCAAATGCTATTATACCTGGTCTTAGTTCACATGTAGAATTTCGAATCAAAAAAATTCATTACTAAATTTGCGAACAAATACCGATTGATGAAGAATGATTATTCATTCCGAAAAAAATCCACATAATGAATTTTATGTTCATATTTTTTAAAAATACATTTTATCTATTTTTGTCTTTTTCCAGTTTTCAATTCCATCAATTCATGTTATTATCATTGCTGTCGAATTCATCGGCGTAGTGTTATTATTTTGAATATAATTTTTTTCTCGCTTTTATTTTTTTCTGTCTCCATATAAATAAAATTTTTTTGAAAACTTATTTAATTCATTAGAACGTATCATTTGAATAGGATCAAATTTCACGTGGATCCATACGTATGTATACATATGTCACTTGATGCTGGCTCGATTATCATGATCATAATCAATGAGAAATGTTTTCCACAAAAAAAAATGATAAAAATAAATTATAGTAAACAAGCATTAATTTTGCTCGATATATAGGTGATCATTTGTTTTATATTCTAACAATGTTGGGATTCTTCAAAGTAAATAGATTCTTCATGCTTCATTGGGTTGGGAAACGCAATCTATCATCCATAAATATCAAAGATGATCAGACATACATTATATCGGCTGCACGTACACCAATCGGATGTTTTCGTTCTAAACTTGTTAAATTTACAGCTCCACAATTAGGAGCAATAGCTGTTCGAGGTGCAATTGAACGATCGGCCAATATCACAAAAGATTGTAAGTTTTAACATCTTGATTGTTAAAATTGAGAGTTCACTTAAAATTTTCGTAGTAATCGAAGAAGTAATCATGGGCAATGTACGGCAAGCTGGTGTCGGTCAAGCACCTGCTCGACAAGCAGCATTAGGAGCCGGCTTACCAGTGACTGTATCAACAACTTCATTGAATAAAGCCTGTGCATCTGGAATGAAATCATATCAGGTAATGGCGCAAGCTATCCAATGTGGTCAAATCGATATTGGTGTTGCTGGTGGGCAAGAAAGTTTCTCAAATGTACCGTTTTTTCTACCTCGTGGTGATTTACCATATGGTGGTATCAAATTTATTGATGGATTACAATTTGGCTTTACCGATGTTTATTATAAAAAATTAATGGGAGCATGTGCTGAACATACAGCAAAAAATATGAACATATCTCGTGCCGAACAAGATGATTATGCGAAACGTAGTTATGAGCTAAGTGCTAAATGGGCGGCTAAAGTAACCGAACTGGAAATCGTACCAGTCGATATTCCTGCAACGAAAAAAATACCAGCTCATAAATTCATCGAAGATGAAGAATATCGACGTGTAGATTTTACTAAATTTTCTAAATTGAAACCGGTATTTGAACCGGAGAATGGAACAATAACAGCTGCTAATGCTAGTAAAAGTAAGTGAATGACATGTTCTCTATGTCGGAATCTAAAATTTCAAATATTGCTCATCATCAATATCATAGTCAATGATGGTGCATCAGCTGCTGTTTTAGCATCCGGTCGTGCCGTTCGAAAATATGATCTCAAACCTTTGGCCAAGATTATTGGATTCGCCGATTCAGCTGTCGATCCAATCGACTTTTCTATTGCTCCAGCTTTTGCAATTCCAAAATTACTTGAAATGACGGGTTATAAACAAGATGATATTCATTCATGGGAAATTAACGAAGCTTTCAGTGCTGTAGTTTTGGCTAATCTCCGATTACTTAAACTTGACATTTCTAAAGTAAACATTCGTGGTGGTGCTGTTAGCCTAGGCCATCCGGTAGGAATGTCCGGTTCACGTATTGTTAATCATTTAGCTCTACATCTGGAACCAGGACAATTGGGTGTGGCAGCCATATGTAATGCAGGAGGAGGTGCATCCGCATTAATGCTTGAAAAGATGTAAAATTAAATTTTCTTTGCATAATTATAAAAATGTTATCTATAGAATAAAAATGTTAAACTTTGTTAAAATATATGCATAATTCAATTGGTTAATATAAATGTCAATTTTTTTGAGACAAATAAACATGAACCAAGAATCTATCATTGATTTATGACCAATTATCGATAGAGTCAATTTAAAAATGATCGCCTTGACAATGACATTTGAAAATATAGTGATCTCAACATTATTGCAATCATTTGTGATTTATAACCGGACTCATACAAATTCCAATCATGATCGATTCATATAAATACGGTGCCATTTGATTCGGATTAATCGATTGGCTTTTTTGTTCAACAGACATATTTCATACATAATAAATTAATCAATTTCTGTGAAAGAAACAAAAATATCTTGAATCATTTTCAATTTAAAATCAACAATGAAATTTGGTAAGATTTTCATTAAAATATAAATGAAAAAATGTTTATATTATGAATTAATGAATTTAATCAATGATAGGTTCGTTTCGTTTTGTGATACTGGTTCTACCAGTTATATTTGCGAATCAAAATATTACCGAAAATGGTGGCGAAATTTTGAAAAATGATTCAACAAAAGTTGTTCATCATAAAGAAAAACCGCAAGAAGAATCTCTAATGATAACTGATGAAACATCACACGATGAAAAAAAATCTGGTCAAGAAGATGAGGCTGAATTCGATTCACCTTTTTTCGAATCCGTTGAAGTTTTAAAAGATGGTGAATATTATAATGATTATATAGACACTCATAAAACAGCGGCAACTACCCAAAAAGGTAATCATCAAACTACAAAAAAAGGAGGTGGCGCAACAACACATAAAGGTGGTGGCGTAACCACAAATAAAGGGGGTGTTGTTACCACACATAAAGGAGGAAATGTACACACCACACCCCGGGGTCACAACGGAAGCAGTAAACGTAAGTTACTTGATTTCGGTTTTGGAAACATATTCGATTTAAATTCTTGATTTTTTTGCCTTGAATTAGAATCAGCGTTTAACATCATTTTTGTCGCATTGGTTATCACATTCGGACTAATCATTGTTTAACGTATTTTGTTTGTTTATCAAATTGAATTTATTTTTTTGATTATTTAATTATCGAAATGTTGAATCGAATAAATTTTTTTTAAAAAAAACTTGAATCAATTTTCGTTTGATTAGAAAAATTTTTTTTTTGAACACAAACCAATCAAATGGAAAGAATTGATTGGAATCGAAATGAAAATCAGTCCAGCCGACGATCCTTGCCATCAGATTTTAATATTGGTAATTTTTTACGAAATGAAAAATTATTAGCTGCAGCTAAAAAATATGATCGATCACTATCATCAACGAATGAAAGTACAACTTCACCCTCATTAACATCGTCGAATCAAATAAGTTTGGTAGATTTATTCGTCAAGTTTGATTATTGGACATTGGATCTTGAATATATGATCTGGTTTGACTTATTCCTAGATAAAAACTAATAGTAATAATATTAATTTTTTAAAATAGTTGTTTAGTTTCAATTTTCTGGTCTTTTTGGGGCATTTTACTGATTTTTGGTTACATACGAGCCGATTGCTTTCAACAACATCAACTCGTCTTTGCATTATCATCCGTATGGTATTTTATTAATATTATTGGACAAATTTTAACAATTACGGCATTGACTTATGCTCGAAACACGGAAAAATGGTTAACAAAATTATACATTCTTGATTCAACTATTGGCACGAAAATTTTCATAACTATCATTCATTTTTTATGGATGATGACTGCATTGATGATTCAACCTTGTGGCCAAATTTGTTCCAATAATTATTTCAATGATTGTGACAAAAGTGAAAATGAATTTTTTGGACATCGTTTTACTAAATGGATACAATTCTATGGTATTCAAATGATTGCAATCACACACGCATGGTGTTCATTAGGCGAACTAACTACAGCAATGTTATTAGCGATCAAACGTAATGATTTAAAAATCTATTCATTATGGCGTATGAATCGTCTTGATGATTATATCAAAGAAGTTCAAACTATTATGTGATAATCATCGAAATTGTATTTTTGAATTTTTGTTAAACTAATGCCCGAATGAGATAGAGTATAGTCAAGATAAAATTTTGATTTATAAAAATAAAATATCGATTGTTCAAAATCGATAGTAATTTCGATTGCTTGCCAATTTTAAAATACTGATTTCTGATTGGCTGAAAAAACTTAAACGGTCTTTTGGTGTGAGAGCTTTTGAGGAACGCGAACGGTCGTTGAAATTGTCCAGTGCATAGCAAAGACATTTATATTTGTGACTGCATTGAAGTTAGTTCTCTGTCGTTAGTAAAAAAAATATTTGTGTTCATCATGTCTGAACTTTCTTTTCTCGGTCTATCGGTGCCCGATAAAAAAGATGTCAACCAAGAAAATCAATCCAATGATTATCTGATGAATTTCGAAGAGAATTCCAGCCCAAAATCAAGCTCAATAAATTCGAATATGGCTGAAAATAAACCACCAGCAAATCTGATAGATTCTTCTTTTAAAATGGCTGATATATCTACAGATCTTAAAGATGAGTCTGGTATTAGAGATGATGAAAAAAATCCTGTTGTTGGTGAATTAGTAGATAGTTTGGTTGGACATGTAGAATTTCATCAAAATGAATTACAAGATGAAACGATTAACTTTGAAGAAGAATCCGATGATAAAGAAAATGAACAGCCATCAAAAAATATATCTTCAAATTCATCATTTCGTAAAAATCTTTCATTTGAAATGTTAGAAGCTCGTGTTGAGCAAAAACGGCTTTCTTTGCAATCAAACTTGGAAAATCAACGAGAAATATTGAAAGAGATCAAAACTGAAGAAAATCTTGTCTCGAAAAAAGCTGAAAATGAAGGACTCGAAAAATTTGAAACTTTATCGGAATCAACCGATTTGACATCAATGTTGGAATCGTTAAATCTAAGCAAACAAAACGAAAAATTTTTTGAAATCGAAACAAAGTTGAAACGAGTTGAATGCGAAAATGAAAAATTAAAATTGAATGATCAACGAATTGAAGAATTCAAAACCAAAATTAATGATCTTGAATCCAAATTGGCAGAATTAAAGATTGAAAATGATTCTTTAAAAAAAGATATTCAAGTCGGTTTGACCAGAGAAAAAAAATATGATGTCAAATTAAATGATTCGAAATCCGAAATTTCGAAACTTATGATTGTAAATCAAGAACTTTCAAATGCCAAAATCGAATTAGAGGAAGCACGATCTTCTATAGAAAATCGTCTTTTCGACTGTGAAGAACAGAATGTTTTATTAGAAACAAAATTGGAACAAATCGAACAGCAAATCAAACAAGAGCAAGAAGCAAATGTCAATAAACAGGCAGAAATGGTTGAAAAAATTACACGTCTTGAACAAATAGTTTGCGATAAAGATGTTGAATTGGAATTTCTCAAAACAAATAATCACCGAGAAACACAAGAACTTCGTGGTAAAATTGAACAAGCTGAAATGGTTCATTGTGATTTACAAAAGTTGTATGATGATTTTCAAGCCAAACATTTAAATTGTGATCATATTTATGATGAAAATCAACGATTGCATAATGAAACCGAAAAGCTCCGCAAAGACAACAAAGATCTTAATGAAAAATGGGATCAATTTCAACATGAGTGGATTGAATCGCGAACAAAATTATTGGCTGAAAAGGACTGTCTGCAACAATCAAATGACACAATGCGCATAAAGATCGTTGAATTGAATGATATGGTGCGAGAATCGACTACTAAAACCGCTGCTTTAGAAGCTGAATTGAAATCTGGTCATGAACAATTGCGAAATAAATTGAACGAGACATCTCAACGTTTAGTTGAAACAGAACGGGTCAAATCAGAACTGGAATCGAAAAATTCAATAATTTTGGAGAAAAACAAGAAAATTGTATCCGAATTTGCTTCAACAGAAAAACGATTCTGTGAAGAAAGGTAAATTGTTTTATTAATTTTTCTCATCTATTTTACAGATTTTATTTATCAGATCGCTCATGGAGCAAAAAATTTCTGCATTGCAAAAACGTTTACGAATGACTGAAGCCGAGCGAGAATCTCTGGATAAGGAGCGTTTATCGTTGGAAAAGAATCTGCAAACACTGCAATCGAATATGGAACAAATGCAAACAAAAATATCCGAACGTGATGATGAATTCAATCGCTGTCAAAACGAACTTGGCCAACAACGTAAACATATCCAAAGTCAACAAGAACAGACCAATGTGTTGAAAGAAGAATGTGAAAATTTGAAAAAATCAAACACTGAAATCCAACAACGGTTACAGCGAAATCGTGAAAGATATGACGAAAATTTCAATACAATGAGACAAGTCGCACATAAATATCTAGTTGCGAAAACTTTGATTCCGACTCTGCAAAATCAAATTAAACTGCAAAAAGAAGTTGGTGAAAAATTGACGAACGAAATTGCTGTATTGTTGGCCAAAGTAGATTCGAACAAAAAAGATTCAATTAAAAATGAAAAAGTCAAGGAAATTTTGCGTTTAATCAATGATAGGTAAGAAGAAAAGAAAAATTGATTTTAAACTTTATTTAATGAAATTTTACCGATTGTTAGGATTTCTAATCTAGCAAAAGACACAACGTTATTGATCGGAACTCATTCCAAACAAGACCCTGTTATTGATGCTAATGCTGGACCACGAGTTGCTGAAGGCAAAGAACAAATGCCGCCACCACAATCAACATCGACTAAATCTGCATTCGAACCAATAGAATTGCCATCAACAGATGATCGTCCTAAAACAACTACTAAATCATTAAATGTATCAAACAAAGAGAATATTCTTTAGATTTACACATTATATTCATTATAATAATCTTTTTCAACATAAATTTTTTAAATTTGAAATAAACAGATGGCATTACTGTAGTGATGTGATTACTTCCTCTTGATTGGGGATAACCTTTATGATTGAAAAAAGCATAATTTGTGGTTTTTCGATATTCATGTTTGTTTTTATTAAATTAATCATCGAACCATGCATTGATTGTCGTTGAATGGCAGATGAGCTATCTATTGTTATATATGTATGTTTTAAAAAGTGAATTAAAACGCACCCCAATCGATAGTAATAATTGCGTGCCATCTATTCATTTTAAGTGTATAGAATATTTGTGGTAAAAATAATAATGATAACATGACAAAACCTTGAAAATGAATGTAAGCTGTCATGGCACGAAATATAGTGATCTAATGTTTATTCATGTGACCAATTTCGGTCATTTGTAGAGAATTACCTGATGGCAATTTTTGTTTGCGTGTCTTGCCATTTTGGATCGATTTCGTATCGATCTATTATTAAATGAAAAAATTGAGCCATTTTTAGAATCGGAAAAAAAATCAAAGGTCATTCACTGGAACGATTGATTCTGGTTTTTTAAAAAAGTAGTAAATTGAACATTGTCAAATCGTTCATGAAATTAGTGGCATACCATAAACGGATTGACAATCTCAATAAACCAATCGGACAATAGAATCAAATCGAACATAACAATTTCAGTGATGAATTTAATGATGCTCATTGTTATAAAAATTTACTTATATTTCGTGTCCTTGTCAAGTAATTATTGTGCATTCTTTCTATTTATCTCTTTTTTTATTCTATGCCGTTATATTTTGGAATTTCGTTTATGGTTAATGTTTTGATATGTTTTTCAATGAAACCATTCTATTTATGATGATCATGACATTTCTTTTTCATTCTGATCAATCAATCAATTTGTTTGATCCGATCATGACATTTTTTTTGATGGCTATCAAAAAACTAATTCCATTCATTTGATATAACTTTGTCATCATCATCCTTTTTTTCCTATCATCATCAATTTGATTTAATCAAGTGTAAATATATCTTCATCATAGCGCAAGTAATGTTGCATCTTGAACAATAAATAAACACCAACAACAGTATTAAACATTTGATATTTGAAATTTAAAATCAACATCTTGAAAATAGTTGAATATTTTAATTGAAAATAGTGTTGATATCTGTTCGTCATTAAATTTTTTTTCTAAAACATAGTACGATACATTGAATGAATCATCTTTGATTGTAGAAAAAAACAACTACCGTTACATTGAATTTTTTGTTTTTGTTTTGATTATTTTAGAGAATTTTCCTTTGTGGTGTTATCAAACAACAATACGAACAATATTGTTGCTAAAAATATACACAAACATTTTGAAAAAGAAAAATAATAAAGCGAAACGAAATCGAATCTCGGTCGACTATTTAGCTGCGAATATTTGCCAACAATTGTTATTCGGGATTTTATATTGAAAATCTTGACATTTTCACGAAAAGAAAAACAAAATAACAGAAACAAGAATCATACATATGCTAATATTGATCAACAGTACAGAAAAACAGTTATGGCAAAATAATATTTTAAACAATTATAAATCATGAACAGATTGTTCCACAATGAATTTTTTCCAAAATAAATCTAAGGTTTTTGACTGTAATAGTGATACAAATTCT
>ERZ500997.336-NODE-336-length-13087-cov-6.538751_pt1 | contig 13087 bp, 11 predicted proteins | sample MGYA00248826_ERZ500997 | MGnify/ENA primary metagenome ERZ500997 (study PRJEB25958, sample SAMN03398524) | human skin metagenome | study: EMG produced TPA metagenomics assembly of the Human Skin Microbiome Metagenome (human skin metagenome) data set.
ACAGTTTTAAATTTTCATAGTTTTTTAATAAAAATTCAAAATCGTAATATTTTTTTAAGAGTTTTCAATAGTTATACAGTTTAGAACTGTTTTTTAAGAGACAAATTTCTGCCTGGGCTCTTTTGAAAATGATTGATTGTATTTGGCTTTTGGTGAATTTTCCGCACTTTTTAATCGGAATTTGCAATGTCATCGAATTGAATGCGACAATTAATGATGATGATTATCATTACCACATTTACTATGGATCATTGCCATCATCATCATTATCATTATGATGACAGAAGATTTATATTTTTAAAACTTTTTTGTTTTTTGTTTTAGACAAAAATTGGTGCAAAAAGAGTGTCGTGTTTTTTCTACTTTCGATCCACCCACATTCCAAACATTCTTTTTTCTTTTTTCTCGCATACACAATGGTGATGGTCACAATCATGCACACACGTTATTTCCAATTATAGTGTGTTGAATTGTGACTACAACTTTATTCAATGTGGGAACAAAAAAAACCGACAATGATGATGAGCCATCAAGTGGTGTGTGTGTGTGGCAGCTGCTGCTGCTGTTTCAATGGATAATATTCTCCTCTCCAAAAATATTTTTGTATGTATTCCACATTCAAAGATTCGGCAATTTGTTGTTATTATTGTGATGCGCGCTCTCAAAATTTTCAATCAAAAAAAACAAAATAGAGATTCTCTGCTAAATTCTTGACATTATTTTGAATTGATTATGAGTGATGAATGAATGAATAACAACAAAAACAATTAATTTCCCAATCAATCAATCGTTTTTGAAAAAAAATAAACAAAAAATGATGATGATGATGAATAGAAATATCACCAACAACAACACGTGTCAATTACAATCACAACAACAACAAAAATCCCAACAACAACAACAAATGATTGTTGATCGAACAAAAAATCCGATTAAAAATACCACCATTCATATGATGAATGGTAATGAAATTTATTCAAGTAAGTTTTTCACTTTATAGCCAAAATTGATGATTGCAACCCAACAAATTTTATTTTCTCATCATAGATTATACGGTTAAACAACAGCAACAGCCATCGCAAACAACAACAACATCATCTGGTAGCGAAACAGATATATCAACATCGACGGAAAATTTATCTGCTGAAGAACATTATGTACTGAAAACAACAATTCGACAAGAACCACAAGGTGAAGAAACATTTTCCGATATTGATTATCATTCACAATCCAAATCACAATCATCAACATTAACTAATAATACATTGATTATACATGGAAATAATTCATTAAATCAATCGATCAATTCTTATTTATTGCCATATTTTTATGATCAACAATCCACAACAACACCAACATCGACAACCGCAACAAATGATTATCATTCGATTCTTAATCAATCAATCAATTTTATCGACAATCAAAATCAATTATTAAGTTTAAACACTAATAATAATAACAATAATTTTATCAAATTAATGATCAATAATGATAACGATAACCCATATTCAAATATTAATTTATTAAAATTTAATAATAATGTTAATTATCTTAATTCATCACCTGATTATCAACAAACAACAACAACAGCATCATCGACTGCAACGACAACTAAAACAACATCCATCAATTCTATCGCTGCATGTAATCCACAGCTATTTATCAATAGTAATAATAATAATAATGATTCTGTGATAAAATTTCAGTCATCATCACCAATAACAACAACAACAAATGATAATATGATGAACCCGAACAACAATCCATCAGCTGCTGCTGCAATTAATCTTCAACAACCAATGCTAAATGATTACCTTAATTCGCTGAAAAAAGATGATTCCTTAATGTTTAAAAATTTTAATCTGGATAATCTTGTTGTTGATAATAATAATCTACCTCTTTCATCCGCATCATCTGCATTGATACCGAATTCAAATATTCAACATCAATATGAAAAATCTTGTAATCTGGCGACAACAACCGCAAACGCAACACCATTTCATCATCAAATGAATGATGGGGTTGGTCAAAAATCACTGGAAAGATTTTCAATATCTCGTTCACATCCAGACTTATCAAAATTTTCCGATGATGATTTGATTCAAACACCAGCATCTGCTGCTGTGATTGTTAATAATAATCGTAATAATCATACCGGTTCATTTCATCATCAAATCAATTTGAATAAATCAAATCATTATCATCAACAACAACAACATCATCATACCATTGATTTATTATTGCTGGAAAATACACAATTACGAAATGAATTGGATTCATGTTATAAGAAGATACAAAAATTTCAAAAAGTAGAATCAGAAATACAGAAAATCTATCGGTCATATGATGAATTGATGCAAAGTTCGGAAAAAAAGGAAAAATTTGAACGTGAAGCTAGATATAAATTGGAGATTGAAGTGAAAAAATTACAAAAACAAAATAAATCTCTTCAAGGTATGTGTTTCTATTTTGATTTTTTCTTATTAATTTTTTTTGTTTGAAAAAATATAGAACGGTTGGATTCGAATGGCACGAAAAAATCGGTAATTTTTTCGATTGATTTGATCTGTTTTTTGTTAATTTTTTTCATTATTATAGAATTATGAAGAATCTGATTTTGAAAAAGAATTAAATAAAAGAGGAACATTAATTTCTTATCTGTTGATGAAAAGTAAGTTATATCAAAGGAAATGCATTGATTGACATTTTTTTGAAAAATTTCCACTTTGACAGATAAAGAATTGATTAATTATAAAGAAAGACAAGAAATTGAATTAGAAGCACAACGATTGACATTACAAGAACAACGAAATCATATTGAAATATTAGATACGGCATTGATTAATGCGCAAAACAATATTATGACCCTTGAGAATGAAGTAAGTGAGCGAAACAAATGAACAAAATTGATTCATTACTTTTCTTTTTTGGAAATTAGTTACGTGCCAAACAAGGATGGGAAGAGAAAACATTATTCCTTGAAAAAGCTTTATCCAATTTACAATCAACCAATGAAAGACGGCTGCAAATGGAAAAACGTATACGTACTTATCTGGAAAAAGAATTGGAAAAATATAAAAACATACATGCTAATAATCAAAATGGTAATGATGGATCGACAACAACCAACAGTCAACAACAGCAACAATCTTCAACGACAACAGCAAATTCAATCGATGAAATAGATGCATTGAAAGCATCGATCGTTAATTATGAAAAAAAGATTATCGATCTTGAAGCTGAAGTTTCGAAATGGGAACAAAAATATCTCGAAGAAAATACATTAAGATCGATTGAAGTTAGTGCAGCTTCAGCACCAAAGTATGTTATTCAAACACACAATTTGAATTACATTGACAATATTGATTGATTGATTTTTTTTCTTTTGGATAATTTAATAGAGATGCGAAAATTGCCGCATTGGAACGTACATCACATGAAAGTGAAAAATTGATTGCCGAAGCACGTAATGAACGTTTAAAACATATGGATGAAATACATATTGCTAATAGAAAATGTGCCGAACTTGAAAGTCAATTGAAAGATTTAAATTTTAAATTGGCCGAAAAAGAAACAATCATTAATGTTTTGCAAAAACATTCGGATGATAGAGATGCTGTATTACAGAAAACATTACGTTTTACGCAAAATGTAACTTCGGCACGACATTCAAAATCGGCCAGTACAATGGGTTTAGTTGTTGGTAATGCAGGTAATACCAATAATCATAATAATGGATCAAATTCGGTAAATAACAACAATAATAATGCTACAAGATCAGCAACAAATTCAGCCACAATTAATTTGGATGAACAAATTAAAGAAATTGAATCATCACAATTATCAAATAAAGTATGTTTCATTTCGTTTCGTTTTTTGTCAAATTCAAAATTTTGATCTTTTTTCCTTTTCTTTTCGTTTCAATTCAGGATTCAATTATCAATGCTTTACGCAATGAAAAGGAAAGATATCCAAATCACTATAATAATTGGAGATTATGAATTTTTGTATTTAGAAATTTTTTGTTTGTTTTGTTTTGCAATAATTTAAAATATCTAAACTATGTATGTATGTAAACCAGAATCATTGAACTCTTTTTGCTTTAACTGACGAAATTTTGTGCCAAAAAACACACTAACAAATCTATCTATCCATCGATCGAATCTATTTGGAAAAATAAAGTTATTGGATTTTTGAAAAAATAATTAATTCAAAATTTTTTGAAAGCGAAAAAAACAAATCCAAATGAAGGATGATGACGATAACAGTTTGTTTCTCCTCAGTGTTATTATCTGTGTTGAGGAGAAAAAAATTCATTCATTCTCAATGTACATGTATATCATACTTGATTTGATTTAGTCAACATTATCATCATGATGATTGGATTATTTACTGCTATCGACTGCTTTTTTCTATCTTTCTTTTGCTTCATTTTATCTTGGATACAATCCTGAATTTTTCGAATAGTTCGAAGATTTCAAACAGTCTAGTTTTTTACATATCTTTTTTTCATAAGAAAATATCTTGGAAAAAATCGATATTTTTCCCAATTGATTGTCGTAAGAGATTGCAGAATTTCATATGATTTTTTCCTTTGAAAAAGTGCAAAAAATCACACAGCAACAACAACAACAAAATCATTTGCTCTGTGTTTGCATTATAAATAAATTAAATTTGTTACTTGTTCTCAATTTTTGCACTATTTTTGTACGAAGAAAAATGAAATGAAATTTCGTAATATGATAAAACAGAAACAGCAACAAAAATCCTACAATCATCATATTTATAGCGAAAATGTTGATGGTGGAATGATTTGAAATTTGATGTGTGTGTTGTATGTGTGTGTGATATGATGTGATACGATCGAAAAGTTACTCTCATCCGACGACGACGACTAAAAATTTATAAAAATTAAAGAACAAGTTTTTCATTTCATATTTAATTTGATTTGAGTTTCGTGTAATTCACAGTTTCGAAAAAAATTATTAACTTTTCTGAATCATTTGAAAACTGCACAGAAGACGAAAGAAAATGGCCAAATTAACAGCAACCAAATGTCCATTTTTAAATAAATTTTCATTATCATTTTTGAATAATTATTCTAATGTTTTAATGAATAATTTTTTAAACAAATGTCCACATATGTCCAAACGATTATCATCATCTGATTTTAATCATCCAATGGACCAACCACAACGTTTTCAACAACAACAAATGGCTACAAATACTGATTCAGCAACAAGTGATGATCATGATCCACAAGTTTATGATCTTCAAAAATATCATTCAAAACCAAGTATGTATCAATCAAACGAAGGCAATAATTGATTGGATTTTTTCCAATTTCATAGAAAATCATCCAAACACCAACACTAACATGGAAGGTGATCCATCCCAATGTCCATTTTTCGATATTTTCAAGCCAACATTACAGAAAGCAAGTGACAATGTTGTACAGGATATTTGTGAGGTGAAAAATACAATGGCCAATGTTAAAAGTAAGTTTGTCTGTTTTTTCGGGTACACATGTGATGATGATGATAACACGATTGTTATTTGATGATGATGCATTAATATTTCCTAATGAAAATCTTTTTTCCTTTCGATAACTATATAGATGAATTTCATTATGAACGTTTTTTTGTTGAACAAATAATGAAAAAGAAAAAAGATCATAGTTATCGCATATTTAAAAAAGTAGCAAGGGATGCTAAAAATTTTCCATATGCAAAAGAATTTAGCGAAAATAACGGCAATAATGATAAACAAATACAAGTTTGGTGTTCAAATGATTATATGGGCATTACCACACATCCTGAAGTTAAACAAGCTATTATGTAAGATATGTTCATTTTTTGTAGGATTATTATTAACTTTTATAATGTTAATAGTGATGCTGTTGAAAAATATGGTTCAGGTAGTGGTGGTACAAGAAATATATCCGGTAACACACCATGTCATTACGAATTGGAAGAAGAATTGGCTCGCTTGCATGATAAAGAATCGGCACTGATATTTACATCTTGTTTTGTTGCTAATGATTCAACATTGTTTACATTGGGAAAATTATTACCAGGTTGTCATATATTTTCCGATGCCGGTAATCATGCATCAATGATACAAGGCATTCGTAATAGTGGTGCGCCAAAACATATATTTCGTACTTGTGATCCAATACATTTGGAGCAATTATTGAAAACTGTTGATTATTCGGCACCGAAAATCGTTGCATTCGAAACTGTTCATTCGATGACTGGTGATATTGCACCAGTTGAACAATTGTGTGATGTTGCACATCGTTATAATGCCCTAACATTTGTTGATGAAGTGCATGCTGTTGGTTTGTATGGTAAATATGGTGCTGGTATTGGTCAACGTGATGATGTTGTCGATAAAATGGATATTATTTCCGGCACATTGGGTAAAGCTTATGGTAATGTCGGTGGTTATATTGCCGGTAATCGTAATCTAATCGATATGATTCGGTCATATGCTGCTGGTTTCATATTCACAACATCATTACCGCCAACTGTATTGAAAGGTGCTATTACAGCTATCAAGGTTGGTGAAAATCAATTAAATGAATTGAAGGAATTTTAAATTTTTTCTATCCAGATTCTTAAAAGTTCGGAAGGACAAATGCTTAGAAAAATGCATCAAGAAAAAGTTGCCTATTTCAAACAATGTTTGAAAAAATATGGTATACCGCAATTGGCAAGTAAAAGTCATATAATACCGATACCGATTGGTAATCCTTATCTAAGTAATTGGATATCGAATGAATTGATGGCACAATATGGTCATTATGTACAGGCAATTAATTATCCTACTGTACGAAAAGGTGAAGAACGTCTTCGTATTGCACCATCGCCATTGCATTCATATGAAATGATTGATCGATTTATTGAGGATTTTGTTCAAGTTTATAAACGTGCCGGATTATTTCGAATGAACGAACAAAATTGGACAAGTCCAACCTGTTCACACTGCAATAAACTTTGGAAAATTGATTTGGATAGTTTTCCGTGTGGAATGGATAAAAAATGTCCATTATATGTTTCATGTTAGTTAAGAAAAAATACATTATTACTAGCCTTATTTTTGTTATAATTTTTTTTCAAATTGAATAAATAAAAATGTCATTGAATTTTTATCTGCCATCACTAGATGTCACGAGTAATTTTTTGAAATGCAAACTGTTGCGCGTTTGGCAATTATTTTTTGAAATTATTCTTTTTGTCATTTCATTTAAATTTTTTTAAAAATATAATAAAATGACAAAAAAAAAGAAAAAAATCGTGGCTAAATTCGGCCTCATCCAAACGAAAAAAGCAGGTGTAGCAATCGAAGGAATCATCAATGTAATGACAGATAACATGTAGGTCTAATTAATGGCTAAATAGCGAGAAAGAGAAAAAAAATGACGACCATTACCCACCATCAATTATAGATTGGTAATATCTCTCTAATGATTATGGTGATTATCATCATTGAGAAGAAAACCATTCGCGTGTCATCGAAATATCTAGACAAAACTAATGATGATTATTTTCAAATCAATCGAAATGAATGGATCGATTGGATCAGAGCAGAATAGAATTGTACAACACGTGTTAATTTGATTGTTGTTGCTTTCCATCATCATCATCATCATCATTGTCGAATGATGATGAGCAGCTTGTCTGTTGAGTTGCACACAGTTATTCAATCAGTTTTCCAGCCCAGTGATTCTTAAAAATCCAACATTGATAGAATCATCCGTTTAGCTTCATCAAAAAAGCTATCCATATGTTATCCATAATAGATATTCAAAGTTTTTTCTTGCTTTGGTAATTTATTATCATCATTATCATAACCCAACAACAACGGTATATTGCATAAATGTTATTTTGTCCATATGTCTTGAATTTATTTAAAATAAAAGATAACAACATCAGACATGTTACTATGGTATCCATAATCATTATCATCATCATCATGATCAGAACGAAAGAAAAATGACCAAGAAGAAGATTTCTTTTTGGTACGGTTTTTTGGTTGGCCAAAAACCTGTTTGATCAAGCGTTTAATTATGAATTTTTGTTTTGTTTTATTAGCACATATGTCTAATGACATGCCAACAACGTGTGTCAATAAAGGTAAAATTGACGGCTGATTATCAGAATTTTTTTTGATCCTGAAACATTATTGTTTGTTTCATCATCATCATCAATGTTTACCCACTGCGTCAACAACCTTGGATCGATCAATTTGGATCAGATCTGAATAGAGAGTAAAGAGAAAGAGAGCCAACCAAATCAAACCAGAGAAACGAAAAGCAACCGAAAAAAAATCTAATGTTTGATGATGATTGGTGACCTGACTGACCTGATATATCAAGCTGACCGGCAGGCTACTTTAAGCGGAAAGGGCTTAACAGCCCAAAAACAAACCGACCGGTCGCTTTATTTGAAAAATTAAGGGGAAAAGTTTTTTTAGTGGGGCAACAACGTATGTCCAATAATGATCGACAACAACAACAAAAAAAAAAGAAAAAGTGACGCGTGCAGCAGCTTGCTTGTTTTCTATGGATCATCATCAGGAGATTTTTTCCCAAAATGAATGTTGGCTCGTGTCGCTAACCTCTCTCTTTGGTAGTATAGAATGATGATTGGTTGGTTGTTGATTAAACTAAGGCTAGGTTCTTACAGGCCATCTTGTTTATTTATTTGATGGAAAAAATGAATGAATAAAAGCCATAAAGTACACCGACACAGGATAATGGATAATGGCTGTTGGATCATTTTGGAACTGAATGAAACGGAAAAAATCCACCAGAACCAAAATTGGACACTTTTTTGGGTGCAACAATTACACATTTCAAAGATGTGAAGGGGAAAAAACTACGGTAAATATTGTATATGTTATGTTAGAAAGAGAGGAAGAAAGAAATCCAAGCAAACACATTCAGCATTCAACAACAACAGCAGGCAGGTGCGGTCCAAATTTTGTTTTCATAAAAATCATTTTTTCTGAATTGAATTGAATCGAACTAACCAAAGATAAATTTAACAAACCAAACTTGCTTAACTGTGGCTCGTGTGTATGCACAAGCAGCAGCAGCACTTATCGTTACAACGTTTCGTTTCTGTATTGATGGCACGCGACTCTGTTGTTGATAATGTTGATGATGGTGATTGGCAAAAACAGCATTTGTTGCCGCGTTCTTTTCTTTTCATCATCATCGTTATAATCATAATCATCAAATGTTGTGCACGCGTTAGATTTGTTGTTGTTGTTGTTGCATTCACCTTTTGCAAACATTTGGCTGGTTGCTTTTCACCAAAAACAGCCGTCGAATCGAAAAGCAGCAACAGCAGCAGGTTCTCGCAATTCGGTTATGTTTAAACAATGTTGAGAGAGAAAGAGAGGTCATAATACTAATAAGTTTCATAGAAAATTCAAAACAATTTTCTCAACCAACATTACTGGATCAACAACTTAATGGACTTTCATTAATTCATTATGAAATTTCGCTTTCATTTCACAAATTCGTTTCGCATATTTTCTCAAAAAAACTAAAATCCATTTACACAACATTATCACCATTTTTCGAAAAAATCACTGTCATTAACAGAAAATTGTTCTAGATAAAACAAACGCTGGATTCATATTGGACATTACATTTGGATCATCTGATCATGATGGTGACCTCTCACATCATCATCTCGTGTATCGGGTTTTTTCAATTTCAACAAAAAATATGTTTCATTTCACAAAAAAGAAAGATCGTGACACCGATGAGGATGAGGCACGCGTCGTCCATTTTTTCCTTCTTTTTTTTCATTTCTATAAAAGTCCAACAGAAAACATCTGCCTTTGGACACGTGCAATATGTTTATGACCCTAAGGGTCATCATTGTGATTGACCTGAAATGAAATGAAACTGAACTGAACGGAACGAAAAAAAAAAATCGTAAGGAAATTGAACGACCTAACCTCCTCCATTGCCCCATCAAATATGGTTACTTTCCAATGATGGTGGTGTCATTTTATACACAGACGGTCAACAAGAAAAAAATACAGACAGACAAAGATACAGATAAAGATATGGTCTTGATATTGTCTGTAAGGGTTTTGTTTTTCCAAATTTATTTTCTGGTTCATTTTTGACTTTTAAACTTTCTTTTTTTTTTTGTTTTGGTCACTTGTTGTTGTTCTCCAAGCCATATGTATCCGGCGGATAATGACAGTTTCTAATTTCAATCTTTTTGTTTGGAAAATGTTTCTTTTTTTTTTGGTCTGGTTTGCAAAAGAATTTTGCTGACAAAATGAATTTTTTTTTGTTGGAAAAACCAAAACACGAAAGAATCACTATAATCACCATCAAAGTAATGCACCTTTCAGATATTATAGCAAAACAAAAATCTAACCGAAAATTAAACCAGCCGATAAATGTTTGCTAGTTTGATTGACCATGGTTGAATGGCCCCATAGTTTTATTAGAATCGTTGGTTGCACACATACACTATAGTTATAGTCATCATCATTGCAAATTCACACGCAACATTATTGGATTTCGACTGAAAACAAAGTTAGATTTTCCATTTCATTCATTCATCTGATCATTCCTAACGGTTTATAACGGTTTTTTAGTTCCTCTCTCGTGCTTTTCGGATTCATCACATTCAAACAACAAAGCACACACGCGCACCGCACAACGAATCTGTTGTTTGATCCAAAACATGATTCACACGGTCCAAATTTTTACTATTTTTCCCACCAAAACAAATTCATTTCATTTATAATAACAATTAGGAATCTGGGAACTGGTGTGCTTGTTTGAAATGATCCAAAATTGGTTTTTTCTCTAGCTATATTGATATAATTCGAGATCGGATTTTTTTTTAATATGCCTGTTGAATTAATGAGTTTCACATGGACAAATTCGATTCAGGTTTGGTTTTCACCACCATTATCAAACAGAAAAAAATTTCCCATAATTTCCATCAAGTGAGAATAAAAACACTGCTGCTGGTTTTGCTGGTGGGTCATATTATTTGGTTCACATGATGGACCGAAGAATTCAGAATCCCATTAAAAATATTCCAAACGATGAAATAAATAAATAAAAATTCCCACCATATAAATGTTTTGCGTGGATGTTAATAATAAAAATATTTTCACACAAAACAGACAATATGCCAATTTGAATCATTTTTTGTGGATGATATTCAAATATTGATTAATTGAACGTCAAAAAACAATGGATGGATCATCTTTTTCTCATGAATAAATTAACACACAAACGCATCATTATCAATGGTATTTTGTTTCAACTGAAATTAATCATTAAAAGTTTTGATTAATTTTAGTTTTGATTGAATCATCATCATGATCATCATTGATTGTCTGAAACACCTGGTGAAATTTTCATCATAGAAACATTATCCATTTGCAACAATGGTTTGGCTGAAAAAAATATTCAAATCTCAATGAATATTGAACTGCTCAGCGCGTACCGTACTTGATTTGTTGCACGCGTTTTCTCTATTTGAAAAAATCTTTCGTTTTTTGTTTTGTTTGACAAAAACGAGCAATATGGAAACCTGCCCTGGTTTTTTTCCTGATTCGTTTGGGCAAATCGTTCACCTGGCCAAGTGTGAAGCAAGCAAGTAAATCATCAACAAAAAGAAAAAGTTTGAAATAAGTTGAATGAAATGAACGCGTGCAAAATGTCTGTCGTTTTCTGACGTTGAATTTCAAAAAAGTAAGATCAGCACGTGCCCAATCAGAAAAGAAAGGAAACACATGGCTCATAACAGAAACGGTACCTAATTTTTTGTTTAATATCCCGGATACCTGTAGACTAATACTAATAATGATGATGATTTTTTTCAAACACAAAAATCGAACATATGGAACACAAGATTGAAACACAAGGTGTTTTTCCCAACAACAAAAAAGATCTGCCATTATTATCATTATTGAACGTAGATAATTTTCAAATTTTTTAACAGTATACCCCCTCCAGAACAAAAAACTTTTGAACTGAAAGAGTGCACTTTTGCACAGAAAAAAACATATGACATGTTTGTTTGAAGCAGGTAAAATGGTCCAAGACTCAAGGTAACAAAAACTTAGCTAGGTTTTTCATACGGTGAATTCTTCTATTCACCACCGTCAGTCATTCAGTCAACCAAGCAGACATACAGTTGTCTTATATGCAGGGTCGTCGTATTTGCCACTTGCCATGTGGCATGTGTCTTTCTTTCGAAAATCAAAAAGAAAAAAAGCGGTACGTGTTTCTGGCACGCGTGCAGCTGCTTTTTTCTTGTTTTGTTTGGTCATTAGCTTTGAATTTAAATTGAGCCAAGTTTTATATTTATTTACTTGCAAAAGAAAATTTTTGACCGATAATAGTGATAAAGAAAAGAAACCAAGTTGTGTTTGATGATGGTGAATGGCACGAGCGCGCTACACACATGTGATTTTTTTCTTCAAAGATGGTGATTTGGCCGATTTTTGTTTTTTGGCTAGGTTATTTTTGGATGATATTGTTATTGGTCGTATCTTCCGTTAATAGTTTTTTTTCTGTGTGTGTCGATGGCATTGCCCCCAATTTTCTGTTGAAACAATTTATGCCTTCGGGTTTAAGTCGAGTTTTAAGTAAAACAAGCCAAAATTTAAATTACAGCAAATGAGAGGTGCTTATAGACGACCAATGATGATGATGATCATCATCTTGGCCATTCTTGGAACCAAACAGCAACACAAACAAAGAATGTAATGATTTCTCGAACCACCTGTCACACACGCACAGAGACGAAGAGTGTAAAAGAAAATTAGCCTGGTCAAGAAAAAAACACACACTTTGAATGTATAGAGTGCAATGAAAAAAAATCTGCCATTTTTTGTTTGTGGTGAAATTTTTCTGCTCATTTGATGATTATACACTTGCCATTTGTGGTAATAAATGAAAAATGTGATAATTTTCCATTTGGTTTTTTTACTTTATCAAAGATTTTTATTAGCCAGATTGGCAACGACAAAATTCATTAAAATCAATTTTCTTTTTTTTAAAAAAACATAATTATGAAACAAAAAC
>ERZ500997.337-NODE-337-length-13067-cov-8.143099_pt1 | contig 13067 bp, 11 predicted proteins | sample MGYA00248826_ERZ500997 | MGnify/ENA primary metagenome ERZ500997 (study PRJEB25958, sample SAMN03398524) | human skin metagenome | study: EMG produced TPA metagenomics assembly of the Human Skin Microbiome Metagenome (human skin metagenome) data set.
AAACAAAAAAAAGAGAAAGAAAAATGATGTTCATATAGGATATATTAATAATTATCTTAAAGCGAAAAAAAAACATCTCACATTTTTGTTGTTGTTGAGAAGAAAAAACTGATAAAATTAAAAAAAAAATGAAACAAGATAAGATGTAACAGGTTCTTTTTCGTTTCATCTCTTTTCCCCTTGTTGTTTTAAGAAATTATTATCATTGATACTTGGATGAGAAAATGGCAAAAAAAGGTAATCTTGGATGATGATGAAGGGGGCCAAACATAAACACATTAAGTAAGCATCCAGGTTAGCAAAAAAAAAATCATTCATTTTTTCACGAAATGAATTAATCTAATCGGATAAAATGATGATGATTATTGTGGCTATTGCCTCTATCTAAATGTTTTTTTTCTCCCTCTTTTCATCTTCTTCGTTGAAACATTCATCATCATCATCATATACAGGATTTTCGGGACTGGCTCCAAGTTGTTCGTTCGTCGATCTAGGTATCAGCATCGTGAAATAGCTAATTTTTCTTCTCGTTTTTTTTCTTCTTGTTTATTTCGATTTCTGATTTTTTTTTCTTTTTACTGATTTCGGGTTATATGCTGTGTATGTTGATCTTCGTTAGTTGTTTAGTGTTTTTCTCAATCACATTAAAAAGTTCATCTCACCATTGATGAACATTTCATTTGGCTAGTTAACTTGATTGCGATCGTTTTTTTCTTTTTCTTCTTGTTTCTTATTTCTTCTTGTTTGTCCCATTTCGTTTCGTTTTATCAATTTCTTAAAAAAATTCATTTCATTTTAGATTCGGTCTTCATACCCAGCACACACATCAACAATTTTTTTTTTGTTTCAGTTTCGTTTCGTTTTCGGTCTTCTTCAAAATCACATTCTACACATTTCACATTTCACACCTTTATTTTTTCTTCATTAATTTTCGTTTCGTTCGGTATTTTCTTCGTTTCGTTTTGTTCGGTTTTCGTTTCGTTTCGGTCAAATTCTTCTTATTCTTTCTTCATCATAATATTCTTCCATTCAAAAAAATTCACATTTTTCATTTCAAATTACAAAAAAATTAATCTTTTTAATCAATAAATTACTCACAGTGTTTCGTGTTTCGTAAAAGTGCGTTTTGTTCGGATAAAAAAAAGTGTGGTTTTGTTTTCTTTTCCTTCAAAATCCGTGCAATCTTATCGTCAGTGCAATTGATTCTACAAAAATCAATCAATCAATCAATTTTTCATCATCAAGCAATAACATCAATAATTTGAAATAGCAAAAAAAAACATCCAATTCGTCAATCATGTCAATCATGGAACCAATTTCCAAAATTGCCCGAGAATGTCCAATCAAAGAGGATATCGTTATTTCGGGTATTTCGGGTCGTTTTCCCGAATCCGATAATATGGATGAATTTGCACTGAAATTATTCAGCGGTGAAGATATGGTTACCAAAGATGATCGTCGTTGGCCAGTTGGTATGTATTTTTGATTGTTTATTTCGAACCAAAATTTTATTCATTTTTCGAATCGCCAAACCAAATTTAAAGAAATCAACGATGGTCTTGGCTCTCGTACTGGTAAACTTAAAAGCTTGGATAAATTTGATTCATCATTCTTTTCGATGTTGACATATTTGGCACATTCTATGGACCCTGTATCACGTATTGTATTGGAAACAACTTATGAAGCATTCCACGATGCTGGTGTTTGTCCACATCAAATTCGTGGTTCGAATACTGGCGTCTATTTTGGCATCAACACTATTGGTATGTTAAAATAGTCGAATGGAATGTGATTTTTTTGTTTGTTTGTTTTCAAACTCAATTTCCTTTTATTTTGTTTTTTGTTTGTTCATAAAAATAGCTCAAGCTGATGGTCTTCCACAAGATGATTTCAACGATATCTTTACTAAAGATGCTGCTTTCTGGGTTTATGGCAATTCCAAAGTATTGTACGCAAATCGTATTTCTTTCTTGTTCGATTTTCAAGGTCCAAGTTTGGTTATCGATACTGCTTGTTCAGCATCATTGGTCGCATTGGCTACTGCCATGAACGATATCCGTATGGGTGTTTGCGACACAGCTGTTGTTGCTACTGGCAATTTGGTTCCTGCACCATTTGGTAATTCTATCTATTCTTGTGTCGGTCTTTTGGCTTCCGATGGTAAATGTAAAGTATGGGATAAACGTGCCGATGGTTTTGTACGTTCTGAAACAATTGGTGCATTGATTCTTCAACGTCGTTCACAAGCTAAACGTGTTTATGCAACTGTTTTACATTCAAAAGTTAATTCCGATGGTTTTAAATCGGTCGGTCTTTTTGCTCCATATTGGTTGCGACAAAAAGACCTTATGGTATCCACTTATGAAGAAGCTGGTGTCGATCCAAACGATTTGGTTTATTTTGAAGCTCACGGTACTGGTACCAATGTTGGTGATCCACAAGAAGCTAAAGCTATTGCTGAAGCTTATTGTAAACATCGTGAAGTAAGTTTTTGTTTGTTTGTTAGAAATTATAAATATAATCACTAATTTCTGATTTTCTCAATAGCAACCATTATTGGTCGGTGCTGTCAAATCAAATCTTGGCCATTCTGAAGGTTCATCTGGTTTGAATTCAGTGGCCAAAGTTATTATTGCATTTGAAAATAAATGCGTTCCAGCTAATTTGCATTTCAATGAACCAAAACAAGAAATCTATGCTATTGTTAACAAACAAATTCAACCTGTTATCAAGAATACACGATTCCCGAACGGTATTGTTGGTGTTAATTCATTTGGTGTTGGTGGTGTGAATGCTCACATTTTGTTGAAAAGTAATGATAAAGAATTGACGCCTGAATCCTATGAAATTTGTAAACCAATACCACGTTTGGTTTGTGTTGCTGGCCGTACCGAAGAAGGTGTTAATATGACATTTGATTTTATTAAAAATAATCCGGAAAAAATTCATCGTGATTTCTTGGCATTGTTGAATGAATCGATGAAAACTGGTTGGGTGGAATCATCATCAAATTTCCCACAACGTGGTTATATGATTATCAAGGAAAAACCAAATGCTGAAACAACCACCATTAATGTTGAATGTGGTGAAGTGAAAGTACCAAAATATGAATATGATTGTAAAATTACTAATACTGGTATGGAATATCCCGTTTGGTTAGTTTTCTCTGGTATGGGTTCACAATGGCTTACAATGGCAACCAGTATGATGTCATTAGAACCATTTGCACGATCAATTCATCAATCAGCTGCTGTACTCAAACCATTAGGTATTAATTTGATTGAATTATTAACGAAAAATGATCCCGAATTGTGGAAAAGTACTGTCAATCCATTTGTTGCTATAACATCTATGCAAGTTGCATTGTACGATGTTATCAAATTGTTAAACATCAAAATCGAAGGTATTATTGGTCATTCATTTGGTGAAGTTGCTTGTGCTTATGCTGATGGTTGTTTAACATTGGAACAAGCTATTTTGACATCATATTGGCGAGGTAAAATTGTTGAACAATCTAAATTACCACGTGGTGTATTGGCTGCTATTGGTCTTTCATGGGAAGAGACTAAAAAACGTTGTCCACCTGGTATTGTACCTGCTTGCCATAATGGTTCCGATTCGGTTACCATTTCGGGTCTTTATGAAGAAACGAAAAAATTTGTTGAAAAATTACAATCGGAAAATGTTTTCGCTCGTTTGGTTGCTGGTGGTGAATATCCATATCACAGTCCACATATGAATGCTGTTGCCGGAGATTTAATTGCCGCATTGAATAAAGTTATTCCGGAACCGAAAAAACGTAGTTCGAAATGGATTTCAACATCATTCGATAAAAGTAATTGGTACATTGAAGATGCTTGTTATGCATCGGCCAAATATTTTACCAACAATTTGGTTTCACCGGTATTGTTCAACGAAGGAATGAATGAAATCAGCAAAGATTGTATTGCTATTGAAGTTGCACCACATTCATTGTTTGATTCAATCTTCAAACGTTGTTATCAACAACATAATTATATTGGTCTGATGAAACGTAATGAACCGGATAATTTGAATTTTTTCCTCACTGCATTGGGTCGTATCTATACATTCGGTATGAATTTGGATATCGAAAACTTGTATCCACGTGTTGATTGGCCAGTTGCACGTTCAACTCAATCATTGAGTTCGCTATTGTTTTGGGATCACTCAAAAAGTTTTTATGTTAAAAAATATCCCGAATTTCACAATTTTTCGACCGCATCAGATTTTTATGTTAAAATATCTGTTCATGAAACTGATTGGCACTTTATTCGTGATCATGCTGTTGAAGGTAAAGCATTGTTTCCAGCTACTGGTTATTTGTATTTGGTTTGGCGTCGTGTTGCCAACAGTATTGGTCAACCATGGAGTAAAACTCCAGTTCATTTTGAAAATGTTCGATTCCATCGTCCAACATTGGTATCCGAATCAAGTGATATCAAATTCACTATTCGTTTATTGCAAGGTAGTGGTGAATTTTTAGTTTTCGAAGCAAACAATCTTGTCTGTACGGGTAAAGCAACTGTTATGGAAAATGATGATGGTCTTGAAGTACAAGACACAATTGAACCGGCAATCGAAGAAGATTACAAACAACGTCATTCAAGTGAATTCGATTATCTATCCACTAGAGAAATCTACAAAGAATTACGTATTCGTGGTTATGATTATGGTCCCAAATTCCAGGGTCTTACTGAAGCTCGTTCCGATGGTGCTATCGGTAAAGTTAAGTGGGATGGTCATTTCATTAGTTTTATGGATTCAATGCTCCATATTTCATTGGTTGCCTTACCACTTCGTGCTTTGTTTGTACCGGTTGGTTTTGAATCAGTTCGTATCGATCCAAAAGTTTTATTCGGTGAAATTGAACGTGTTAAACAAGAAAAACGAAAAACCGAAGAAGAAGAATTCCATTTGAAACGTGAATTCTTGTATTTCTCCGATAAAAGCAAAGAAAATGAAACATTGGAAAAAGATTTTTCACAACGTGTTGAAGGTGCCATCAACAAAGAAGAAGTTGATCAAGAAAATCAAGAAAGTCGTGCCGATTTACCAATTCAATTTTATGAAACTGCATTCATGAAAAATGAAGATAACAAAATTTCATTGATTCCTGTCATTTTTAATGGTAATAATCGTTCAATTGCAACCAAAGGTTTAGAAGTTAAAGGTATGATTCCGTTCCCGGTTCCAAGAAAAATCGATCAAAAAGGTTTAATTTTGGAAGAATATTCGCATATGCCTTATTTGGATAAAGAATCATCACGTTTAACCAATGATAAACATAAAGAATTGATGGATTATATTGAAATGTGTAATTATCTTTCATCATTATTGGTATTGAACAAATCCGTTGCTAAACCTGAACCAAAAGATTTAGTTGTTGCTGATCAAAAACTTGATGATCTAATTCGTCATTATACAAAATTTGTTGAAATGCAAGAAACAAATCCTTATCGTGTATTCATGTTACTTAAAGATTTATTGGATTTGAAAGTTGAAAAATTGGATGATGGTACAGAAAAATTGGTCATGGCTTGTTGTGTTGCTGAAGATAAATTGAATGGTGAAGGTGGATTGAATAATGATCTGTTGACCAAACATGATTTATCAGCCGATTTGGTCGTTTTGTTGCAAACAAATGAACGTCTTGTGCGACCATTAATCGATACAGTATTGGAAAATTCATCCGATCGTAATAATTTGAAAATGGTTGAAGTCAATCCAGCACAATATCTTTATGCATGGCGTATTGTTCAATTGATTAAAACATCATATGTTGGCAATCTAAATATTGATTATACATATGCCAATACTGGAACACAAATCCTAAACAAAGAATTGGAAAGTCTCAATATGAAATCTATTGAATGGAATTTATCGACAAATTCATTCATCAATGATATTAATACTATTGATTTGATTTTGTATCGTTTGACTGATGGTGTTGTTGAAAATTGGAGCATCGATCGACAATTGGAATCATTTTATGATGCATTGAAAGAAAATGGTTTCCTTATGGTTATCGCCCGTAATGATTTGAACAAAATGGAATCATCATTATATAAACATTTTAATAATGATCCAAAACGTGAAATTGTACGATCTGGTTTGGTCGATGAATTTATTAAAGCCGCTAAAGCAGCATCGTTTGGTTTGGTTGGTACCAAATCCAGTATCTATGGTTGTTCAGCATTATTGTTCCGTAAATTGAAAATGGTTTATGATCCGGCTGAATTTAATGTATTGAAAATTGTCAACTTCCAATATGATGCCTGGGTTGATAAATTGAAAGCATTGATGGCACAAAGTAAAGATGATAATAAACCATTATGGTTGGTTGCTAAAGATAAATTCAATGGCGTTGTCGGTATGGTAAATTGTTTACGTTTGGAACAAGGTGGCGCTAATGTTCGTTGTATTTTTGATCTGGATAATTCATTGCCGGATCAAATTGATTTTGAAAAAAGTCCATTCAATGAAATTGGTTATATGGATTTAGTTTTCAATGTTTATAAAAAAGGACAATGGGGTTCATTCCGTTTCTTAACATTACCGGATAAATGTGAACAAGTTGAAACACAATATGCTTATCTGGATATTGGTACACGTGGTGATTTATCAACTTTCCGTTGGTATGAATCTGACCATAAACATTTTGATAAAATTGCTAAAGCTGATCAAGAAAAAGGAATGGTTATGTGTGATGTTTATTGTTCATCATTGAATTTTAAGGTTTGTTTTTATTCATTGTTTTTGTTGTGAAATTTTATTTTATTTAAAAATCTTTTTTCATTAGGATGTCATGTTGGCTACTGGTCGTATTCAACCGGGTCCAGAATCGGCCATTTTTGATTGTGTAATTGGTTTGGAATTTTCTGGCCGTCGTCGTGATAATGGAAAACGTGTTATGGGAATGGTACCATTCAAAGGTTTTGCTACAACAATTACATCGTTTGAAGAATTTTTATGGGATGTACCAGATGAATGGTCATTGGAAGAAGCTGCAAGTATTCCGGTTGTTTATAGTACAGCATTATATGCTTTGATTGTTCGTGGTCAATTACGTGAAGGTGATAAAGTTTTGATCCATTCGGCTGCTGGTGGTGTTGGTCAAGCTGCAATCCGAATCTGTCAAGATCATAAATGTGAAATATTCGTCACCGTTGGTAATCAAAGTAAACGAACATTCTTGAAAGAAGAATTTGGCATCCCAGATGATCATATATTCAATTCACGTGACATTTCATTCGAACGTTTGATCAAAGAACGAACCAAAGGTTTGGGTGTAGATATTGTTTTGAATTCATTGGCCGAAGATAAACTTCAGGTAAGAATTTGAGAAAGATTAATTTGTTTAGTCAAGAAAATTATTTGAAAACATTTGTTCATTGGCATATAGGCATCACTTCGTTGTTTGGGTTTGAATGGTCGATTTTTGGAAATTGGCAAATATGATATGCAAATGAACAAACCAATTGGAATGTTTGCTTTCTTACAAAACATTTCATTCCACGGTGTTTGTTTGGATGCATATTTCCGTGAAGGTTTTGATTCACCAAACTTGAAACGTTTTATGAATCGTATGACCGAATTATTGTATGATGGTATTAAACGTGGTGTTGTGCGACCAATTCAACGAACATCATTCCGTTGGAATGAAGTTGAACATGCTTTCCGTTATATGTCTACTGGTAAACATATTGGTAAAGTCATCATTAAAATGCGTGAAGAAGAACAACAAAAACAAGTTGTTGCCAAACCATTAACTGTTATTGCTAATCGACGAACATCATTCAATCCATCCAAATCATATGTTATTGCTGGTGGTCTTGGTGGTTTTGGTTTGGAATTATTGTATTGGATGGTAATGCGTGGTGCTAAAAAATTTGTTCTTTCATCTCGTGGTGGTTTGAAAAATTCTTATCAAAAATTATATTTCAAACGACTCAAGGAATTGAGCAAATTTATTTCAATCTTCGATATCGATGTTAGTATGTGTACACATAATGTTATCAATGAAGATGGTGCTCGTGCTTTAATCGATGAAGCTATCACCAAAGGTCCAGTTGGTGGTATATTCAATTTAACATTGGTATTGCATGATGCTTTTGTCGAAAATCAAACTGTCGATACATTTGTTGAAGTTTGTTCACCAAAATTGACTGGTCTAGCTAATTTGGATAAAATTTCCCGCGCAAAATGTCCAGAAATTGATTATTTTGTCTGTTTTTCATCATTGACTGCTGGTCGTGGTAATGCCGGACAAATTAATTATGGTTATGCTAATTCAGCTATGGAACGTATTTGTGAATGTCGTCGTTCTGAAGGTAAGACAAAGTCGTTAATTATAATGAAAATTTAATTCATTGCTTTTCATTACACAGGTTTACCTGGTACGGCTATTCAATGGGGTCCAATCGGTGATGTTGGTGTTGTTGCTGAACATTTGTTGGTGGATGCCGACCAGCAAAAACAAGAAGATATGTTGAAATTGTTTGGTGGTATTTCCCTGCAACGTATTGCATCATGTTTAGAAGTATTGGATCGTTTGTTACAAGTTGGTGCGCCAGTATTATCATCATTGATCAAATCGAATTTGGAAGATAATAGTAATCAAAGTGAAGATGATATTTTGGATCAATTGTGTGCTCATTTGAATGTTGATAAACGATCACGTGAAGAAACTATTGGTGATGCTGGTTTGGATAGTATGACTGTTGTTGAAATTCAACAACGTTTAGAACGTGATTATGAAGTATCGTTGTCGGTTGCCGATGTAAAACGTATTACTATTGGTGAAATTAAAGATTTCCGTGACGGTAAACGTGAAGGTTTGAAATCATTTGCCGAAGATATTAAAAAAACACGTATCCATTTGGCTAATATTAAATTCGAAATTGCAAGCGAACCATACACAGTGGTTTGTCCACATCAAGAAGTATCGAAGATGAAACCGATATTCTTTTTACCACCAATCGAAGGTATCTATGAATCATTGAAAGAAATCATCATGGATATGGCTAAACATCGACCAGTCATTACATTGAATTGGATGCGTAAAATGAACGAATTGAATAATATTAAAAAAGTAGCCGAATATTTCAAAGGTGTTTTGGCCAAATTGGAACCAAAAGGTGAACATGAAATTGTTGGCCATTCATTTGGTGCTATTGTCGGTATTCATATGTGTCGTAAAAATGTACCAATCAAAACGATGATTGTACTTGATCCTATGGATGTGTCCAATTTCAAAGAAGAATTTGATCGTAACGAAAAAGTAGAAATGATTCTTTCATATTTACGTAATTTCATGTCCGAACGTTTGGTCGATAAAGTACGTAAAGAAGCACTTTCAGTCAAGAATGAACAAGAATGTGTACAAAGAATAGCCGATGTATTGAAATCACATGGTGGTAAAACAATCAATAGTAAAGATATTGATGATATTATCAAAGATTCATTCGTTCGTGCTGAAATGATTCTTAAATATCAACAGAAAAATATTCGAAAACTTCGTATGTTTGGTCGTGATTTTACTCAAAAAACCGTACAAAAAATGATGAAAAAAATTACTGTCAATGTAACTGTTATCAAACGTATGGCACAAGAATCGGAAATTGACAAATTGAACAATATTCTTCTTACCAGTTATGGTATTGCTCGACAGGTATGTTTTTTCTTTTTTTTAATCTCAATGTTTCTAATTCTTACGTTAATCTCTATATAGGATTTCGTTGGCCGTTTTGATGTCTATCAAGTTATCGGTAACGAAGAAGAATATCTTACCACTCATCTTCATTATATAACCAAATTGATTAAACTTAAATTGACATTGATTACGGAAGAAGAGGCACAAAATTTGGCATAAGAAACAAAAATCAATCAATATCGATTTGATTTAACCCTTCTTATTAATTAATTGCTTTATCATCATCAATCGCACAATTGCAATCTGCCGAACTTGATCAATGAAATTTCTTCTTTTTTTAGCGATTCTTTATTTTTATAATTATTATTTTTAATAGACCGAACTCTGCTCAAAATATTATCAATCAAACATTAATTTTACATAAAAACTGCTTTAAATTGAACGAAACGAAACACTCAACACAAAACACACAACACCGAAACAAAGTTTTTCATATGATGGCCAAACTGAAACGAACGAAACGAAAATTATTAACAAAACCGACCGAACACCTGAAAACAAACGAAACGAAACGAAACAAAATTTCTGCTTAGTTTTTTTTCTAATTACAATTTTTTCTCATCAATAAAAACCTTATTATATTTATTTTTCTTAAATTGATTTTCATTTTATTTCAAAGTTGACAAATTTTCAACAACAAGAAAAATTACAAAAAAGCGCAGCGTCCAGCGCATGCGATAAGCTTGAAACCATTTCAGGATAATTAATAAGCGTCACAGCTTTGTTCGGTCAGTCATCATTCAGTCAGTCAGTCAACCACAATGAACTAATTTTCATTGAAACAGCGGTCATTTCCAGCAAAAGTTCAAAAAAAGGGTTGCTAGTTTGTTTGAATGCAAGTTTCTTTGAACCCGGAACAGGAAAATTTTAAATTTAAATGCTGATTATAATCTAGAACGATATTTCCGGTTGAAATAATTTTTTGAAAAAATTTAAAATTGATTTGTCAATTTCGAATCAATTTGCGATCGATCATTGGCCATCATCATGAAATCCAGAACATCAATCTGGTTGTCAATAACCATCTCATTGTTGGTATTGTCGATTGATTTAATTCAATGCGATGAATCGTCAACTAGTAATGATGAACATTTGATTGAATTGAATGATCAATTAAAATCGGTCGCAATTGACCTGTTGAAACAATCATCGAATCAAACTTTTGTTGCAGAATTATTGGCAAATCAAAATGCGGCGGCAACGCAGATACAATCATATCCTTCGATGGATGAATCGATTGGTAAAGTTTACAAACAAATGACCCAATCACAGATTGAAGCATTACAAAATGAATTACAACTTCATGATCATTTCATTTATGAACCGATACGGGAAAAATGTACCCAAATTCAGATAGAATTTGAAAAATCTTCCGATGATTATGATCAAACGCGTGATATTTATCGATTGGAAAGAGATTTTCTGAACACTGGTGATCAATTAGTATCATTACAAAAAATGGTGATTCGAATAATTAACTCAAAATTGGAACAACGTTTGCGGCAACCAAAACACCAACAACAACCAGAACGACAATCATCAATGAAAAATAATTATGGAATTGGTCAGGAAATTTTCGATCAATTTGATTATCTTTGTCGATCATTTTTTGGTATTCCATTTTCAAACTTTAAAACATCAACATTTACACCGATCAATCAACTTTTGGCTCTTACGGAACGGCTACAAATGGTCGACGCTATACGTTTACCAACAATGACCAATAATGATGGCGATAATGGAGGAACATCAAATTTGAATGGTTTATCCGCACTATTACATCGTTTACGACACACATATTTTCTATATCGTATGGCAACATATTCTAATCAAATTATGGATACATTTTATTTGAAACCATTAGCATATCAAGCAACACTTGACCTAGTTGATACTGTTGGTTATTTAACATGGTCAGATCCATCCAATAATTTATTACTATCACAATTACGATTTTTGATACAATTATTTAGCGGCAATCTTCAATTGAATATTTTTGCTCAGCCAAATTTGATCAAACAACAATCATCATCAGCTAAAAATTTGATTGATCCAAATCAATTAAAACAATTGATACAAACCCTAAAACAACATGAACAAAAACAACGTGATCAAATTGAACAAAATCGTTTACGTTCAATGATGGAAAAATTAATGGATAATCAACAACGACAACAATCACAAATTGATAAAATTCTACATCATTTAGCATCATCAAAACATGATTTATCAACAACAACAACAACAACTACCACTACAGCGATGGAAAAACCAAAAAAACATCCATATCATCATCAGTCGAGTACAACAACGATCAAAGCTGGCCATTCTAAAGCGGAGATAACCACAACAACAACAACCTTACGGCCATCCGAATCTATCGTCAAAGGTGGTGATACATTAACTCAGCTTAAACAGCAGAGAAAATTATTGAATGATTTGCTGCAAGAACTTCAAAAACCATTGAATCATACAGATCGATTTGCTTGTTGTTCATCACATTCCAAACCACCATCAATGATAAAACCATCAATGCCAAACGATAAACAAAAACCATTTCACAATTATAAACAAAAACCACAACAGGATTTAGGACAAACACAACAAGCATTGATGACAATAATGCAAAATATAACACCATTAATCAATGTTATGGCACAATCACAAATGATTCGTCCATCGAAATTAGATCAATCTAGATTGGATTTATTATCAATTGTACAATCCATTAATAATAATCAACAAATATTATTGGATTCATCATCATCCATTCTAGATTTCACTGCTCCATTCAATGTAATGACTAATCTGGCCAAACGATTACAACAAATATTGGATGGTTTTATTAACGATCTAACTCCTCTAACAGCAATTCGTTGATAATCCTCTTTTCTAGTAAATTCAATTATATTTACCGTTACCTTTTTTCCATTTAATATTTGATTTGTTTTTTCAAGTAAAAAGCGGTAAAAAACAAAATTTTGTGAATTTTTTTGGAAAATTGTGCGTTTTTTCAAAAATTGAGTATTTTTTGGCGATTTTTGCATTTTTTGGAAAATTGGGCATTTTTGGCGATTTTTAGAAAGTTTTGGATTTTTTTTTGAAAAATTTGGCATTTTTTGGCCATTTTTGGCCATTTTTGAATTTTTTCGAAAATAGTGCCTTTTTTTGAAAATTGTGCATTTAATGTGAAATGAAATGATGATAAATGAAAATAGTTGTTGACAAACAAAAAAAAAGAAAAAAAAAAGATTCTCATTGAAATAATTGATGATAACCACTGTAGTTTATGTAAAGGAAATGCATTTTTTAAATCATTAGCTTGATAGAGTGA
>ERZ500997.338-NODE-338-length-13055-cov-8.934385_pt1 | contig 13055 bp, 11 predicted proteins | sample MGYA00248826_ERZ500997 | MGnify/ENA primary metagenome ERZ500997 (study PRJEB25958, sample SAMN03398524) | human skin metagenome | study: EMG produced TPA metagenomics assembly of the Human Skin Microbiome Metagenome (human skin metagenome) data set.
TGTCGCTACATTCTAATGTTTTATATAAACGCATGATATCAATTGAGTTTTTTATTTCACCACGTCACGATCCATAATATAATCATCATGGAAGGAAATTATTTTATTTTTTCTATCTCTATTGCCGTATTAATTGTCTTAATCTCTTCAAGTAATTAAAACATCTATTATCATGTAATATTAATAATAATCGAATCCTATTTCAGTAATATTTCTATTTCGCCGAAAAAATTCTCGACAATCGATATTGCTGATTGGTCTTTCCGAATCTGGCAAAACAACATTGTTCACACAACTTGCATACAATTCTTTTGTTTCAACAGTAACATCGATAAAAGAGAACGAAGCACCCATTACATTAAAAAACAATAAAACATTAGTCTTGTTCGATCTTCCAGGATTCGATCGTTTGCGAAGTCAATATTGGGAAAAATTTAAATTTCGTGCCAAAGGAATTATTTTTGTTATTGATAGTTTGAACTTTATGTCCAATGTTCATAATGTCGCCGATTTATTGTACCAATATCTTTGTGATAGTTTTGTCGTTTCCAATCGGATACCGGTATTAATTGCCTGTACAAAACAAGATGAAACTCGTGCAAAATCTGCTAAAGTTATTTCATCTATGTTGGAAAAAGAATTGTATGGTTCTTATCCTAATAATGAATTATTATAACTATCATGTTTCTTTCTAATTTTTACAGCAATATCATAAGAGAAACTCGTATTGGAGCTTTGGGCACTACATCCGGTGATGAAAGCAGTATTCAAATATTGGGTGACCCGGAAAGTCTATTTAAATTCAGTGATCTACGAAATTCAATTGATTTCGCTGATTGTAGCTGTGTGAAAGAGCAGAAAAATCTTGACAACGTTTTTTCTTGGATAAATTCAATCGCTTGATTTTTTTTATTCTCAATTTTAAATTTCTATTCATTCATGAATATTTTCTGTATATAAACGAAAATCAGTTATCAAAATAAAATTGCATCAACAAAATCGCCATTTTCTAAAAATTTTTGACCATCTAGATTACTTGGAATGAACAATAATCCATTTGAATTCATCACATTCAACAATCTACTACTTGTTTGATTTGATTCGGTTAATTTGGCCTCGGGAAACGATAATGAGGAGAAAGTAATGACAGCTCGAACAAATTCCGGTCTTGTATCAATTTGGTACGGCTTATCGAGAACGACTTTGCATTTGATCCATTTGAGTAACTTTTCCATTGGATTGGCTTCTTTTTGTTTTTTAAAATCAAAATATTTTCCCGAAAGGAGCTGAAGAAATGGCTCGACAAATATTTTGAAAGTCACAAATGCACTCACTGGATTACCTGGCAATGAGAATATGTATTTTTTCTTGCCATTATACGTCGTGGTCGAAAATGTCGTTGGTTTTCCTGGTTTCAAATTTATTCGACCGAAATGAATATCGGCGTTAAAATCTTCCCTTAAGACTTTTTTGAGTAAATCACGTTCTCCCATTGATACACCACCAGTAGTGATGATGACATCAGCATTTTGCATTGCTTCATTTAGACAGTTCAATATACTATCTGCAGAATCTGGTGTTATTCCAAGATCGAAAACTTCAAATTGTAATAACAAGGACATTAAAATTGTTCGATTCGAGTCCCAAACACAATTCCATGATCTATGTTGACCGGCCGAAACAATTTCATCGCCAGTAGAAAGTACAGCTATTTTGGGACGTCGAAATACCTTTATTTCTTTAGCTCCGGTTGCTGCAATCAAACCTAAATCGATTGATGATAAACGTCTGTATTTTGTTATCAATGGATTCAGATTATCCACTGGAATATCTGAGCCGATTAAACGTATGTCTTGACCTACAGCAGGAATGGTTTTGATGTTGATAACTTTTTCCTCGTCATCCTATTATCATCAAAGGTGAGTGTTACTTGATAATAATTAATGAACAAGAATTACCTGAGTCTTCATTATGAGCTCAGTATCTTCAACTTGTACAACAGCGTTTGCACCGGCTGGTACAGCAGCACCAGTACTGATTCGAGCACAGAATCCTCGATCGATTCTTGTAACTTCATTTAACCCAGCAATTGATGCTTTAGAAAGAACATTACGGTTACCTTTTCCATCTTCGGCAATTACGGCATATCCATCTTTGGTAGAAGCATCAAACGGTGGCAATGGAACGGATGCAAAGACATCATGAGCCAAAACTAGATTGAAAGCTTTGTGCAAAATTTTCGCTGGTATAACCATCTCATTACGATCGCTTTGAAAATACGGTCCGATTTCGGTAAAAATTCTTAGCTGAGCTTCTTTGATCGATATCATTTCAAATGGTGAATGTCTTTCACGATCAGCAACTGGCTCTTTATTCACCTTACCTTTAACAGATTATTAAATTAGAGTTATAAATTAATAAAATGAATAATACAACTTTTTAAATTATTGTGCATTGTTCGATGTAACATGTCAACTTCGTTTGAATCTTTTAACTGATCGATTGCATGTTTTAAAACTGGTTTGATAACATCGAAGCATTCTTTGCAAGCTTTATAGCTTCCAGGTAAATTGATTATTAAAGTTTGGTTAAGAATTCCACATTTCATTCTAAAAAATTTACATTAAAACTTTTGAAAAACAGATAGTCCAAAATAACCTTGACAGCATGGCCATGGGAGTAATCGAAAGCGATGATGAAATTAATGCTAAACTAATTCCAGGTACTTCTTTTTCGATTATTTCAGCAGTAGTTTCCGGAGTAATGTCACGTGATGTTAACCCAGTTCCACCGGTTGTCAATATGCAATCAACATCTGAACGATTCGACCATCGTATGAGGAATTCTTTCAAGACATTTTTATCATCTGAAACAATTTGATAATCGAGCACATAGAATCGATCATCATAATCTTTAATCAATTGCTGCAACAATGGCCCACTAGTGTCGACACTTTCATTTCGGCTACACCGATCACTAACCGTCAAAATCGTGAATCTATACATTGCCATGGATAAGTTGTGTTCATGAGATTTTTACCCAATAAATTTTTATATTCCAAATGTTGGATTATGGTGCATCTAATCAAACACATGTGGTATCATTTGGTTGATCTTGCTTCTCATATCAGACCATATTTAAAATTAATGAAGGCATACTTTATCAATAAACAACTTTATTAACTTTTAAAATTTTAGTTTGATATAAAATGAAAATGCAAATAAATTAGGCTAAGATTATATTTGATTATAAATGGGATGTGTTGCCAAAAGGACAAAAAATAAAAACATATTTCATTCATTTTCATTTATATTACAAATAAAAACTGAAATAAACTAGATACAATATCACAAATATTTTCGCATTGTTAGGTAAATGAATCAAAATTATATTTTGTAGCATGTATCAAATCTTTAAAGTAAATTATCATTTTGATAATGATGATTTTATGAAAGGCCACTTTAAATTTCAATAAAGAATCCTGATCGCGGTTGCGATGAGGATTCAGGTGATGGCGGTGATTGTATAAAGGCATTTGCCGATGGTTTTTGTGAGGGAATCATAAATGGTAATCGCCGTGATCGATTTATGGACGTTTTGGTACTTGTGCAATTGTTTATGACGACCGATCCATTTGTACCATCACCACTACCGCTAGTATCACTATCCGAGATATTCGTTATGATGGGGCCATCTGATTCGTGGATTTCGACAATTTTCGTATCATTTGTATACGGTTCAACGACCATTGAGAAGACTGGATTATAAGATAAAGAAAAGATAAAATAAATCACTTTAAAATCAAAAATTTACTCACCATCAAAAATTTGTTCAACTTTTTTCAAATTTTTCAATATATTAGACAAATCACGACTGATATTCGATGAATCATGATTATAATTGTTACGTGTTTGATTAGATTTTGACGAATCTGGTCCGTTTACATTATTTACTTGAGGCAAAATTTCTTCAATCAATGTTCGTGCTTCTGATCCTGGTGAATGATTGGTGCGTTCACGTTCAAGAAAATCTCGCATTCTTGTTCGAAGTTTAGAAGACAGTTGATTAATAGCTGATATCACTAATGAATCTAATGGAGAAATGGAAAATATTCTGGCATTTATACCAGATGAAATGACTGGTGATCCTGTTGGTACTTCGTTTGATTTTGTTTCTTGTCTTTTACTATCAATGTTTAAACGATCTGACAATAGACATTCGGTGACTGAATGAGTCATCAGATTTGAATCGGCAGACATTTGTCGCATCGGAGATGGATTAGCACTTGCGGAATGATGGCCATGAATAATGGTGTTGAAATCCTTATCGAATTGTGCCATTCGATGTGGTTTAGTGGAAAAGAAGCGTTTTCCAACCTGAAACGGGGGAACCATTTGCCTAGCTGTCCTGGGATCAACAATAGATGGTGATGAAGGCTCAATAACAGAAATATAATTTTGGCTATCGCTTTCTGAACGATAACTATTTGCTGAGGATGTTCGATGTTTGCTCTGTATAGATGATCCATTAAATAAGGAATATGAACATTGAGTAGGTGGCTGTGATTGAATTTCTGCCTTATTTCGTTTGTCAAAAACAAGTTCGGCATCTTTTGATTGAAAAATAAAAATTATTATTAATTAAAACATGAAATCATGCAAAAAAAAACAAAAAATTTCATACTTGAATTGATGGATTTATTTGCAAGCGATTTTAGCCATGGAGTGCTATTGTCATTGCTACCGGCTGATGATGGCATACAACGTAATGATCGCCGACCAAAACGTGAAAAATGTAATAAGGGACGCGTCTCGCAATCATCACATGATGAACATTCAGCATCGAATTGAATTTCATTATCTGAATGAGGAATCACTCGGCGCTGTGATTGATTACGATGATTCATGGAAGCCAATGAATGTCCATTGTTTACCTTGCCTTTTCCAAGGCCATTAGTAAGATTTTCAATTGATGAACAAACGGATGATGATGCTGAATGTGATTTTATAGTTGGAATTTTACTTGAAACAGGTGGCTGTTTAAGTACTTTTTTATTGGTTGACGCAATTGTCGTTGTTGACGAAGATGGTGGTTTTCGCGATCCTTTTGTAAATTGATTACATGTGTTCTGTGGAATTCGAGTGCTTGGTACCCGAAGACTAAATCTTCCACCATCGTTACGTTTGAATGATGATGGCGAAATTAGTTTTGTCGTTTTTTGTGATTCTTTAGCCTTATTAGCAGATTGTTCAGAAATTTCTACACCACAGGTATCCATACCGAGACGAGCACGACGCAATGCAAATGCACGATTGAAACGTAAACTAGAAGAGGCCGAAGAATTGGATGTCATTGATCCACTACGAGCTCGTTGTCGAGAATCATTATTATCAAGTCGCTCGGTTGAAGATGAATCGTTATTCGTGATTGTTGACGGCATTGCAGATTTACGGCTGTTTCGGGCATGTAATCGATTATTCATTGACTGTTTTCGATTATCCAATAGCGGTGTTGAAGGTGCCGAACTACATTTCAAAGGTGGTTTCGAGAGTGCTGATACAGATTTCGTTGAGTGACGATTTTCAGCATTAGTATTTTCGGCTAACGGTGTGCAACTGGTTGTGGTGACAACTGTAGCCGTTGACGAAGGTGATAATAATGATAACTTTCCAAGTCGAGCTGTCTTTTCTAATTTAGAGTTAATCCTTTTGAATGCGCTCATTAATTCACTACTGATTCTTTTTTTAGATTTATCACCAATATTTGTTGAATGTTTAATATTTTCGTCGATAACATCGAATAATTTTGCTGATGGTTGGGCACTAATCATTTGATTTGATAGATCTGATTTGTCATCATGATATGTCGATGAACTATTCACTTCTGAACAGCTAGAACGACGTTTTGATCGAGTAAATGTTGCATCTTTCTTTAACGGGTAATGGCTACTATTCTTTTTATGTTTCTCATAATTGCTGAATAGTTCATCGATTTGTTTTCGTGCTACTTCAAGTTTATCTTCATCATCATTTTCATCTTGAAGATCTTCATCTTCATCGTAATCTTCTTCGTCGCCGAATTCGTCGGAATTTGCTTCAGTGTTACCACCTTCACCATCATTACAATGAACATCATGTTCAATTTCAACACCTAGATTTTCATATGATTTGATCCTGATTTCATCACTATCATCGATAAAATGTTGTTTGGGTTGGGCAGATTTTTTCTTTGTTGGTGATTTTTGAATTAATTTTTTTGAATTTCCAACATTTTGATTTTCTGATTTTCGTCTATTTTTTTCACCAGTTAGTTCATCAATATCGATAACATACGTTCCAGTATCGCTCAATTCATCCTCGTCATCAACAACACTGATATTAGTATCTATGACCTGTTGGTCTATTCCAATCATAGTGACAACGTCATCAGATTCGATGGATTTAGGATTTTGTCGATGTAATGACGATCGATGTGATTTTGCTGATTGATCTTTGATAAGATTCAATGAACTCAATGAATCATCATCATATTCCATACTTCGACGATTCATTGATTTAACATGTGTCTTTGTTGTTTGGGTTGCTAATGTTTTAGCTGATTGATCAACTTTGTCGGCCTGAAGAATGTGACCATGTTGCACACCAAAATATTCATCAGTGCGATGATGATTATCAAAATCAACATCATCGCTAAAATCGTAACATCCATGGCTACTCACACTTTCGCTACGATGGTGATGATGATGATGACGATTTTGTTGATAATTATTATTATGCTCAAACATTCGATTAATCAGATAGACAGCAGATTCACTTAATTGACCATTTCGCCGTGATGTTGATTGTTGTAGTGTTACATCACTATGACGATTCGCATCATTATCTATCATATCGATACCTGATAAAATTTGACCCGAATTCATCTCAATATTCTTTTTCATTTCATTAATCACCGTTGTTGGCTCAGTTGATGATGAAGGTATTTTCACTGAACAATGATTTTTAGGATTTTTTTGATGATCAATTTTGGCAAAATTGTCTTTGTCGTTATTCATTGTCGAAAGACAATCATTTGTCAATATTTTATTGATTTTTTTATCATAAGTATCACTTTTCTTCATCGATGATGATAATGACGGTGATTGATATTGGGTGTGACGGGAATTGTTTGACAATTCGATAGGTGGCTTTTGTATCTCGTTCATATCATTTAAATCGAACACATAGGCAATATTAGTTTTGGGCGATGTATTTAACGGTATAGATGTTACGTTTGACAATCGTTTCATAGATGTAGTCGTTATAGAGATGTTGTTGTTGGCAGTGTTCGAATTTCTCGCGCTTTGTGATACATTTGTTATTTGTTGTTCGACATCACTCAGGCAATTTATATTATTATTTTGATTGTTAAGAAAAAGTGGTGATGGCCTTCTGGTAATTTTTTCATCTTTTTTAATTGAATATTGGGATTTTTCATTGGTTTTCAATTCATTTTCATTATCATCAAAATTGATCACAAATGCCATTCCACCGATTGAATGCCGAGAACGTGGTTGTTGCAAAGATACTGGCAATGATTGTGGCTGTTGTGTTCGGGCATTATTACAATGTTGCTGCTGATAGTCGAATTCAACATCATGTTCCAATGAAGACAAATGAAATTCGTTATCGTTATTTGAATTAGCCAATGTGGCCGAAGTTCCTAATGATGATCGTCCACTACTAGTCGAAGCAAGAAAATTTGTTGGATGATAATGGTCAAATGAACTGGTTATTTTTGTTGATGATGATGAGGAGGAAGAAGGACGTCGTTGTCCTCGTCTCGAATCTTCAATATCATATAGATCGTTGGTATCGGCATCGGTGACAGCCCCCGAATCTGAATCAACCGGCACGACAACTAGTTGTTGCTTTCCACTATGTTTATGTTTATGTATTGATTTATTATTCAACTGATTCAAATGACGTTCAATATTGTTCCTATTCTTCAAGGTTGTTTCATTGACAGTTGCCTTTTCCGCAGTGGTTTCCACAGTTGTTGCTGCCAAAGGTGATCGTTTTTCGAAATTTAAAAGAGTTTCGTTAATTGAATTGATTTGTTGTTTTTCATCAAAAACAGAATTAGAGTATGACAACATTGTTAAAGTACTTCTACACTTTCCATCATCATCAGAGACAACGATTCCATCTTTTTGTCGTTCTTGTTCGTTTTGGCAAATATAGTCAACTCGATTTTTAGCATTATAATCATTGCAATGAATACGATTATTATTAGCTGATGTAGTTGATGTTACCGACGACTGTTTCGGACTTGTATATAATAATAAGGAAGATGTTGAACCAAGTGTGACTGTAGTTTCGATTGTTGTCATTGTCGTCGTTTCTTGATTTAATGATGGTGGTGGTAATGATGAAATTATGACATTATTTTGGCAAAACGATTCATTCGGTTCTTGTTGATGTAATCTTGTTCGTTGATGTATTTCATCATCTAAAAATATATACAGAGAATATTTCAAAAGAAAATGATCAATTTGATTATTTGCATAAAGTAATTAGGAAAAAATTTCATATCATTTAGCTTCAGATTATTAGGGTAACTATGTATTTAGAGTGAAATTAATATCATCATTGTTTTTCTGAGAATATTCAATTAAATAAACCAAATGTCAATTTTTGATGATGATGAAGATAATGGCAAAAAAACTAGATTTTCATAGAATTACGCACTTGTTTTGTCGTTTTATTTGGTTTGTATACAATCATTATGGCAACAATGATGAGGTTTGCATTTCCATTAAATCTCTATTTTTTTATATAACTGGCAAACACTTGTCGTTTTCCATAGCATACACAAGGTGAGCGAAGAGAAATTAAATCTCAAAAGATAGAGAGAAAGAGATTGTATATATTGTTTGACACGTACAACAAAAATAATAATAATAAAAAGATCCATTCCAGAGAGAGAGAGAGAGAGAGAGAGAGAAATTCAAAATAGATCGCTAGACGTTTAGATGTATGGATAAAATTTGAACACCGAACACGTTAAATCGAACAATGAAAAACTAACACAAATGGTAAAGTATAGATTATTTTCAATTTCCTTTTTTTCTCTATTCCATGAATTTCATTCATTTTTCTGTTGGAAATTATTACACCATTAGCTCTTTTATGCCAGCGTTTACAATAATTATTTTCACTTAAATATTTGTCAGTGTTTGTGTTCGAGATCAACACCTGAAAGATAAACATTGCTTTTTATGGAGATGTTAAAAAGAAACAAAAATATGAACATCGAAATGTGAGAAATAATAATAATAATAATAATGAGGACGATGAGATAATGATAACACCTTCAAGTTAACCAAAAAAGGCCATATAAACAATACGAATGTTCAATTGGTCACGAATTGGTGTTCGATTATTGAACAAGTGTCAATCATTCGGCATATTTGTGTGCGGCCAAAAAATATCGAATCAATCGATTGATTGAATTGAATGATTCATTAACAAAGTGGTTACACTATAATTGACATACATACAATTTGATTGATCAATTCATCAATAAACAATATCTCTTAACAAGGTTAGCAACTTAATTAGAACATCTTAAGTGGCTAGCTTCCTGTTCATTTAAAATTATAAACAAATTGCCTCCTTTTAAGTTAAAATTAGATAAAAAGCTTATAATTGTCTAAATAAAATGTGTGAAGCATTTCTAATTATATGACCATAAATGCATTATTTTGCTTACCTAACAAGATTGTTGATAAATTAATAGACGTTTCGCAGCTGTCTTTTTGATTGCCACTGCTAGTGTTTGATTCAAATTTGTTGTTTTTTAAGTTTTTCAATAAGTGTTCAAAATGAACAATGTTTGAATCTAAGCTACTATTATTGTTCAGACGATCTTCACTGTTTAGATGTGGTAAATGATGGATATTTGATAAAGTGGCTATTGCATGTGTCGATGTATGATTTTCAACATCAAAACATTCATGCGATGCATTGTAATCATCAGCATCGATAATATCGTGATGATTATTATGAGGATTTTTTTGATACAGGCCACAATCTCCATGAATATTTTGTGCTGTATTCATAACAGAAGAATGCTTTGTTTTTGTTAAAGACGTCGAAGTCGGCTGTGGTAATTGCAGTGGTGTTGATGGAGACAAAGTGCGATGATTGTGGTTGAAATGCTGATTGCTATCACCAACATTAGTTGATGTTTTTGATTTACATGTCCATTGTTTTTGGCTAATATCAGAATAACAACTAGGAACTTCATCATCATCGGCGTCATTTTCCAAGTCCAGTTCGGGAGTTACTTCATCATATTCATGTTCATCTGTTATAAAAGGACAGCCCGAAAGCGAAACAATCGGATAGTCATCAGATAATTTTCTAAGGAATTCTGTATTCTGATATGTATGACTATGATAGATATGATGACGAGATTGATTTGGAGATTCAGGTGCCGATATCGAACATGGCTCGATTTTATGCTGATTATGGATGGATGGATGATTTTGTTTATAATGATGATAACGGATGAAGGTTATGTCTTCATTTCCCGAACAAATAAACAACGATGATTCTTTCTTATCTTTAGCAGAGACCGTGGCTGATGATGATTTCTTTTTGAAACGAGCTTTCATCATTTTCATTGCCGACATGAACATCGAAGATGATGATGTTTGTTGTGTATGAGGTGTTGAAGTCACTGGTGTTGATGATTGAGATGATGATGATGATGATGATGATGACATCAGGGAAAAAGATGATGGAGAAAGTTTATTATGCGATGATGAGGATGTGGATGATGATGATGATGAAGCTGTCGATGTTGATGTTTGTATCGTTGTTTTTTTCGACCCGCGTTTAACAGGATCAGATTTTTTATCATTTTTTCTAATACTAATACGAAATAATTTATTCATTGGAGATTGTTTTGCAGACTTTGGTACTGTTGCTTGATCGCAGGATGGAATTTGTTTCAGTTGTTTGCTATCATCATCATTATTGTCATGTTCGTCGCCAAGGACGAAAAACTCATTTGAATTGTCATTTTTGAATGATGTTTTTATTGTTGTTACAGGCGGTGTCGATCGATGATGTTTTTCATCGTCGACGTTGATATCTACTTGTTTTTGTTGAACATTTGGGCTGCGGTTAAAATTGACTGGATTTGATGGCAAATGTTTTAATTGATAAATATCCGGACCAAAGCCAAAACGAATCTCATCATCAATATTCAAACGTATGAAGCTGCGAGACGGCACACGAAGTTCATTTACAAATGTCTATATTGATGGCCAGAAAAAAATGAAATATTAATTCATTTTCATAAAAGGAAAAATTTCGATTTCAAATGCGCATGAAATAAATTTGAGGAAATGAAGATATAAAAGGCATACATAAATAATGATGTGGTTACATAAGTCGAGTTTTTAATCCAATTTATTTGCATCTTTCATCCTGTCATCGGCCAAACGAAAAGAGATAGGTAAACGGATTATATTGAAAAAAAAACAATCTACACTTGATCCGAATAATGCAACGATGAGAAAAAAAAACAGAAACTATTTTCTTTAAAAGGAAAAAAGTTCGATGCTGCCGAAAGTATCTTGCAGTTAAATATTAACAAAAATCCAAATCATGATATTCATCATCATCATCATCAAAGGTGATAAGAACAGGCTAAATTTAGCTTCAAATTTATAAAAGGTAAGCTTTTCATATATATGATTGCCGAAGAAAAAATCTATTGAAGAACAAAGTTGAGAAAATTTACACATAGCAAAGGTGATGATAATTAAACATTTGACATTACATTAAAAATAAATAAAGATGATGATGAGTGAGATATATAGTTATCAAAAAATAACTGAGACCTAGAAGCCAATCAGGCAGAATAATCATCAAATGAAAAGAGAAAGATATGGAAAAAAAGGTCAAGAAAACCAAAACAAAAAAAAAAAAAAATACATTTTACATCGGTAATGTCCTAATATGTCAATGTAAAATGTGAACTATTATTAATGAATGTTCGTCTATCTATATTCTGGTAATTTTGTTTTTCATCAGATTACTTACACCAAATGTTGAATCGAGATCTTTGATATGAAATGACCCGCTGGCATAAATCAATACAGCTTGATGATCGTCTTTATCTTTGTTGTTACATGGTGATTGTATTTGTCGTTTTCGATGAACAAGATCGGAACCAATAAAACAGACATAATTTTCTTGAGCTTCTATTTTCAATTCAAAATCATCATTTTTAGAAATAAGTGCCCAATAATCATTATTTTTGCAGGATGAAGACGGCGTATGTATCGGAATTGAATCGCCATTTGCCGATGATGAAAATTCGCCAGATGATGGTCCATAATAATAATCATCTGAACAGCCAGACGAAACTGTTGGAGGCGAACCCAATGGATCTCCAAATCTGGCTGTTATCGATGATGGCGATTGTTCATTGTTACATGTTGTCATTGCCATTGTTGGTGTAACATCAGTGGCCATAATGAATTTACTATGGCTATCACAAAAGTTAGGTTGAAACGGTGGATCAAGATTAGCACAGCTGTTAAATGTAGATGATGATGGTGGTGGTGAACAGCAACATTCTGATCCAGATGAAAAACAATCAACTAATGTGGTTGATAATGGTGATGTTTGGCAATCATCGGTTATTTCGAATCTGGCTGATATAAATGAACGATGTTTGTCAGATTTTTCAATGAATTCGTAATTTGGATAGAATGATTCTGAAAAAAATAATTGGAAAAAATGAACATTTTCTAAATAATGAAGGTTCAAATCTATTCATTTTAAAGGTTATATAAAATGTATAATTATGAAAATATTGATTGTATTGCTTTATTTATAAATGGTGAAAAATCTAAATTATTATCAAATAGAAAAAAACTCGTTATAATTGTATTGAAATCCAAAATCCATATTAGGGTAGACGTAGGCGTGATATTAATGATCATAATGATTAAAGCCAAAAACAGAAATGTCAATAACAAATTCATTGATCTC
>ERZ500997.339-NODE-339-length-13019-cov-5.438522_pt1 | contig 13019 bp, 10 predicted proteins | sample MGYA00248826_ERZ500997 | MGnify/ENA primary metagenome ERZ500997 (study PRJEB25958, sample SAMN03398524) | human skin metagenome | study: EMG produced TPA metagenomics assembly of the Human Skin Microbiome Metagenome (human skin metagenome) data set.
ACCCTCATTTTGAGCAGCTAATGAATTACTATTATTAACATCATCATCATTATAATAATCCAAACAATTAACAAATTTCAAATTAAAATAGATGAATCTCACTTGACCAAAGCAACAAACAAAAAAATAAGAAAATGACATCTTTACATCTTGCACATCCATTATCATCATCATCATCAGCAACAAAAATGTTTTGTTTGCAAAAACACGATTTACACACACACACTTGTCTTAGACGCCCACACACTACACACACCATGCTTTTATTTTTGTACATTTCCCTCACAATACACAACTTATATGTTCATAAATAATGTTGAAAATCCTCTGGTTGTAACACAATAATTTTACAAACAAACATTGATGATGATGATAATGATCAATTATATTCTTGGTTACAATTACACAAAACACAAACACACTTGATATCATTTTTGAAAACTTATTGGTCTCTTTCTCTTATTATTCTTTCCATGTTTTTTTTCCAAACAGAAACCAAACCAAAAAAAAAAATACCAAAAAATTTAGTCGAATTTTTTTTCTTTTTCAAACAAAAATTTTATTCAAAAATCTCTCATTATTATCATTATTATTATTATTTAATTATATATTAATCCGATGAAACGATTTTGTAAATAAATTTGAATCCAATATTCTATAATTCTGAATTTTTGTTTTGTTTTTTTTGTTTCATCGACCAACCCCAACAAAGATTATCGACATTTCAGCCACCAACCTATCAACTAAGAACTATTTTTTGGCTGCAAGAAAAGCCGGTTTTATTCCATCATCATCCGCAAAATCATTCAAGCTTGAATGAAACAAAATGCCCAAAACAAACAAACATTGCCATAAGCATTGATGATGATTTTTGGATTATCATCATCATCATCATTATTAGATTATCGATTTTGATTTGATTTTTTTTCTGATAATCATTGAATCGAATCCAAATCAAAAATCAAATCAAATCGATCATCAAAAAAAACGATAATTGCCTATTTAATGTTGACTAAAGTGTGCCATATGCGTGCCACATGACGAACAACAACAGCAACAAAAATATCATCATCATTATTATCAGTTTGATTTGATTTTTGATCTTTGAATCAATCGCGAAGGTATTTTGTTCTTGATGATGGTGGTGGTTATTTTTTTGGCAACCAAATCTTGTTACGTTTGAGTTAACGAAGCTTGCCAAACATATTGAGTAAATTGGTTTTGATGAAATGATTTGGTTTGCCTCAATTTTGCCATGATTCAAATCAAATTATCCAATAAAATTTAATTTAATTTGATTTTGGGATTGAAAACAAAATTAAATTAACTAAGTTTCGTGAAAGGTTAATTATATTTGACCTTGTTGTCGAGTTGGTTAGCTGTTTGTTTGTTCGCCTGGGTGGTTGATGTGTTGATTTGATTAGCATCATTAATCTCAACACACACACACACAGAATCTGGTTTCGATCAACTAAAAGTCAAACACACTATGGCCTTGTCTCCTGCATTTGACATTTGGTTTGATCGTGTGAACAACCGTATGACATCTTTATTGATTTCAAGTGGTACCTTACTTGCGATGGACATTTGTGTGATCACCACCACCACAACGATAATCAAGATGATGATCACGATGGATGATCATTATCATCATCATCCGGGATAAATTACGTCCAAGGCACAGACACACAGGCCAACAAAACAAATGGAAATTCCCTTCATAAATTTCTTCATTTTCTCTGTTTTTTTTGACATTAACCATTGTATTGTTTGGCCAAAATCAGAAGAAAAAGAAGATTTGATTTACAGAAAAAAAAAGATTTTATTTCCTTATGACAAATTTCTTTTTCCACTGTCCATCATTAGCATTTTTGTTGGATGTTTTTTTTTGCAATACAAAATGAAAATGAATGAAGAAAAATTGAATGGCCAAAATATCTTAATCTGATGATCTTTTCATTCATTCATTTGAGATAATGATGATGATGATGATCGGTAGATCTTTTCAGTTTTTCGTTGTTGTTGTTGATTCATTCAGATATCAGGCTAATGATAATTTAATGCGATAATTATCATCGTCGTTTACTATTCAACCAAACAGGATTGCTGGAAGAAGAAGAAAATTGGGGACAAAGAACAGAATGAATGAATATTTAAATTTTTTTTCAAAATCCTTCATCATCATCATCATCTGAATCTGAATGTGATTACCATGAACTCATCGTCTAAAGATCTTTTAAAAATCTTTTTGCCGTGGCGGTGGTGGCCATCAGTGTTTTCATGATGATTATCATCAACATCCAATGTCCAAATGCTGATCGTATAATTCAATTTTTTGCTTTCTTGTTTTTTTTCGTTCATAATGATCATTTTTGATGATGATGATGATGGAAACGAAAGAGTTTTATATAGGCTGAAGCCTGCCTGACTGCAAAACATCAAAGTTGAAAGAAAAATTTGCATATGACATAAATATAGTTAAATGATGATGATGTCCTTCGCGAAGAAACTGAATAAAATTTTTCAACCAAAAAAAATGCTTCTCTCCCCTTTCGTTGTTTTTATCTTGTTTTGTTTTTCGACTCTATATAAATCCAAGTTGTTTTTCTGTTTGTTTCTTCTTCGAGATTGTTTTCGTTGATTTGCGATTTGAAACTAATTTTTTGGGGATGAAAAATGATAATAATTTAATGATTGTGTGTGTGTGTGTGTGTGTGGTGATATATGACCATCATCATCGTGGTTAAATTAATCTAATGATGATGATCATTATTTACGGAAACATTTTCTGATGCTGTCCATTATTATTTGAACAAAAATACGGGGAATTTTTTTTCTGTTCAACAAGAGATTCAAGATTATCATTATCATTATTATCATTATTATTTTTGCCTACATGTGGGACGTACATTGTGAATTTTTGTTTTTTTTTGTTTTGTTTGGAAAACCTTGAATTGAATGCAGGTTCAATTGCACCTGAATTCATTTTTTTCAAGCTGAATAAAGAGAGAAAAAAAGAGAATCCTTATAATTGTCTAATACTTCGAATGTTTTGGCTGCTGCTGTTGTTGGTTCATAATTATGTTGATAATATTATATAATAACAATTACAAAACGGATATCAAAAAAAAAAAATACGTTTTTTTTGATGAACTTCTCTCTCTCTCTCTTGGGAGAAATATTATTAGGTAATCTAAATTGACAACAACAGAGAAAAATATACACAGTGGTTGCTTTATCATCAAATGTAATGATGATGATCGTTATTTTTTTTAAAGTTAAAATAACATTATTTGGGTTGTGACCGGGTTGGTTGTAAACAAACGAACGAACAAACGAATCATTCACAAAAAAAACAAGACTTGCTTCAATGAATTCTTGGGCGTGTGTCACCATATCTCATATATAAATTTCAATTCTATTTCACCCGATTAACCGATGATGTTGTTGTTGTTGATGGTGGTGGTGGTGGATTGCCAGATAACGTCGTAGCCAAATCAACCAAATATGATGATGATGATGAAAAACGTTTGAAAATGATGATTGAATGCTTCGAACAACACTAACAAACAATATACTAACCTAAACACAGAGAGAGAAAGAATAAAGGAAGCAACCGAAAAAGAGAATGAATAGAAAAGAATAGGATGAAAAAAAACGGAAGCAAATAATGAATAGATGTCGATTGTGTCCTGTACTGTTGTTCTTGTTGATGTTGTTGTTGATGATGATGTTCATTCAATCATTTCAATTTAGCTATATGGATTCATCAATAGTAATAGCAGTTTTTTTCAATTTATTTACCAAATTCAGGATTCAGGATTCGAACGGATGAATTTCTTTTTTTTTTCTTCATTCGAATCGAATCGAGATTGGCTGGTTAATGGTGGTTGGATGTTTACGTTTTGTTGTTGTTGTTGGTTGATTATTTCATTTTTTTTCATTTCGTTTATCAAATCGGGTAGGTTCTTCTTTCTTTTTTGTCGTCGTTGTTGTTGTTGTTGGTTAGGTTGGTTGCCATTATTCCGGTTATTATCATTGAATTCAGCAGCAGGCCAACAAAATTAACAATGTGACCGATAGATAGAGAGAAAGCCAGCCAAAATACGGGACATGTTACGAAATAAAAAAAGAAGAAAACGGGATTTAATGATGTGCAGCCCAAACAGAAAAATAATAATTATTAATTAAATATATTCTTGTTCGATGGATTCATTTAACCATAAATAAAATGAAATGAAATGAAACGAAAAATTCATTATCATCATCATCATCGATATCATTAGTGACCAAAAAAAAAAATCGAACGGAACTCAGACAAGGCTATTTGAACACACATACACACACACTGACAGAAGTTAAAATAGTTGACCGATACATTTGTTTATCGATAAAGAGAGAGAGAGAGAGAGAGAGAGAGAGAGAGAGAGAGAGAGAGAGAGAGAGAGATTGGGAAATTCTTTTCGAAAAGATGATTCCGGGACACACACAAAAATTTGATCCATTAATTAGCTTTTTTTTCGAAGATGGGGAGGGAGAAGGAGGTTCGATGAATGTCAGTCTCGGGAAATTCATGATGATGTTGATGATGGAATGAAAAAAAATTGACAAAATTGAAAAATAACGAAACAAAAATTCTTCTTCTTCGTCAATGATATAAAAAAGTGTGTAAATATTTAATTTGTATCACCATTATCATCATCATCCCTTTTATTTTTCGGATACATTTTCGATTGGTTTTTGACGTGTGTATGCGTTTCTCCAATGTTTGTTTGGTTTGACATTTTTACATGGCTGATGATATATGCTTCAAATAGAATCGAATATCGAATGTTGATGTATGGTGGTGGTGTATCGATGAAATTCATCCATCACAGCTGAATGAATCGATTTTTCTTTGCTTCTTTGCTTTTTCTTATTCTGGAACAGTGTTTGTTGAGATAACATAAACACACACTTGGAAAGGGAAGATTTTTTTTTGGAAAATTGAATCAAAAAGGCATTATACACACATCGATATAACGAATAAAAACCGGAATCGAATGTTGATGGTGATGGCAACAAACTTGATTTTATCTAAACAAGAAAAGAAAAGAAACAAATATAGTGGACAAACGAAAGCAAAAATGTCACCATGATTTAAGTAAATGGAAACGGAAAATAACGGAAATAAATCAGTGAAAAATAATTTTTGTTTTGCTTGCTATTTCGAATATCACGAAAAAATGTTGATGATTTTCGGGATGGCCAAAAAAAACGGAAATGTATCCAATAGTGTCATATTGAATGATGATGATGATTCGAATCGTTCGAAAAAAATGATCCTTTCATAAATGATGTATGATAACGAAACACCCAAAAAAACGTTACCCGTTTTTTTTCAAGAAAAAAAATTGAAATTTTTTCAAGTTTCTTTTGTGTCCATCATCGCCAAAATAAACAAAAAATATTCGCATCAATGAATTTGTATCGTTTTTTTCGATTCTTCAATTCTCAAATGAGCTGTTGTTGTTGTTGTTGTTCAAAATGCTAATGATGAGCCAGCGATGGAGAGGAATACGTATGTCACATATACACACAAATTATTATCATTATCATCATCAAATTGGCCAAAATGAATTCCACCCAAACAAACAAACAAACAAATGATGATGATGGCAATTATCCATGTCCATCTCACTCGCTCACTCACTATATAAATATATCCATCAAACAAGCGTAATGATAATATTCGAGTAGTGAAAAACAAAACAAAAAATCTACCCAGCCCAAGATCAACAAATGAAATGAAACGAAAAAACAGGCTTGAAAAATTCAAAAATTCAAAACAAAAACCGAAAAAATTGGAATTTCGTTTTTGTTTTGTTTTGTTTCGAATGAAAACCAAAAACATTCGAAACAGGAAACATTCGAATGTTTATCTTCATCAAATGGCTATTTCAACTCTAGAAGTTGACTACTGTCGTTTTTGTCGATTCGAATCATTTCGAATCGTTCGAATGTGTTTTGAATTCGATTTTGGCCAAAAAAAATTTCAATTTTTTTTCTTCACGCGAATTTATGTCAAGTTATGGTGGCAACAACAACAAAAAGTTATCATCTTTTTTTTGATGATGATATTCCACGCCGCCATGACAACGATCATCATCATCATTTAGGACATCGACGACGAACGTGTGTCACACTAATGATTCGCTTGGTGGTGGTGGTCACCGACATTATCATTAGATTTTTTGCCGAAACAATCTTTGAATGAACAAAAAAATGTCATTGATGATGATGATGATGATGATGATGGCCGAAGACAAAAATGTCATTGAAGAAGAAAGAAATGAATTTCAAATGAATTGATAAGAGATTTCTTCGTTGATGATGGAATGGAATGATGAAATGTCACGTTTTTCGTTTGCTCGTTTCGTTTTGTTTGAAAAACATTCATGTAAGTCATATATGATTTAAGTGTGTTTGAAAAAAGTTTGAAATTTTTCCATTTTTTCAGGCAAACATTCTGCATTGAAATCAAAATTTTCAGCAGATTTTTTTTTGATTAAAATTTTTTTTCCGAGGAAAATTCTTTTCATCATCATTTTCTTCCACATACAGAATTCCGAAATTCTGTAGAAAAAATTTCAAATTCAAATCAAGGAACAAAAAGACAATCAGAAAACAGCCCAAGAAAAAAAGATACATTTTCGCTCTCTCTCTCTCAGAACTTGGCTCTGTGTTTGTCACATTTTATAAGTTTCTTTTCTGGTTTTGGAATGAAAATCTTTCTGTTTCTTCAGGCAATTTTGAATTTCGAAAACCACAACATTCGTCATTGTGGTGCTGCTGTGTTTGATAACCCGAAACAAAAACTTAAACTTCGACGTACACACACACCACGGCCATCACCGTCATCGATTCCTTTGAGATTTGAAACAAAAATTCCAACCAAAAAAATCGACTTAATCTATCGACTAGACTTGTAAGAAAACAAAACTTCAAAAATATGAATTTTGCTAATTCCCAAAATGTCTAATTTGTCGACCAAAAAGAATTAGACTATTTCGATCCGATTATGTTCATTTTGTAAGCAGCAAAGCAGACCTTAACATAAGTAATTAGTAGACATGGTCAGAAAAAAAAGGGATTATCATTTTGACGAAGAAAATTTATCAACCTGAAGCCAACAGTGGTGTTAATAATTTTTTCACCTGTTTCAAAATCCAAGAAAAAAAACACCAGGAAATTTTTCCAAAGCGAATCATCCCTCATCATTAATTTTCATAAACTTTTCCATTTCCAATGATGCAAAACAATTGTTTGAAAAAAAATTGAAATTAATTTTAATTCGATTATAATGTTGGTCAACGTTTATCGATTTTTCAAACAAGTCAAAAGTCAAGTCTTTTTTCAATTGTTTTTTCAATCATCATTTTGGCTTCGATCATCGTCTTTGGCTTAATCCCCTTAATGCCTCAAACGGTGGTTGCTGTTGGAGGTGGTTGCGGTTATGGTTCATCTGGCAAAATATTTAATTCGATTTAATCAAATTATCTTCGATAATGATGATTATGATGAATAATGATGATGATGATGGCAGATGATTAGTTGTTAATTTTAAACAAAACAAAACAAAAAAGTCAATTATGATTATCTCATTAATTTATTTTTTTTGAATGAAAAAAAATTTAACAAAAGAACAAAAAAGAAAAAAGATGATTATCGTTGATGGCGGTGGTGGTGGGTGATGGTAGAGCGAGAGGAGGAGAGGAGAAAAAACCTTGAAAAATCTAATTGTTGATCGATTTTGATCATCAAAAGACATTGGAAGAAGGAAGAAAATTGGAACAAAATCCGAAAAGTTTTTTTCTCTAATCACTAATTTTCTTGGAAAGTTTTTTGTTTTGTTCGATCACATACTGTGTGAATGGTTCATTATTCTGTCTACCGCTCGCTCGATCATTCGAACGATCGAACGATTATTACCGAGTTGTTGTTGTTGATGATGTCATTTACGGGTGTTTTTTCTTCGAAAAGTTTTTTTCTTTGAAGAAATATCCTCGAGCTATTGGCGGCTACTTACCATCATCATTATCATCTTTAACAGTTTTTTTTCTTCATCACATTTCATCGATGATTTGTCTTCGTCGTCGTCATCGTCGAAAGATGATGATTTTTTCTTGGTTCAACGACGACGATGATTATGATGACCTAAATGATGGTAATGACACACGACGATCAATTTGGACCTTGTTGTTTTATTCTTTCTGTGATGTGTTTGGTGTGTGACAAGTTGTGAAGATTGATGAGTTTTGTTGTGTTTTCTTTTTTTTTGGAATTGGATTTTTGTTTTTTGGAATCGAAAAAAAAATCGATTCGAAAATCGAAAATCGAATGAATTTTCTTAGGTCTTTATAGAACAAAATGATGACTTACATCCTCTCTCGTTTGGTTTATTTCTTCGCTGGAACAACAACAACAAAAATAAATTCGAATCAAACGATCGATTGATCGATCGATCAATCAATCGATAATTTTTAGGTTTTTGTTCTATTTGACTTTTTGGTTGTTGTTGTTGTTGAAGAAAAGAGAGAGAAACTTGCCATCAATTTTCATTTCTGTGTTTCCGAAAATATTCTCTGGTTCATTAAATAATTTCGAAATGATTAAATTAATTAACCCCGGTTGAAAAAATTTTCTTTATTTAATTAACCAACCAGGTAACAAACTTTTTTACACCTTTAAATCTTTCATCAAACAACCTAACCTTTTTTTTCTCGTTTAGATCCTGATCTAACCTCACCTTTATCTTCAATTTTAACAAAAAAAATTCATTAATCATCTTTTTCAGGGAGGGGTGAAGGAAACAGGAGGGAGGAATCTTCCTTCATTCGATTCTATTTTGACCAGAACCTGACTATTCGGATCAAAATAGATTCGAATTCGAACACCAAAAAAAAAAAAGTGTTCGAATTCAATCAAAAACCATATTGTCATTGTTATTGTCTATCATCATGGGTAAATATCTAATTTGTAATTTTATTACATAATAATTTGATTTTGATTCAATTTATATTCCTTATTAGATTATTATTATTTTTTCGCACGAGCTCGCTTCACCGCATCATCATTGAATCAAAATTTGTCTACATCATCATCGATGTTCACGATTTTTATTTGTTCCGTTTTGATAACAACAATGAAAAAAGCAATAGAGAAAGACAAGTGAACGAACGAAAAACAACTTTCCGCGTCAGCCAATGTCCAACCCAAACAATTAGATTATCGTCACGGGATTTTTATTTTTTTTATTTTTTCCTTCTTTGATATTCATCATCATCATCTTTATCTGTCAATCAAAAAAAATATCAAAATGATTCTGATGTTCATCATTCATCATCATCAACAACGCCGATCATAAACATGACACACACACAGATACCGAGAGCTAGAATATCGAAACCAATATTGTACCATCATATCGATATTGATGATGATAATATCGTGCACTGTGCATCATATTCTTTTCTCGAATTTTTTTCTACTTTACTCCAAAACAATAATCATTTAAAGATGATGATGATGATGATGGCTTATGGCTTTTCAATCTTTCGATCATCATCATCATCATCATCATCATCATTTGTCCAGCTTTTTTCTTCGAAAAAAATAATGATAATGGTGGTGGCTGGTGGTGAAATTTTATTATGATGAAAAAAAAACGTAAAATTTTTTTTGGGCAAATTTTTCTTCTTGTGGTTGTTGTTCATGAATCCGTCGAATCCGTCGAACGATGATGATGATGATGATTAGAAGGAACGAAAAGGCCGCGAAAAGATTGAAATCTTTTTTCGTTTTTCGTATGTCGCATTCTTTATTTCGGTTTCTAATGATAATGATAGGAAAAGATGCCTGAAAAAAACATGTTTTTCTTCCAAGCATCTTATTCAACAAATTTTTTTTTCCATTGTGAAATCTTGATTTGCCGTCATCATCATCATAGTGGTCATTTTATGAATGTAATGAATGAATCAAACAAATATGACCGATTGATGATGATGATGATGACCGGTTGTGTGGAAATAGTTTGATGAATAGAATGAAGAGATTAGTCGATATAGTTGGAATGATAAAGCCATATTTGACAAAAAAAAACAATTTCTTGGCTACGTGGTGGTAAAACTTGCACGTGTTTTTCTCGCATTCCTCATTTGACTTTTTTTCAATCAAGGATGTTAAAATGATTTGTTTTTTCTCTCCGGGCAATTCCTAATCAATCAAAATCCATCCAGTAATTAATCCGGAATTCTCCGTCTCCATCATCATCATCAAACACACGGTAGTTTTTGCAAAATCCATCGAAAAATGAATGAAAAATTCATTGCAAATCAAAATTAATCAATTCAAGCCAGTCATTCAAATGATGATGATGAAGAGAATCTGAAAGTAAAAAAAACCTTCTGATTACATCACCAGTGAAATGATTGAAAAATTTTTTTTATTGCGTGCAAATTTTGTTTTTCAATTTTTCAACTTTTCATCTTTGTTTTTTGTTTTTTTGTTTTTTTTTTTTTTTTTGGTTGATAATAAGCTTGTAATAAATATTTTTGATGGTTAATAGCGATGATGATGATCATCATCATCATGATTGCCACCGTCATAAGATGATGATCAATTTAAAATCATGACTTGAAAATTGATGAATATTTCCACTCTCTTCGTTGATCGTTTGATCGTTTGGTTTCTTTTGGGCGATGATCGTCTCTAAATTGAGACATTGTTTTTTTCGAAGGGCGAAAATTTTTTTTTTAAATAAAATTTTCAAATCATCGTTGATGATGATCATCATCATTGGATGATAATTTGCCAATGATGATGATCATCATCATAATCATCGTGATTTGATAGAGAAAAAAAAGGTGTTTGTTTTTGTTTTTTATCATCATCATCATCATCATCAAACGGGTTTTCTAATTAAATTTTTTTTACCAGGAAAAAAAACAAGCCAAAACTCATCCGTCATCATTCGTTTATGAACGACATAATCAAGAAAAAAATGAAAATGAAAAAAACTCCATCCAATCTTTGCTTTCTCTCTCTCTCTCTCTCTCTCTCTCTCTCTCTCTCTCTCTCTCTCTCTCTCTCTGTTCAGGTAAGATAATTTCATCAACGAAAAGATAATCAAGATGTAACAACAACAACAAAAAACGAAACGAAATTGAAATCAAGAACGATTCTAATTATGATTTTGCCCAATTTTTTTTTATTTGGCTGCACAGAAAAAAAAAAGATTAAAGAAATGATTGTTCATCATATCATATGATTATGATATATTTGGCTTTTCATAACGAAATGAAAATATTCTCATTTCACAACCAATGTGCCCGAAACACACGAACAAACCGACCGACCGACCGATCGACCGAATGAAATGAATTCCATCGTATGTCCAATGTAATAATGTTTTGCTCTACTGGACAATGGCAAATGCAATGATGATGATGATTATTGTTTGGCTTTTTTCTTCGGATTCAGGGTTTATCCCTTAGATGATTTCATCATCATCATCGTGGTCGATCAAAAATTTTGATTTTTTTTTCTGGGCAAAAACTGCCGATCTCGATGATGATCGGTATATGAAGATGGAAAGCCCGAAAAAAAAATGTCAGGTGTATTGTGGATGAATATGAATTTTATTTTATTATGGTTGGAGCGAAAAATCAAAAATCAAAATAATAATAAAAAACTATTTAGAGAAAAAAAATGATTACTATCATTATCATCATCATCGACATCATCGACAACATCAACATCGGTTTTGAAAGATGGATTTTGATAGAGAAGGTGGTTTTAGTTTGGAAAAAAAATTCGTTCGTACCGTCGTCGTTGTCGTCGTCGTCCATAGAGATTTCTGGTTAGAGGAGAGATTGATGGTTGGATGAATTTTCCATCATTTTTTTTCTTCTTCGATTTTCGATTTGGCCACACGAATATATCTTCTGATGGAAAAACAACATGTAATTTTATTGTGATGCAAATTTTTTAATTTTTTTAAAAAAAAAATAATAATTTTGTCGTGTGTTTTACACACACAATTCAATCAAAACATGGGTATATTTTCTTTCTTTCCTTGGCTGACTGGAAAGATTTTTTTCTTCTTGGAAGATTTTTTTTTGTCCTGATTGATTATTATTGTGGTGAAACACACGACTCTTGCGTATGATGATGATCATCATGATTTCGATTATCGATCCTATCAAAAATCATGATGATGATGATGATGGTATCGATTCTGATCAAAGTTAAAGAAGAAAGAAAATTTGATTGATTCTCACACCACCAAACATCAATCCGATGATGATGATGTGTGAGATTTTAAAATTTTAAAATTTTAAAATTCATGTGAAATTTAAATTTAATCATAGCCTCTTGGTTGTTGTTTTGTTTTTAACCGGTTTTTTTTCTGCCCGAGAATTGTTTTCGGATTTGTTTCAATTTTTTCCTCTCCTGTTCCGTTATAATCGTTCTACCGTTCTATGGTTTTTCTAATTGAATTTTTTTTTCTTCTTCTGTTCGGTCGGTAGAATTTGTTTTTCAAATGAAAGCAAACATCATCCGATTTTGTTGACATCTAACACCCTTGATTTATAAATGAATATAAAATTCGACTAGATAAACACCCAAACACACACACACCTTATATGTGTATATAGAGGAAGATAGGTTGATATATCGTCCATCACTATCGATTGTAAACAAAAAAAAAAAATATCACTTTAGGGAATCGACATGTCATTATCATCTTTTGATGATCTACAATATGATGATCTAACTAACTAACTAACATTGCTATCATCATCATTTTTATTTACTTTTTCTATATAGAGTTTTTTTTCGCAAATGTTTGTTGTTTGTTTCGGATGTTGTCAAAAAAAAACTAACTTTCCAATTTCCACACACGCACCTTATTTGCTTTGGGCGACAGCAACAAAAAAAAAAAAAAATGATAACATGGTTATCATTATCATCAATGA
>ERZ500997.340-NODE-340-length-12999-cov-9.061573_pt1 | contig 12999 bp, 7 predicted proteins | sample MGYA00248826_ERZ500997 | MGnify/ENA primary metagenome ERZ500997 (study PRJEB25958, sample SAMN03398524) | human skin metagenome | study: EMG produced TPA metagenomics assembly of the Human Skin Microbiome Metagenome (human skin metagenome) data set.
GTTTAACAAAAACAACAAGTTTCATTTCATCATGAGTCTGACAACGTGCTCACACCACAAAGTCAAGTTCACAATTGACAACACAGCTATTAACTTTCCTTTTCAACATGCTCTTTTCAATGCTGAGCTTTTTGTAGTTGTGCATAAACGACATTCCAATTTCAAGTAACATGATGAAAACTGTTGGTGTTTGAAAATCCTAATTCAATAAATCATAGTGGACAAAATTAAATTTTCAAAATTCAAGTAAATATTGTTCTTTATTCAATTTCTGCCAATTAGCAAGATACAAATTCAATACAAAGTTTTTTATTTCAAAAATAGTTGAAAAAATGTTTTGGAAAAGGAATAATGTATCAGTATTGAAACTGTTTATCATGTTAATTATTCAGGTTGTTCAAGTGAGGTTGATTCCTGCAATGCTATACTGGCCTGCTCGGATAGTGTTTTCCAATTGGGTCCATAAATCCGTTCATGTAATTCTTCACATGCCTTTTGACTACGAGCTATGAATTCTGTAATTTCACTATCAGACATTTCAATACCACGCATTCCATTGATAGCACGCAAAATACTTTCGTTCAGGCCAATGGGCTCAGGAATCACAGCAGCTATTTTTTCAATAAAAGTGAGCTGTTGCTGTGTTAATCGGATAGATCTCAAACCAGCGTGTCGAGCAATATGTCTGTTGAAGCCTTTCCTTTTCAATAATTTTGCACAGAATGCTGCTAATTCTCTATAATGGATAGCACCATGTTTACTTAAAAGTTCCGTTTCAAGAGCAGGAAATTTTGATTTTTTGAATGCTAGGGATGCTTGTTGAAACTTTTCCAATTGACCACTAAACCATCGTTGAGTGAGATCAGGCCAAGGTATATACGGCAACTTTTCCATAGCTTCTTGCACTACATGCAGTGAAGACCATCCATATGTACTGAGACGTTCAAATAAAATTTGAAAAAGTTGATTAAAATCTGATTTCCTTTCAATTAAATTCGTAAATATAGCCATTTTATCAGATTGACTCAGAGCATGTACATCTCTCCAGCAATTCATTTCATCAGTGGTAAATGAAAACTCTTGACTAGCTTCACTCATGGTAGTAATGAGTCGACAACACCCTTCACTGGGTTTTTTGCCAATGCATGCCAACATAAAACGAGCCAATGCGAAAGAAAAGTCCATTTGAAATGTGTAATCAGATTTTGAGTAATTTTCTTTGGTGTACAATTGACCTGCCAGCATAAAACGTTCTTGACAATTTAATCCATTCCAATGTTCTTCAGAGAACTTGACCAGATCACCATATAAGTGTTGAACATCACGGTAAGTTACATCAAGTGTTTCCTTACAATTGTGTTTCGCTACCTTATCATTTTTGTGTGTATAGATTGTTGCAATACCGTATCTAGCTGATAACTTGGGAGTTATCATTTCTTTATTGAATCCTTCGCGTTTCAAGTCCAATAATGAGCCCATACCTGATGCCATACAAAAGAACCACGAATATTCTCCGAACGTGGATTCACGAATAACGATAGGAAAAGCAGGAAGGACAAGCCCATTTGATGTTGATGCTAACTTTGCATCATTAACTGTCAAATTGTCATCAGCTTGTTTAAAATTCTCGTTTTGGATACCGATTGAATTAGTTTCGCGATATACTTCACATCTGGTTTCCAATGGGCCAACACCATCATCCTCTAACTCAGTTGATGCTCGTCGTTTCATGATTGTCTTGTAACAAATCAAAAATATTAATTCAACAAACAAAAATCACAATTGACAATGATTGTTCAACAAGTAAACACCAATTTTTCGTAAACACGCTTTACTCTTTATCCGTTCATACAAAACGTTAATAAATGGTTGCAATGTGGCACCCGCTAGTGGCCCAACTATACATTAGATCGTTGAGAAAATAATGTATTTTTCAACATTCGTCAAGAACTGTTCATCAACGCCATCTTGTTGCTCGTTTATTGATTGAATGTTGTTGTTATTGTTATTTTTTTCATTATTAAAATTAGTGGGAATGATATTTCATTTTTGATTGTTAATTTGATTAGCCAATCTGAAGCAAAAATTAAATCATCTTTTGATACGTCTTTGCCATTTATATCTGCGAAATCGTCATCATATGTGGGAATATTCCTTAACCTGGTTGATTGCATTCTTTCTGATCAATCTTTTGTCATTATCGATTGTTTGGAACATTTTCGGTTCGCGTATCAATGTTCTCATTGACCGTAAGGAGGAGAAGAATTTAATATTTGGTAATTTGGTTAAAATCTTAAATTCAATTAAATCAATTTGGTTTTAATTTGTGTTTTTCGTCCAGATCAACTTCGTAAAGAGGCGCTCGAATTGAAGCTACCAAAAGAACATACACCCAGAATCTAGAAATCATGCAAAAAATCAAAGATTTATTCAATAAGAAAAAAGGTGATCTTACATTCAAACGAGCTGGACCCGGCTATCGTCTTACTGACAATAATGCATCACAGCAACAGCCAACATCTTCAGGCGTTGGACGAGTATTAGGTACTGGTCAAGCACAAAAAACTCATCAATCACAAAATCCAAGTCAGCCAAAACGTCAAGGTGGACCAGATGAAAATGTAGCCAAAGCTACATTAGCTCGTTTCGAGACCAAACCAAATTCAACAAAAGCCACTTCGGCTAATAAATCCACTTTGTATGACATAATGGCTGAAGAAAAACAAAAATTCGAAAAAGAATTGAAAATGAAAGAAGACATGGAAGCAAAACGTCGTCTCCAACAACAACAAGAACAGCAACAAGCAAAACAGATGGAAAATCCTTTCAAAGAATTCGAAGATGCACAACGTTTCACTTGTCAGACATTGGATCTGACAGACCCGGTTCCATTCAAAGATATTCTTAGGCAAATCAAATCATCCATCTATGATAATTTCACTGATGATCCCGTTCTTCGATCAGCCATGATTCTATTCAATTGTAATCGCTCTGTCGATAATGGCCCATCGTCCAATAGTAGCCCTAATGTTCAATTACAAAATTGTCTGGATATTCTCTTGAAAATTGTATCGAATTTATTGTTGGCCGAAAACGATGAACAACTGGAAAAATTCAAACGTGTCCGACGGTCCAAAATTGAACAAAAAGTTCTTAGCCTGGATGGTGCATTGGATTTTATGTTTGCCATTGGTTTCACTATCGACGACAAAGATTGCGATTGGCTGGTCTATGCTGATGTGGATGATGATGATGGAAGGAAAGCCAAAATGACCTATCTGAAGGATTTGATTTCCAATCCACAAATCATTCATATCGAATTGGACAGACAAGTCAAACTGATTGACCAGTCCAGACCAGAAGAGGCCACAAACGAATCGGAATCCGATGTTCGGCTTACATCGGCTGATGTGAAAGAATATTATTCCAATATTGAACGAACACGACAAATCGAAGAAATGCTCATCAGCAAAGAAACGAAAGCCAAACTTTTAGTTTCAAATTCCAATCTAAGCAATTTTCGTTCAGTTTTCACCAAACTTCGCTTCAAATTTGAATTAGCTGGGGAAATGCAATTGATTGAGGCAATATTCTATTCAAAAGAGACATTGGCCGATGTGCAAAAGTGGTTTATTGAGCATTTTGGCAATGCACTGGACGGTAAATGCGTACAATTCAAACAAGGTCTATCCTTATTGACCAACGAACAAGACACATTGGAAACGTTAAAATTATCGCCAGCATCTACATTGTTAGCAATTGTTGTTTAATAATTTATTTTGCAAAATTATAAATAAAATATTTCCATTTTCAAATTTTTGTTCATCCCATATTCATCTTGAAAAGCGGAAGCTTTATAAATAAATGTTCGTTCAAACCAAACCCAATGCTGAGTGGTTGAATGTTGTATTGAATTGAATGTTAGCATACATTTCGAATGGATTTCATCATGGTCATCATCATCATCATCGAATCAATAAATATCGAAAACTTTGTTTTTGCCCCATTCGACGATCATGATGATAACAAATTCGATTGATTGATGCTTGCTTGGTTCATTTCAATAGAAATATGATGACCATTTGCAAATGTATATTTTCGATCAAATCGTCCCAAAACCGTTCAGCTGTATAAATATTTTTTACATAAGTCAATTGACGCCTGTCGGCATCTCGTTTACATTTTCTTGTTTCGATCCAATCGATGGTATGTCATGTTTTGTTTCTTCTTTCTTTTGTTTCATCAAACATATCATCATCATCATCATCATTGTTGGGATGAATAATGGAAATAAACACACATGGCATCAATTCTGGGTGTACACTGAGAGTAATGGCAAAAGTTCAATAACAAAGTTTCAATTTGCAAATGTTTATGAATATCAAAACTTGAATCTATCGCAGACAGACAGATTTATTAATTAATATCGATGACATGAAAAGATTTTTTCATCATCCTCATCATTGTGTGATTGATGGATGAATAATGATCATTTGTTTATTATCACCTTTCTCTCCATATTACCATCAGAATCATTCAGCATTTAAACAAAAAACAATTTCAATTCGATTAGAAAATGAAAATCAAATTAGAATGATGATGGTCTTTTGAGGATGACAGATCAAATTGATTGCAAACAAATTGCCTCCACATAACTCACACAGAGGCGAGATTCAATGTTGAACACAGCAAAAACAAACATTATGGATGATGTTTTTGACCATAATGATGATTATGATGTAATCTAATTACTTGATCATCGTCACTACAGATCGTGAGTCGTGTATTTTTGTTTTTTGTTTGGAAGATAATCGATAAAGGTCAATTATAGATGGAGCAATTACACCAATGTTGGTTTGGATCATGATCAATTTCTATTATTGTCTGCCTCAGTGCTATAATTACATAATTGATAATTTCATTGATTAGCAGCCACCAAAACAATGTCATTGTTTCATGCTTTTCCCAATCAAATATCGAACGTTTGTTTTGCTCCATTTCTTCCGTAGTGAATATTCAAGGCGATTTTTTGTTTCACATCGAATGCATTCATAACCGATATTATTTGAGTGATGAATCGTGTGTTCATTTTGTTCTTTGTTTGTTTGTTTCTGGATCATTATCCTTATGATTATCATTGATCATCATCGATGGATGTTCTTTGCTTGTTTGTCATGAAAGGATAGACAATGATTGCTAAGTTGAAACAATTAATCCGCGGATGATTTTTCTATTTTCGAAGGTTTTGATCGATCGTGTTTTATTCATGATGATGGTCCGTCGAAATCCACCACCATCACGGATTTATCGCCCAAAAAATAACATTTCTCATTTTTCGTCCATCCAATTCTCCGTCATCACCTTTTTAAGGTTTTTCAAAAATTATCCCTATTTTAAAGTGACACCAAAAAATTAGAATCAAGGTCATTATCAACACACTTTTCACTCATCACCATCACCATCTTGATTGTCATATGAATATTGTATCATTGCATTCATGAGAGATTCAAAAGTTGTAGGTGGTTGATGGTGGTGGAAGTGCATTGCGTAATTGTCGAAATGCTTTTGTTTGCACATTCATTTACACACGTTGATTATCATCACCACCATCATCATTATGTATTCATCGTTTCAGAAGACAAAAGAAGAAATCTAAGAGTTTTCATCTGAGAGATCAATGCGAAAAAACCATTGTACTTGAACGCAAAGTATATTTGATTTGATGTTTCTGTTGCATGAGTGATTTTATAAATCAAGATCCATAAATTCATAAATGCATCCCCTACTATTCCATTGTTTCGAAAGAACGTCCGTTTCGGGTTTCCATCATGATGATGATTATTGTTATAGGTAGCTGCTGTGTGTGTGATTTACTTTTGCTTTGTTTGTTAGATAATCTTCCATCGTTTGTCTCCTCTCGTCATAATTATCGTCATGGCTTCTGCCTGTCTATAGTGATAATCATAATTATTATTCAATCAAGACCTTGAGTCAGTTTTCAATTCATTTCATTTCATTTTTCGTTTAATGTTTTCAACAACGAAACCTTAATGTTGTTTTGGCTAATATCATTTTGATCTTCATCCAATCAGTAGCAATAATACTGACGATGAGAAACAAAAATAATGCATTTTTCTCGTATCCAGGTTGCACTTAGCTTTGCTTTGATTGTGACTTGATGCTAATGTTTGCTTCGATTGATTAACATGTTTACTACTTTAAGGATCGTTCTCAATCAATCGATTCGAAATCAAGAAAACATGTCGGAAGTTTATCGAATATAAATCGATTTCTAATATCGACATTAATCCCTTCATTAGCCCTGGGTTGTTGTTGTTTACGAATTACTGGAGAAAACAATACAAAACGAAAACAACAATTTATATTCATTCTCCTCGGCTATAAATAATTAATAGAAAAACATTATCAAAATGAACTCTGATCGAAAAAGATGTACTTAAATTTTGAAAATGAAATTAATTCATCCATTTTTGGACCAATGACTTTGGTCAAAAATTAAAGTTAAAAGCCAAGTTCAAGTTCTTTTGAAGAATTTCAATGCAATGTCCAAATGAAATTGAATCAAATCATTTCCATCATGATTAAGTGAAAATCAAGTGGAGATGACTTTTGGATGATCTATTCATCCATCCATCCGATGATTGATGTCTTTTTTATTTAAAAATATAAAATCTAATTTTCATTTCAACATTTTAAACATTTAGGCTCAGCCAGGTGTTGTTCAAACAAAGCAAAATTATAGCGCCATAATGGCCATCATCATTGTCCACTCATGCAGATGATGGTGATGGAATCCATTACATTCGAATGAGATTTATTTATTGATAAAGCACATTTCTCGTCAAGTCAATTCAATTGAATTTCATTTTCGTTGTGAAGGAAGAAAAATTAAAATAAAACATTAATGAATGATGATAATGGTCAAATTTGACTCAAATTCCTATTAACAATCATATTTACCAAACAGAAACAAGATAAATCACGAGTCATCATTATCATGGTAAATATGATGCAAAATGGTTCCGCAAGTGAATGCCAAACAAAACTAAAAATGCCATTCACAGAGCCAGTGATTAATTGATAAGTGATGATTATTTCCTTTCAATTCGGATGATGTGTTTGAATAATTTTTCACAAAACTAAACTAAAAAAACATTTTCGGTATGCATTCAATTTGGTCGTGATATCCGCAATGATAGCCAGTCGTCAGTCAACAGTTTCTGTTTGTCTTTTGTCAATTTTCAAACTTGGCTCAAAGATGAGCAAACAGAACACTTTTGCAGCACTTTGATGACGATAACCTTCTGAAATTGTTATTTTTCTCGATCAATCTTGAAAATTGTTTTTGTTTTTCATTATCATCCGCAAACAATCCTTAACAAGGGTGTCACATTGCCGACCAGCAGATGCAGCAAGTTCATCAAATCAAAATTGATCAAGTTCATCATCAAACCATAATCAATCAAATTGATTGTTAATAAATCCAGTAGCTATAAAGATCATCTGTCTCCAAAAATCCAAAATCGTGATCCAAAATCTAATGATGATATGATAATTGAAAATGTTCATCAACTAAACATCCATAGATCATGAATGGTGGTTGACGATCAAATGATGTCAATTAAGAAACGAAATTGCCAAAAATATGCCAAAATTGCCAACATGGTTGTTTTCCACATGAGCTTACCTAATTTCCCTCCAAAAGGTGATGATATGATAAACAAACTAACAAACAAACGAATAGGATTACTGTGTGTTTTGTAATCGTTTTTTCATCAAAATTTAAATTTAAACTTTCTTCTCTAATCCTTTGGGATTTAGTCTTTAAAAAGGGATTTTAATTGGCCACGAGTTTGTAACAGTTTTTGGGAATTTATTTGCATTTTTAGGTGAATGAATCATGCATGTTTGTCAATAATAACTCTATTGTCTGTGACTTATTGTCATCAGTTTTTTTCCAATTCTTAAATCTCGAAGGTCGTCGTTGATGAAAAATTTCATTTTTTCATTTTTCAATTTTGATGAAAAAACTTGAACAACAACATTTCATTTGATTTTGATTTAGAGATTCGAAAATTGATCGCTTTTGATCGATCGATTGAGATTCGAAAAACAAAACAACTGAAAATCAAAACAATGTAATCAGTCAAAATGTACCAAGTGGTAAGAGGAAAACCGTAAAAGGTCGATTCATTCATTGAAATTTTATCTCCATAAGCGATATTGACGATTGACCATTGATGAACATCGATTATTTGAGCTGCCGGGTTTAGCATTCGATTCTGTCACACTTTTTGTCCATTTCCACACCAATGTTTCGTCACCGTGCTTTTTGAAATTGAAAATTTTTCAAAATGAAAAATTGATAAAAATAAAATGGGAGAAACCTTCTGCTTGGCAAAACAAAGCTGATGGAAATCTCAATTATGATGACAGTTTTTCACTAAATAAAGCAAATCGTCAATCAGTCAATCATAATCGATAATCGAATTGGCATTGGATGTTTGATGAGCAAAACTTTCTTGCCTAGCCTAGATGATATCCAAAAATCGAACAATATTGGCTTTCATTAACAAGTGGTGATTCAACACAATCATCATTTCATCGCCTATGATAGATTTCGATGATGATTTTTGCTGTTTGCTTAACAATTGGCCATCATCAATTATTTTTGCTGAGCACAATATTTGATTGAAACATAATTGAACATTACGATTGTCGAATTAGTTGTCTAATTTTCTAATCATCACTATCATTATTGTTCCGAATGTGATTGACCAAAATGAATTATTAGATCAATAATCATTTACTAAATTGAAAATCAAAAAACTAATTACATATTGCATCATCATCTTGATATTGTTCTAATTCTTCGAAAAAATCTTGATCCACCGCACAGAAGAAGAAAAAGCCATGATGAAACAATTTTGAAGGATGTTTTCCATCCAATGATGATAAGGATAACATCCTTCAAATAAAGAGGATTCGTGCGTGACATTATCCTGTTGTGCCATGTGATATATCGATCATGTTTGAATCATAATTTTTGTTTGTTTTGTCTTTCTCTCCAAACAAAACATGATTAGAATACAATGGATCAAATCCTTCACTGAAATGACCAAAACAATATTACAACAAATTCAAATCGGTTCACTGAGATTAAGTCATCCACAATGATGATCAACAACATAAATAAACATTGAAATATTGAGGAAACAGCAACAACATAAATCGATCGATCGTGATTGATTTTTTGCCGAAAAACTAAAAATTTGAATTTTAAATTCGATCTTGATCTATCAGATGCAACACACCTTGATATTTATCACCAAACAAATTGATTGATTTTTCCCCAAGGAATCCTTCAAAAAAATCCATTCCAATTTTGATCTGGTTAGCACGACAACAAACGAATTCGAACGTTTTGGAAATCCCCTTTTGCAAAGAAATTATTCAAATCCTCCATCGCATGCACATTCAATGTATGGCGTAATAATCTCCGGATTTTGTTTGTTTGTTGGGACCACATCAATTTAATTCTGTTTTTCGTTGTTGTTACAAATTCCTCGTGTCAAAACTGAAAATGAAAATTCCCAATCGAATGATGATGACATTTGAATTTGAAATTATTCAGTGCAAGTTATTTCCATTTACACTCGATAAAACTTGAAACAATGATTATCTCAACTGAATGATAAACAAAAAAGAATTGTAGGATGATCCAATCTTCATTGCCTGTTGAATGAATCAATGAACAGTGGGCCTGTTCCAAAAGTCTTGGAACAGCATCAGCAGCAATAAGCTTAAGTTTGGACAAAAAAGAAGAAATTTTTCAAGAAACTGGCCAGCAACAACTTGTTAACATATACTTAGTGTGTGGCTGTCTCTACCATGATTTGATTATCATGTTTAACATTCTTTCCACCATCATATATAAACATCGATTTCCAAGACTATTTGGATCATTAACCAGCAAAACTAAGTCAAGTCAAAACTCATCAATTTTCCTTGGTGATCATCATCACTTTCCATTACTGAATATTGTGTTCTATTTCAGAAAAAGTTTTTCTTTGGTTTCTGGTTTTGATTACCGGGGAAATTTCGATTCAGATAACTCTGCTGTTGTATGCTTTGTGGGATTATTCCACCAACAACAATAACAACGACGACCAGATCGGTTATTCAACTTTTGAATTGAAACAAAAACATTTTCGTTCCACCATTCACAGTGAACAAAAACAAATCGAAAAGGAAAAATGTTGGCAAATCATCTATTGCTTTTCGGTAAGTCCATTAATAATCATTACATCATTTTCAATCATTATCATTATTAAACGATAAACATAAAGTTTTAATACTTTCTCATTCTAACAGTAGTCAAGTTAGTTAGTCAGTTCCGCGATGATAAAATCTTGAATGATGGATAATAATAATAATGATAATTTCCACTTTTAGATTGAATCCAAATCAAAAGGGATTAGTAATAATTGTTTTTTGCTTTGCTCACTTTTTGACGTGCCCATATTTTCACACACTGTCAATATGGGACTAAATGCGCGAATCATTTCAATTCATTTATTCATTGGCATCAGAGAAAATGTATTGATTCGGTCATTTTTCCTTCCTTTTTTGTTTTTGTTGGTTAGTTAGTTTTTTGTCCGGTATAAATTAACAACAGCAGCTATTGAAAAAACATTTTGAAAACATTTAATTTGTTTCATTATTTGTTGTGTCTATTTTCACATTTCCATAGCCATATTGCTTCCAGCGATTGTAACATGTTTCTTCACTCATCAATCACCATCATCCTCGTCTGGTGTTCGATTGAATCGAATCCTATTACGACGTACTTCACGTACAGCTATACCCATGCACATTAGTACAAAACCTCGACAACGAACTTCGCGTTATATTCAAGAACAACAACAACAAGAATTATCTCAGGATGTTCAACAACAACAGCCACAGCAACAACAACAACAACAAGAACTCATTCCCGATGATCAAGATCTGGAAACGGAACTGGAATTTCTCATGAATGCTTTTCAACAGCATCAACAACAACATCAACAAGAAGAACAAGAGCAGCAACAGCAGCAGCAACAACAAGAACAACAACAGCAAAAAATGATGAATGCTAATGGCAATGGCGGTGGTTCAGTTCCAGTTCCGGCAATGTATACAACATTACCCTATGGTGGTTATTCACCAGCCTCTGGATCATCAGCTCCACCAACTTCAACACCTCGAACTGTACAGCAAAAAGGTAATTACTCATTGTGAAAAAGATAAGTAATCTTATTAACAATATTCGTAGAGGAGGATTTACCACCACGACGCTCACCACCGGCTGGTTTGGCTGCTGCTGGCGTTGAAATAGATTTATCGAAAAAATTCATGACACAAATGCGGGAAGCTGATCAATCATATGGTGCTGGTCAAAATCTTGGTGGATATAGTCCCAAAGGGCATAATGGAGGAAATAATGGTGATAATGTCGATTATGATGATGGTTTTGACAACAGCATCGATATGATGATGGAAATGATGAAAAACACGATCCGAGGTGAACCGGGTAAAGATTATCCCATTCTATCGGATATTCCTATTACCCAGTTCAAATGCTCGGATCATCAATTGCCTGGCTACTATGCTGATGTGGAGACACAATGTCAAGTTTTTCACATCTGTCAGGAGGATGGCCGTCATGATGCATTTTTATGTCCGAACGGTACGATATTTTCGCAACGTCATTTTGTATGCGTATGGTGGTATGAATTCGACTGCATGGATTCACCAGCTTTCTATGGATTGAATGCCGAACTCTATAAAGAAGTCGAAGCAATCGTCGAATCAATGCCAAACGGTCCTGCTGATGACGCTGATGGATTTGCCGCCATTGATAATGCTGGTGGAGGTAGTGTGCCAAGCTATGGCCAATCACCAAAACAATCAATGTATCCACAACAGCCACAACAACAACTGATGGCTCCACCAATGACCACAACATCGCCCATGTATTATTCAAATAATGGTCAGCAACAACAACGATCCAAACCATCCTCTATTCCAAGTTATGGATATAGTAATGGTAAAAGTAATAAGAATAATAATGGCAAACTGACATCAAGATATGAACCAACTTATGGTGGCAGTAGTTCGTCAACACCTAGTCCGATTGGTCAGGAAGTCTATGAAACGACACCATATAATTTGGATGCTGCATTGGGCGAAGAAATTCATTCGGAAACCCCATTAATCGAATCATTACCACTAACAACAATATTACCGCATGTTGAAAAAGTTGTGGATATGGCCATTGCTAGCCGTAAAACAGCCCCAACATCCAAATCGACCTATGGTTTTGGAACCAAAAAGTAAGTGCAATTTGATTGATAATTTGCATTTTATTTGAAGACTTTCCATTTTCAGATCAAATGGGGGTTCAAGACCTTCATATGGTGGTACAAAAGGTAAAAGTAATAAAAACGGAGGCGGTAGTCTACCATCAACGACGTACGGAATGGCGAACGGAAGTGCATTGCCATCGCCACCAACACCGACACCAACATCATCACCATCGCCACCATTATCGCCAGCATCAACAGTGGCAGCACGCAAGAATGGATTCAAACCACATCAATATCAGCCATCCTATGGAACAAAAATCTAATCTGTTTTTCCTCCCAAATCAAAATCAATGAATCGGTGATGCACATCACAAATTGTTTTTGATCTTTCCCAAACTAAAATTTTTGTCTCATTGTTTTTCCCATCCATTTCTTTTGATTTTTTCTCTCTCTCTTTCCAAATGGTTTGGATATTTTTTGTTAGTTTGAATGAATAACACTTTGTTAATGATGATGATAATAATAATTTTATATTTTTCATTTATGTTTCAATAAATCATATTTGTCCTACTCTTTCAGCTTACGACCATATCACGTTGAGAACACCGGTTCTCGTCTGATCACCGAA
>ERZ500997.341-NODE-341-length-12968-cov-4.587470_pt1 | contig 12968 bp, 8 predicted proteins | sample MGYA00248826_ERZ500997 | MGnify/ENA primary metagenome ERZ500997 (study PRJEB25958, sample SAMN03398524) | human skin metagenome | study: EMG produced TPA metagenomics assembly of the Human Skin Microbiome Metagenome (human skin metagenome) data set.
TTCTTCCGATCTATTGAAAAAAAATTATGAAGATGAATTTTTTTTTCTTTCCAAAACAAAAGAACAAAAGCAAAAAAATTTGTTCAACATTTTTTTTCAATGGAAATTCTTCCCTGTTTGATTCAAACGAACCAGAATATAAAATATCCACGAGAGTGAAAACAAAAAAAAAATTCCATGGAAATTTCTTTTTGGATTGGAAATTTTTCTGGAATTTCTCACCCTTTTTTCTCGTTTCATTCGTGGATAATTCTTCGAAATAAAAGAAACCTTATACAATTCTTTCTCATTTGTTTAATGAGATTTTCTTGCATTCATTTCACACAATCACCTAAGACGCTTGTTAAAATCTATGTAGGCATGATGATGATTGTTAATAATAAAAAAGCTTGTATTTATAAACTTTCGATAAAATTGATTAATCTTTTTTTTTTGGCTATTTTTAGTTGCTAAGATTTTTTTTTGTCGTTTTGGGTGGAAATAGGTGGGGGAAAAACTAAACTTTACAAACAACAATCTACCCACATAGATCATAAATTATAATGTTATTTTTTTTAACAAAATAGAAAAATTGACAACCAAATCATTATTGTTTGTTTGTTTGTTGTCATAACAAACAAAACAAACTTACTTTTTCCATTTCTGCACATTTTTGTATACGGCCATCTAATTCACGACGAATTGCTGCTGTTTGTTCATCGGCTGAATCAAGCTAAATGGGATGGATGGATGAAAATAGAAACAAAAAAATTAAAAATAAAACCACGAATGAGTTGAAATAGGGATAATAATAATGATGATGAAAGGGGGAAATTGAAAAAAAATTCTTGGAAAAATTCTTGGAAGGGGAAATGAAAAAAAAATTCTGAGGAAAATTCTCTATTGGTGACCATAGTGATTTTCTTTTTTTCGTATTTGATCCCAAATGTAGATAAAAATTTTTCTTGAAAGATTTGTTGTTAATCGACAACTTTTTATCCCCTTTGTTTTGCTGATTAGTTAGTAACAAGTTTCAATATGTTTTGGTTGTTTGGTAACCAAAATACTAATACTAATTATTAATATTATCATTATTCTGTAACTATGAATTAACAAACAAACAGCAACAATGGGGAAAAAAATATTAAGGTTGATATCGAGTATCGAGTTGGTGGTGTTAATGTGTAAATTGTGGGCGAAATATTGTGTGTGTAAAACAACCTAATTTATGTATGTGTTTGGCGACCAAAAAAAAAAAACATAAACATAAATTAAATTCCACACCAAAGAGATAGACTTGTACCAACAACAACGAACAAAGTTATTCGTTGTTTACCAGATGGAAAAAACAAAACAAGAATATTCTATATGTTTTTTTTCGATTTATGCATGATGAAAATATTGATTTTCGATTCATTTTTCAATGAATCAATTTTGTTTGGTTTTTTTTTGGTTTGTAAATGTCATTTTGTAAAAAAAGTTTTTTTTCCGGTAGTAAATATATTTATATTAGGCTTGTTGTTGTTTACCTGTCAACTGAAAATGAACGAAAAAAAATAAACCTAAACCTGAATCTGACGGGGACGAAAGTTTCATTTTGAATAAATAAGAAACGGAAACATAAAGCAAAAACTTACTTGTAATGCATTATATAATAATTGATGTTCAAATTTTTTTATTTTCAAAATATTCTGAAACATATCATAAAGTTGTTCTTTACTTAGAATCATTTCGGAACTTAGATTCAATAGTCGTCCTTTAGCTGTAAGATTAATATTTTTTGCTGAATTCAGTTTATTTGTTGATCCAGTATTTCCTGATGATGAAATCACTGATGAATCTGAATCAATATTTGCACAATCAATAATACTACGAAATATTTGATCAAATTTCGTCAACCATTGACTTATGATTAATTCTTTGGTAATTCCTTCGGATTCCGGTAAACTACGTACACGTTTTTCAATATTTCGACGAAATACTTCACGAAAATCTTGTGTTGAACAAGCACCACTAACAACCAACATATGTAAACGATTACTACGTAAAAATGCATCAAAATAATTTTGTATAGCATGTGTAAATGAATCATCTGTTTGAATATTTAATTCACCATTCAAAAATGATTGAAAACGATTAATAATTTGTTCCAATTGATGAATGGTAATTTTTAATTCTCTTTTATTTAAATCTGGTTGTTTTGCATTAAATGGATATGCTATACAACGTAAAACAAAAACATAAAGTTGTAATTTTGTTTTCCTTTCCATTTCTTCACGTTCAGCTTTTTCATCATCATTTTCATATTGTTCAAGCTCATTATTATTTTGATTTTGATTTGATGATGATGGTGATTCTATTAAACGTTCAGGTGGATTTGGACTTGTAGCACGCATTTGTGCTAATGAAGCTCTTATTGGTAATAATAATTTATCATTTGATGATGGTTGTTGTTGATTTGAATTTTGTTGTTGTTGTTGTTGTTGATAATGATAATTTGTTTTTTGTTGTTGTTGAGCATTTGTTTCAATACAAGGCGAAATACTTCGATAATGATTATTATTATTATTACAATAATTTGTTGTTGTTGTTGTGGACAATTGTTGTTGTTGATGAGGATTAAGATAAATATTGGGCGTTGAATGACGCCCACCACCACCACCACCACTACCGCTACCCCCACCATTACCACCACCATCAGATAATCTTGATGATAATATAGCACTTGATGTATCATTATTATTATTGATATTATCATTATCAGCAATAGTTATGGTTGTTGTTGTTTCATTTTCATCTTCGGATGATGATGGTTCAAGCATTTTTGAAAAAAAATTGAATGTTTGCTTGTTTGGTTTTAACCAAAGATAAAGCAATTATCAAATAAAAGAATCTGTTAACCAAGAATTTAATTTAATGATGATGATCTCATCACATATTTTTTCCAGAAATAAAGTTGTCGTCATTGAGGGTTAAAAAATCTATTTATATCGATATATGAAAAGGATTAGAAACGAAAAGAGAAGAAAAAAGAATTAAAAAAATTGAATTTAAATTTTTAAATTTTTTTGGTTGAAAAGTTTACAACCCACACACATACACAGAAAGACAGACAGACAACGTAATTGATTTTAAATCCTCAATAAAGATTTAAAAAACGAATCTTGTGAATACAACATACACAAATCTACCGAACGACCGACCGCCATCGACCGGGTAATAAATTCTTTCGTTTCGGTCGATTGACGAAAAAAAACCAAGAATTTTCAGCAGAAACAAAAAATACAGTCGAATGTGGATGTTTGTTTGGTGGAATAATGTTTTATTCATATTGGTGAAAGAAGAGAGAAAAAGAAATTTATTGTTTTTTTCTCTTGTTCCCGGTCTACAAATTCATCCCATTTTTTTTTTTTTTTTTTTTTTTTGTTCATTCGGCAACGAACGGAAAATCGAATTGAAAAATCGAATGGATAGCAAAAATTGAAAAATTTTGCTTGAATAAACAGAAAATGTTTTCAATTGAAAAATTATCAAATTTACAAAAATGAAATGAAATTTGGAATCACACAAAAGGTTGACTTTTTTCGGGGGAAATTTCTTGCTGGGGAAATTTCTTTGGAAAAACCCATAGAACAGAGAAAATGCAATGCAGTAAAGCTAACATTTTTTTTTCATTTTCTATGGAAAATTTTTAAAATTTAAAATTTTAATTTTTCTTTCTTACCACATAAACAAACAAACAAACAAACGAACGATCATCATCACTAACTGTCAATCAAAATTTTTAAAAATTTATTTCAAAATTTAAATGAGGCAATATTTAAATGAGGTAATGAGATGAGGGAAAAAATTTCCCGGAAATTTTTTCCAAAACGAAAATTAATTTTCATGAGCAAAAAAAAAAACTTTATCACCATCATCATTATGGGATCGATAAAGAGTTTTTTTCCTCACCACTCCACTCTTCCTCTTTTCACTCAATGAATTTGAAATTCATTATTATTTGATGATGTCATCGATGATGATGATGATGATGATGGATCGATGATTGAATTTTAATCATAAGAATCGAAAGAATTATGTTTTGGGCTCGCACGAATGTTTGAATTTTTTTTCTGGTGGTAGCCATTTTGGCTACTGTTTTCACTTCAACTAAATCAAATTTGATTTTTTGGCCAAACGAAAAACAACATTCAAAGAAAAAAAATCGAACCAAACCCATCATTGATTGTTGCCGGTTCTCCATTTGGAACACTAATTTTCGGCTTCTTTTTTTTACGTATGCTATTTACTGTGATGTGTGCGTGTGCACGACACGACATGACATAAAACACGACAGGAATCACATTTGCAGATTTTTCTTTTTTTGCTTTCTTTCTTGAAGAAATGGAAATAGGAAAACATTTTTGCATGATTTCATTTCAAATAAACATTTTTATTTATTTCGCCAAAACTAAAATAAAGTTTAGAGATACGCAGCAAATAAACACACAGTTGGTGCCCGGGAACCAGAGAAAAAACAACAACAACAACAACCAGCCAGAATAACCAGAATAATAAAAAAAGCCTATTTTTTTGTATGTGTCTATTTTTATATATTTAGAGTGAGTGAGAGAAAATGTTGCAATTACATTTCACTGAGACTATGAATGATAATAATAATAATAAAAAACCTACATGACCACCAAGGGGAAAGAAAAAACAGAATCGAGAATCAACGAATTTCGACAATCCAGAATTTTGCCAGAAGAATATTTCTTTCCTATATATATAGGATAATGTGTGTTTGGTATACACGGGATACTGATATATGTTATATTTATAAGCAAAAAAAGGGTCATTCACAAATTCAATATGAAAGTTATAAGTAACCAACAAAAAAAAACAACAAGCAAAACTTTTTTTGAACGCATTTTGAATAACAAAATAAACAAAAAAAACAAAATTATCGCCAACCTAGGTTAGGTTAGATAAAAGTTTCAAACGAAGAAAATCTTATGCAAAACAGGATTCAATGTCGTTTGGTTTGGTTCGGTGTCAGCGAAAAAAAAATTGACACAAACATTTTGAAATTTGAAACTTTTTTGTTTGTTTGTTTGAACGAAATTCTGTGTTCAATCAATCAATCAAACTGAAACTTTTCTCCTGTTTTTTTTTCGGGCTACAATCATCTTCAATTATACATAATTAAATTATCAAAATTCTTGATATTTTTCCTTTCATTTTGTCATCATCATTGATAGAATTTTTATTACCATTTTCACAAATGTTCAACAAAACTAACCAGGCAACCAGATGAAAATTTTTCCTATTTTTTCCCCTTTTATTATCATCACAACGACAACAACAACAACAACAGTTAATGACTTTTTGGAGTTACAATGTGATAACGGCGATGAATGAGAATATTTTCATCTTGGTGGTCATCATTATTATCAAGTTACTATTATTATGTGAACAAAATAAAACAAAAAAAAATCGATAACCAAAATAAACTGAGCAAACAAAATTGAATGGATGGATGTGATTTGATTGATGTTGCCATAATGATGATGATGATGATGATGATTGATGATGGCATTTCTTGGGGTGGGGGAGGAGGAGGAAAGATAATATTCAAAAAAAAAAAAACACTTGATCGAAATCAAACAAATGAATGACAATCTTGACCGGATAAGAATTTTTATTTTTCAAAATTTTGGTTTTCTTGTTTTCTTTTTGAGAAAACTCAATGTGAAAAAAAAAATGAAATGAAATTTGTATTCAACAACAACAACAATAGAAAAAGAATACATTTGGGACCTTTGTTTGTCTGTTTTGTTCGACACTTTTCATTTCATTTTTCGTTTTTTTTTGTTGTTGGATGAAAATTGTCACTTTTGGAATTATGGTATCAAATTTTTATTTGTTTAGAAGCAAACAAAAAAAAAAGTACAGAATCAAGAGATTCTGTGTGTGTGTATGTGTGTGCACAGAATTTTCGGCAATTGCACAGAAAGAATCAGAATTTTATTCTTTTTCTTTTGATAATTCTGATTCTGATGACGCAAATCATCATTATTATTATAGCGATTTTCTTTTCATTTTTTCTCTAAACGTTTTTTTCATTCTTTCATTCACTTTCAATGATCAGTGATTAAATTTTTTTTTCTCATTCTTTACTTCATATATTCATTTACCATGTGAATTTGTCAACTTGATCGATTCCGGTGTTCATTATGATTATGTAATAATTCTGAATTCTGATATCGGTGAAAAAAATCGGATATCATTCACACGGGGTTAAAAAAAATTGTTTCATGATGAGTACCGGATGAATCTTGTCGAAATGGAAAGAACCAACCAACAGCCATCATTATTATTATTTAAAAAAAATAATAATAATAACGACAAATAATAAACGTAAAGTGTTTTTCACTGTTTTCACTTCAAACTAAAAAAAAACAGAATTTGTCAACGAAAACAACAACAACAAAAGAATGAAAAATTCTACATTTGAAAGAATTGCTGAATTGCAAGCAAAAAGCAGGGACAAAAAGAAAAATTTTACAAAAGAAGAATGGAAAAATTCTTTTTCGTTTTTTCCATTTGATGGGCTATACAAAAAAAAAAAAATACAGTGAATTTCCTTTTTCCTCTTTCTTTTTGTTATTTTTCTTCATTTTTCTCCTGAATCAATCCTTTTATTGCCTTTTCAAAATCTCATTATAATTATAATTTTATTCAAAGAAATATGAAATGAAACGAACAACATTCAACTTTTTCTTCTCCATATAAAATGATAAACGAGGCAATGAAGAAAGAAAGAAATGTAGAAAATCATCAAACAATCATTAGTATTCATATTGTTTGTTGGTAGTTGTGGTGATGATGAAAGTAATTGGCAAAAAAAAAAAACAATCCCCCAATTTGAACCAGGGGTTAAAAACCAAAATGATTTGTGACATCATCATCATCATTGTTGTTGTTGTTGTGGTTGTCAACCAGCCAATCAAACAAGAAAATTTGAATAAAATTATTCGAGAAACTAAAAAAAAGGGTAAATAAAAGAGAGAAGGAGGAGGAGGTGAGAAAAGAGAAAAAATTTTGACTTTTTTTTCTCAAAAATATAAGGAGGAGGGTGCGTGTGTGGGAAAAAACGTTTGAAAATTTCAAAAAAAAAACCGAAAAAAAAATTAACCAAGAATGACAACCACCAAGTGAGTAATAAGAAAGGAAAAAGAATTTGTGTTTTTTCTTCTGTAATGGGAAACAAATTGGATTGTTTTTTTCTCATCGTCGCTTAAAAATTATTTTCAACATTTTTCCCCCGTTTCATTCAATCAGTCAGTCAGACAACCAATCAGCCGACTATTTTCTTTAATTGGATTTCCATTCGGAATGGATGGATGTTGGAAGAAGACAATCAATGGGTTGTTGTTTTGGGGGCCTGAATTTGATTATCAAAATAGAAAATCGGGAACCAAAAAAATTAATAACAGGGAACTTTCATTCATTCAATGACTTTCTCATTCTCTCTCTCTCTCTCTCTCTCTCTCTCTCTCTCTCTCTGTGTGTATTGGACATCTTTTTGTCGTCCATCAACCATTATCGTTTATTTCAAGAAAATTTTTTTATTAAAAAAAACATATTGTTCCCACAAACAAACACAATGGAAAAATGAATGAAAAGAAAAGAAAATGATAAGGAATTTCAAATTTATCATCTTTAGAAATTTTTTCCTTTAATTTCATTCAACAATGACAACAACAAGATGCTAAATAAAGGGAAAAAAAAGTCAGAAGAATCTTTACTTAGGTGTGTTCTTTACTGTAAGGAAGGTTGAGGACAATGGAAGAATATTCTGTGTGTGTGAGAGAGAGAATGAAAGAAAAAAATCGATTCTATTCAGCTCAATTAATAATGATGATGATGCAACAACAACAGCAAAACCAGAATCATTCTTTGAACAATAAAACAAGAATGATGATGATGATGATAATTTCTTTTCACATGCACAAAAGAATTCCATTGAGAGTGAGAGAGAGAGAAAAAAGTTTTCATTATTTTTATTTTATTAAAAAAAAAATTTTCGAGAAAATTTCTTCATTCATTCATTCATTATCATAGTATGTGTCACACACAACCACCAAGCAAAGAATATTGAATTTTTTCCCATTTCATCCTATTTTCAGAATAAATATGATCGTTTTAAGAGAAAAAAAGAAAATTCCAAAGAATTCCAAGGGAAAAAAGAAAAAAAAACATTATCAGAAATAAATTTAAATGCAAATATCCATTTTGGAATATTTTTTTTTCGGCTATCAAGATCCAGAATCCAATGGAAACCGAGCAAAAAAAAAATTCTTGCTATTTTCGTTTGAAATCGATCTATCGAAAAGTTTTTGTTTTTATTTATAGGTTTGTTGTTATCATCATCAATTTGATTAACATATTGCAACAACAACAACTATATTTTAGTCAAAATGAGAGAAAAACACTACACTAAATGTCATAGCTATAGTTAGCCAGTCAACCTAACCTAATTGAACTATGAATAATCATATATGGTCATAGTCACAGTGACAGTCATCAACCTAACCTAACTGAACTGAGTGACATACAGGGAATTTTATTCAAAAAAAATTCCAAAAAACATTTAAAATTTTTCATTGTTTGTTTGTTTGTTTCATCTGGTTCTGTCAATTCTGCAATTGCAATTTATCAATGTTCTAGTCAATTTCAACGCAAAATAATCTTCTTCTTTCATTTGTCTTTGCCTATTGATTGTCAAAACAAATAAAATTAATTAAAATGATGATGATGATTGCCGACCATGTAAATTAATCAGTGAACCAAACAATAAAGAAGCAGAATTATGATAACAACAGTGAAAAAAAAAATCATAATAATAAACGAAGAAAATTCAATAAAGAGAGATAAAAACAACAACAACAACAACAACAACAAATTCTGATTCATGTTGTACAGACAATTAAATGCCAAACAAACAAACAAAAAAACAATTCTTGTCGCTGTTGTTGTTTTATCAAATGCGAAAAGCGAATTGCGACATAAGGCTGATAATGATGATTATGTGATGTGAATGAAAAATATTTCAAGTGTAAAACATAGTGATAATGTGTGTGTGTGTGTGTGTGTGCGATGATTATGATGCAAAGAAACATTTTCCTTTTTGGCTTTTTGACAGAATCAAATTGACAATTTGATTTTTTTTGTGAATAAAAATGGGCATTATAAGAATCCCCTTCACACACACACACACACAGACAATGTGTAACTTTGGTAAATTAAATCAAAATGTTGTCCGAAAACAAAAAAAAACGACAAGTTTTTTTTGATTTCGCAGATCAATCGATCGATCGATCGATTCAATTGGATTAAAATCAATTAAGTCAATTTTTTTTTTGTAAATGTAATAATGAAATTATCAAATCATTTTTGAATGTGATTTTTTCATTTTCCATAGAATATTTCCGGGAATTTTCTTGTTTTTTTTCTGCTTTTGATTTCCTTTTAAGACTTCCTGTGCCAGGATATGAGCGATGTCAAACATCAACTCGAAAGATATATTCTCAACACACACACACACACACACACGGATGACAGTTAATGTAATGTGATTAAATTGAAAAAGGGAAACATCAGGGCTTTTTGAATTTTCTTTAAGTGAATAAAAACAGCCTTTCCAGATAACCAAAACATATGGTTCTTATCAAATGATGATGATGATGATGATGACCAGACGAAATGAATTTTTTTTCCGAAGAATTTTCTCAAATCTAAACTAAAGTAAAGTGAAAAGTTTTTATTGGAAAATTTTTTTGTTTTTGTTTTTCAAAGTGTAGAAGTGATACTTCTGGCCTTTTTTTTCCAAAATGACTATTTTTTCAAATTCTGTTTGGGAAGAACCCTAAAGGCAATCAAATGATGATGATGATGATGATGGTGAAATTAAAAGCAATCAAAAATCATCATCCATGAATAAATGAATGAAAGAATTCATAATTTTCTTTTTTTGTTTTTGTTAGCTTAGTTTAGCCTTCAAGCAAAATTAATCTAAATAAGATTTTTTTTCGATTATGAAATGACAAAACATAATCATTCGATTTGATTGTGCGCTTTAAACAAAACAAAACAAACATTGCTTGAATCAGATTCGATAATTTTTGATTTGTTGGAAATTCATGCGCCCCCTCTCCTACGAAAATTGCAAAGAATTTTACCAAAAGAATTTCCCAGTCAAGAATTTTGATGGTGGTGGTTTAGGCTAAATAAAGATGAAGCCAAATAAACAAAAAACGAAAAATTATTAATAGTCAGTCAGTGGATAAAAAAAAACACCACCATCCCAATAATAATAATAATAATAACTACAATGTTCATGTTTTATTAATCTTACAATCATCATTAGAATTGTCCGAGAAAAACAAACCGAATAAAAAGACAGAAAAATCAAGAATCAAGAATCAAGAATATCACATTACTACCTATATGTGGCAAGAATCATTTGGCTATTTTTACAAATGCCAGAAAGAAAGGTTAATAAATGATGTGTTTTTGTTTTGTCTCTCTCGAAATGGACACTATCGAATAGCCAGAATAACAAACTTGGAAAGAAAGAATCTTTGTATTCTATAGGGAATCCATTCGGAAAACTCACCAATCGACTAACTTTTACTTGTCTTGTTTTTTTGTTTTTGTTCATTTATCACCCAGTGAAACTAAAAAAAAAACTAACGACAAAACAACATTGACATAAAGTAAATATATATTTTCAAAATCCCAAATCCGATATCGATATATATAGTGATCATCTTGATGATGATGATAAAATAATGATTACATAATATCGACATGTATATATAGAGAGAGCGAATAAAACATTCAAACATTTTCCAAATGAAACTTACCCAGAAAGAACATTCTTCTTGTTGTTGTTTTTTATTTTTTCCAATGATATCATCATTATCCGAATTGCAATAAAAAAAAACACAGAGCGAAAGTTTAACCTCCCCCAGCAAACTTGCAGGATTATTTCAAATGTTGATCACATTGGTTGATTGGTATACATACATTCAAAGATGAATAATAATAATTAAATATAGAAAAATTTTGGTTCAGGTGGTTGTTGTTCATCTGGTTATCAATCAATCAATCAATCAATCAATCGATAGAAATCATTCAAATTTTCAAAATCAAATCAAAATTGATTGATTGATTGGATACAAACTGTTTTCAAGGTGCAGGTGTTCATCTCAGTCTTCAGTTAGTTAGGCTAGACAGGGTAGTGTGTTCAGGTAGAAAAATAATGATGTTTTTGTTGTTGCAACAAAAAAAAAATCAGGTAACACACACACACACAGAACACAGGTAGGTTCCAAATAGAACCAAACAAAAAAAAAATTGATTTCAAAAAACAAAAAACAAACGGGAAAATATGAAAAACAAAACAGAAAAATAAATTGAAAACACCGACTTGCATCACATCACATCACATTACAGAAACACACACCGAACATGTGAATTGTGAATTTTTTTTTGTTTTGTTATTTTTCGTTTGTTTGATTCACAGAATGATGATAACAGTGGTGGTGGTGGTCGCCGTCGTCTAACCGAAGAATAAAAATTGAATTCAGAGATTGCACAAACACACAGTAGTTGTATATGGAAAAAGTTTCATTCATTTAGTGGGATTCGCACTTGTTTTTTGGCCAAGTTGGTTGGTTGGTTGGTTGATTCTGTTCGGTGCCAATTGGAACACCGAATGTTGATGACGAAAAAAAAAATTGTTGTTTTTTTTCAAAAACGAAAAACACGCAAGCAAGCAAGCACGCAAGCACATTTACCACACTTATCATACACACAGACGCCGAACCATCATCATCATCATCAACAAAGCGAGAAGAAATCTCTGATGCAAGCAAGCCAGAAATTGCCATTAACTTTATTTTGTTTCGAAATGAAATGAAAATTGGGCCATTGGAACAAACCAAACCGACCAAACCAAATCGAATCGTAGACGAATTGAATCACGAGAAAGAGAGCCGAAAAACATCGTAGTCGTCATCATCAACGTTTTTACACAGAAAAATATAGGTGCTGCACATGCACTTGATGAAATGAAAAAAATTTTCATTTTCAATGGCGCCAACCTATGTAACAAACGGTAAAGTAAAGTGTGTGTGTGTGATGAATGAGATATGAGATGAGATAAAGGAACGACGAACACAAAAAAAATAAAACCAGAAGGACACTCACTACAAACAAACAGGATACTACTATAGTAGTAGTGGGGAGCCGAAACCCAAAAAAACCCAAAAAAAAAATCATTCAAGGTAGAATCCTATCGATTTTTCCGTTTCGAGTAGAAGCAGCATTTGTTGGTGATAATCTATAGGTGTTCATTATTATTATTATTGTTGTTGTCAACCAATTGAGAAACAAAAAAAAATGGATCGAATGTTTTGCTGTTGGAAAAATTGGGTATCCATATTTCATCATCATCATCATAAGGTGGCCATAGAATTGATCTATAGAATATAGTATACATTGATATAAGCCAAACCAGATATTTCGATGATAACAAATTTTTTTTTTCGCTTGGTTCGATCAATGGTGATATTGGATTTCGTTACCAAAAAAAAAGCAAAACAAAAAAAAACGAAAATTCAAATTGAGAAAAAACAAAACAAAACGAGAAAATTCGCCAATTGTAAATACACCGCGATTTGGTTTTTGATGGATTCGAATTCGAACGCGAAATTCGAACGCCAAAAAAACAGGAAATGAGTTTGCGCAAAGCGATTCGAATGTTTTCTCTCTCTCGATGATGATGATGATGATGATAAGAGTTTCCGTTCGGTGATACTTTTTGCTGACCAATTTTGATTTCCTCATCAAAAATGAAAAATTGAAAAGATTTTTTGTTTTTAAAAAAAATTTCGTAATTTTATTAAATTATAAAATTTTATTTTTACTGAAAAACA
>ERZ500997.342-NODE-342-length-12942-cov-9.704974_pt1 | contig 12942 bp, 9 predicted proteins | sample MGYA00248826_ERZ500997 | MGnify/ENA primary metagenome ERZ500997 (study PRJEB25958, sample SAMN03398524) | human skin metagenome | study: EMG produced TPA metagenomics assembly of the Human Skin Microbiome Metagenome (human skin metagenome) data set.
TTGATCAATCAATCAATCAATCAATCAATCAAATGTAGATTTTGTGCATCTGATTTTTAAATCTTTTCGTTTAGTATGTTTTTATTTGTAAAGAATTTATTTTTGATTAGAAATTTGGAAAATTTTCCAATTTATTGTATGCCTAATAAATCATGAAAACTATCAAATTCTGCTTTGATTGCATTTTTTTTTCTTCTTTTCATTTTACAAAATGAAAAAAATGTTCATATTTGTAAACATCTGAACAAGAACTAAGCCAACAACAACTAAAAAAAATCTAAAAAATATTACAACGACAATATTCGGGTAGTGATTTCTTTTTTTCTTTTCAAAAAAAATCAAAATCGATTGATATAACCGACATTTGAAAAAATGCTACATAAAACATGGAAATGAACACAACAGTTCACACATTTGTATATCGCATAAGCTACTAGTTAGTTAACATGATTTGATAAAAAATATCAAAATCAAAATCATCAATGAGAAAAAATCAATAGTATTCGACGAACAGACTAACCTAAATTCATTCATTTCTGGTTAGATTATTATCATCATTGACAAACTCTAGTATTTTAGTTCTAGTAATCATGATGAAAAACATTATTCAACATTATCGTCATATATTTATAACAATCATTTTATCATTATCATTATTATCTACAATTGTTTTAATGAATCAATTAAAAAATCAATCTAAACGAAATCAATATTTTTATCCACCAAAAAATCCCTATTCAATTTACGATAATAATAATAATCATTTTGGAATCTATGATCGTTATATTCCCTATGATTATAATCTGCCTGAATACATAGGTTTTTTTTTATAACTTGTTTTCGATGAAAAACTAAAAAATTAATCATTTTTTTTACATTCATTTTTTCATTTACCCACCTCCCACCACAGAACATGTTCAAGGATTATATCCAAACATTATAAATTTAGCTGTTGATGCTATTATTTCGGTGAATGCAACTTGTGGTGAAACTGGTCCCGAATATTATTGTCTTTTAGTTTCGCATAAGTAAATTTTTCTTAAAATTTTTTATAAAAAATTATAATTTTTTTTATGATTTAAAAGCATAAATAGTACCGATTGTAATGTTTGTGATGCATCAAATCCAGATTATTCAAAACGACATCCAATTAAAAATGCAATCGATGGTACGGAAAATTGGTGGCAAAGTCCAAGTTTAAAAAATGGAAAACGTTATGAATGGATTACCATAAACATTAATTTAAGACAAGTTTATGAAATTGCCTATGTAATCATAAAATCGGCTATTTCTCCATTACCATCAAATTGGATTTTAGAACGATCAATCGATGGAATTAATTATTATCCATGGCAATATTTTGCACAAACTGATACTGAATGTTGGGAACGATATCGTGTTCGACCATCGATTGGAAAATTACGTTATCGTACGGATGATGAAGTTATTTGTACATCAATGTATTCGAAAAATAATGTCATTGCACATGAAGAGGTAATTTTATTCTTTTTTTTAAAAAAAATATTTTCAATTATTACAACAAACAAACAAACAAAAAAATCATTGAATTTTTAGATTGATATTTCATTGATTAATGGAAGACCTGGAATCGAAACACCGGATGGAATCAGTCCAACATTAAGAGAATTTATCAAAGCACAACATATTCGTATTCGAATGCAAAAAATTCGTACATTGAAAGGAAATTATTTCTATGATCCTAATGATATTGATAAAAGTGATAGCACATTAACTAATCGAGTATGTATTATCAACAACAACAAAAAATGAAGATAATGTTTTTTTTCTCACATCAACAAATCTATATCTTTATCTTTATTAGCTTTTCTATTCGATCAAAGACATATCGATTGGCGGTATGTGTAGTTGTAATGGACATGCTAAAGAATGTCAAGCACCTGATATGCCAAATGCAATAGCCATACCAAATAGAGGATTAACAATACATCCATTACCTAAATGTAATTGTCAACATAATACATGTGGCCGATCATGTGAAACATGTTGTCCAATGTTTAATCAGAAAAAATGGCGTCCAGGCACGAAACGTGATGGTTTCCCTTGTGAAGAATGTCAATGCCATGGACATGCTGATGAATGTTATTATGATCAAACTATTGCCGATAAAAAATTAAGTATCAACAAAGAAGGTAACTATGAAGGTGGAGGTGTTTGTGTTCGTTGTAAACATCATACGACCGGTATCAATTGTGAACAATGTGAAGATGGATATTATCGACCCGAAGATATTGAAATCGAAAATGAACGACCATGTCAACGATGTCAATGTAATGGACCGGGAATGAATAAACTTTGTGTTAAAGATGATAGTCATCAGATTGAAGGTCGACATCCGGGCGATTGTCTTTGCCGCGAAGGTTTCGAAGGTCCACGTTGCGATCGTTGCGCGCAAGGTTATCGAAATTATCCTCGATGTGAACAATGTACTTGTGTCAATGCTGGTATTATAAACTCTCAAGTTTGCGATGGAAATTGTATATGCAAACCGAATGTTATTGGCCACAGATGTAACAAATGTAAAGAAGGATATTATAATCTGGCTGCTGATAATCCTGATGGTTGTTCGCAATGTTATTGTTTTGGAGCAACGAACGTATGTAAACCAAGTGATTGGGGTATCGAAGTGATTAAAAGTACAGAACGATGGCGTGTTACCGATGTTCCCGGGTCGTTTAAATTGGAACCTGTTGTTGAAGATGGCCATTATGAAATTGCTGATGATTATATTCCTGATCGAGCACAAAATCTTTATTTTTGGGAAGCACCATCCGAATATCTTGGTCAAAATCTATACACATATGGTAATGCATTGAAATACATTGTCAGATATGTAATTGTACGTGGTGATACTTCGGGTGTTTATACCGACGAACCTGATGTTATTCTTGAAGGTGGACCAGATAGTTCTCGTTATGGTTTTCGTTGGCAAAAACGACCAGAAGATTCAGATGAAGATGAATTCAATTCAACTATTATATTACCATTACGTGAACAGAATTGGTTTCGTGTTGATGATAATGGGCGAGAAATACCAGATTCACAACCATCACGTCAAGATTTTGCACTTCTTTTGAATGATTTGAAACGTTTATTAATACGAGCTAAATATCATACTGATCAAGTATCTGGTGGACTTTATCAAACTGATCTGGAAAAAGCATCCAATTCATCGGCCAGTATTAAGAAAGCTGTTGGTACGGAACAATGTGATTGTCCACCAGGATATGCTGGTCTTTCATGTGAATATTGTGAACCTGGATATCGACGTGTTAACAATGTATTAGTGAATGGAGTATGCGAAAAATGTAACTGTAACAATCATGCTGAATCATGTGATCCATATACAGGTGTATGTTCAGAATGTCTTCATAATACGACCGGACCAACTTGTGGTGAATGTAAACCAGGATTTTATGGTGATGCTACTCGCGGTCGTGAAGATGATTGCAAACCATGTGCTTGTCCATTATTAATTCCATCGAATAATTTTTCACCAACATGTCGACTAGAATCATCAGCCAAATATGGTTATATTTGTTTAGAATGTCCAGAAGGTTATACTGGTGAAAGATGTGAAATTTGTGCAAATGGTTATTTTGGTAATCCATTAATTCCGGGTGGATTCTGTGCTCCATGTGATTGTGGTCCAAATGCTAATACTACTGTTGAAGGATATTGTGATCGTTTAACTGGTCAATGTAAATATTGTTTGGAAAATTTTGGCGGTTGGAAATGTGATGAATGTTTACCTGATCATTGGGGTAATGCTGCTATCGGTGATTGTAAAGCATGTAATTGTGACATACAAGGATCTGTTAGTACACAATGTAATCCTACAACTGGACAATGTGAATGTAAACCTAATTATACTGGAGTTCGTTGTGATCATTGTGCACCTGGTTATGGTAACATTGAATTAGGATGTATTGCATGTAATTGTAATATGACCGGATCGATGGATCAATTTTGTGATGAAGTAACTGGACAATGTCATTGTAAACAAGGTGTATTTGGACAACATTGTGACAAATGTTTGGAAGGTCATTTTGGTTTTTCCAACAATGGTTGTGAATGGTGTAATTGTAATAAACTTGGATCAGAAGGACCAGATTGTGATGAATTTACAGGTATTTTGAATAATAAATAATAATAATAATAGCTAAAAATTAAACAATTTTTCATTTCGAAATAGGCCAATGTATTTGTAAACCATTTGTCATTGGACGAGATTGTAGCCGTTGTGAACCTGGATTTTGGAATTTAGTATCAAATAAAGGATGTGAACCATGCAATTGTAACATAACTGGTTCATATAGCAGTGTTTGTAATGAAATGACTGGTCAATGTGAATGTAAACCTGGTGTTGGTGGTCTACATTGTGATCAATGTTTACCTGGTTATTATGGATTTGGACCTAATGGATGTGCAGCTTGTGAACCATGTACAGCACCTGGTCATATTTGTGATTCTAAAACTGGAAAATGTGTTTGTCCACCAAATACTGCCGGTCCAACTTGTAATGATTGTGCACCGGGAACTTGGGGTTTTGATGTTCTTGCCGGTTGTCAAACTTGTGATTGTAATCTTCAAGGATCAGTAAATAATGAATGTAATCACAAAACCGGTGAATGTGTATGTTTGGATGGTTTTGAAGGAATGCATTGTGAAAAATGTAAATTTGGCTATTATCGTTTTCCGAATTGTCGCCGTTGTGATTGTCATGAACCAGGAACAGATCCATCATCTTGTCGTGAAGATGGATTATGTCAATGTGATGAAAGTGGACAATGTCCTTGTAAACAAAATGTAGCAGGCAGAAGATGTGATGTATGTAAGGAAGGTACATTTGGTTTGGCTGCTGATAATCCATTAGGATGTTTTCAATGTTTTTGTTTTGGAAAATCTGGCCAATGTGATCAATCCAGAATGGTTTGGACTGAACATAATTATCCACAACGTGAAGCATATTTTGTTATTGGTTCGACTGAAATTCGTTCAGTACTTGGTTTTAAAGTTATACCACCAGATACATCATCGGTTGGTGTGAAAAATTTTGGCGAACTACAACAATCATTTTATTGGTCAATGCCAACGGAAATGTTAAATGATCAGGTGGCTACCTATAATGGTCTTATACGATTTCGAACCTATGGAAGAGGTGGTGGCAAATTGAATGAAGTTTTACGAAAACGTTTTCCATTAGTAGTATTGCAAGGTAATCATCGAATCATTCTTTATCATTATGGACCTGAACAATTATCACCAACTGGTTTATATCGTGTTCGATTACATGAAACTGAATGGACATTGGCCGATAATCCGGAATATCCTGTTACACGTGATGTTCTTATGGTTGCTTTGCAAAAAGTTCAACATATTTTAATTCGTGCCAGTGATTTGATCGAAGCAAATTTTGTACGTATTAGTGATGTTTCGGTTGATGTTGCTACACTTGGAGGATTTTCTTCAAAATTAGCTGCAGGTATTGAACAATGTCAATGTCCACCGCAATATGCTGAAGCATCTTGTCAAGATCCAAATATTGGTTATTGTCGTAAACGTAAACAAAATTATCTGGATTCGAAAGATATTCTTGATTTGGTTGGATGGGCTGAACCATGTAATTGTCATAATTATAGTAGAATTTGTGATAAAGAAACTTGTGAATGTTTAAATTGTGAAGCATTTACAGGTGGACCATATTGTAATCAATGTATTCGTGGTTATTATGGTGATCCAACACGAGCCATTCCATGTCGTAAATGTGCCTGTCCAACATTAGTTAATTCTTTCAGTGAAACTTGTGAATTATTACCGGGTTCGAATTCTGAATATGTTTGTACTGATTGTCAAGTTGGCTATACTGGAAGACATTGTGAACAATGTGCTGATGGTTATTGGGGTGATCCAATGGCACCGGATGGAAAATGTGTACCATGTAATTGTTCACCAATTGGATCATTAAGTAACATTTGCGATAAACGAACTGGACAATGTCCTTGTAAAGAAGGAATAACCGGACATGATTGTGGTAATTGTCCACCAAGACATGTTGTCACTGATACTGGATGTCTTAATTGTGATGATGATTGTACAGGAACATTATTGGATGATATCGAATTTTTACAATCAATCCTACAGGAAGCTAATCTGACAGATGTTGAAAATCTACCTTGGACTCGTTTGATGTATTTGACTAAAAAATTTAACATTACAAATTCTCGAATGAATCAATTCAAAGAACGAGTAATGAATGGTAAAAAAATGGTTCGAGATTTTACTGTTGATTTTGATCTGGAAACTTTGGCCAATTTGCTCAACCTAGAAGCAAAAGATCTTTCACGTAAAGCTCCATATGAAGCTGAAAAGGCACGAGATACTGTAAACAGAGCACAAGATATGAAAGATAGAATTAGTGATCTTTGGGAAAAGATACAAAATATTATCAATCAATTGAAACATCATTTGGTAGATTCTACTGATCCATATGGAACGGCAGCTGATCGAATGTATGAAGAAGCTGTAAGAATTTTACAAGAATTACGTATGACAGATTTTTCACCAGATAATCGAAAAGGTGATATTGAATTAAAAAAAGCTCAATATTTACTTGAACGTGTACTATTGTTGTTGACTGAACGTGGTGATACACGACCAATGCAAGATCGTATTAGTAAATTATTACGATTACTTAATGAAATTTATGAAATGATCAATCGAAAAGTTTATCCCGAAACAAGAGAAGCACAACGTATTGTTAATTCAATACGGCCTTTGTTACAGGCTATTTTCGATGCTCGAGATAATGCCGTACAGAATGGTGAAGCTGCACATATTGCATTGAATGAAGCTAGAGAATTATTAGATCTAATACATCGTGAATTGTTTGATACAAAAATCAAATTCAATGATTTAGCCGATCTGATTGGACAAATGAATGAATTAACTGATGAAATTGAAAAACGAAGAAGTATTCTAGCTAGATTGAATCCAGAATATGAAGAAAAATATGTAAAACCATGTGAAGATCATGCAGCTGAATTGATGCGTCGTGTAAATGAATTAGGTCGATTGTTTAATCAGACCAGAAACGTCGCTGGATCACCGTTACAAGCTGCGAATGTTTACGAAAATATTGTTAAAGCTTTGACTGAAGCTGAAGAAGCCGTAGCTAATGCTAGAGCAGCGGCTGAAAAAGCTTTTTATGAAGCAAATCCGGATGATGATGATTCTTTATTACAAAAAGCAATTGAAGCACGAAAACGAAGTGAAGAATTGCTTAAAGAAGCTGATGATCTTAATAAACGTCTTCGTGATTTGCAATATGAAATTGCACAAAAACAACGAATGTTGGCTGAAATCGAAGCCATGATTGATGCTGCACGACAAGATTTAGATTGGATTAATAAAAGTCTTGATCAATTACCACGTGGACTTGGTAATGAAGTTCGACTTATTAATGATCGTCTACAATCATTATTGGATAATTTGGCCAATAGTCATAAACGCTTGGATGAAATGATGATTCGAATCTTTACACTTGAACAAGATTTAGAAAAATTAAGTTCAGGACCAAAAGCAGATTTGGATGATATAAAACGTGATATTACTCAATCATTGAATCTATTGAAACGTTTGAAAGAAGAAATTGTTAAAATTGAATCCAAAGGACCTGGTCTTCAACGACATCAACAACAATTTGATTTGAATTTGGATGAATTAAAAGCTAAGATAAAATTAGCACGGCAAAAAGCTGCCAGTATACGTGTATCATTGGGTGCTGATCGTGAAGGTGTCTGTATTCGTACATATGAACCGGATATTGAACCATCATTTACAAATAATATTGTCATGTATTATGCAATCAAACATGAACATATACGTGATAGTTTACTATTGTATCTTGGTGCACGTGAAAGTCAAGGATATAATAATGATTTTATGTCAATAGAAATGGTTAATAGACAGATACGATTTATATGGAGTACTGGAAACAATGAACGAATGATAACACATCCATTGAATATACTTACTAATGATGCATCGTTAAGTAAAGATTCACATTGGTATAAGATAGAAGTAAAAAGATATGGATCTACTGCAAATCTTTCCGTTCTTTCGGTACCGGTAAGTGTTAAACTGATTAATTATCCATTATATTTGAATTATTTGCATACATTTTTTCGAAATAGGGTGCAAGATTCCAGGATCCATTGGAAATGAGTGTTTCATCAAATTCAGAATCAAAACAAATGAATCTAGATCGAAATTCATATTTTTACATTGGTGGTTTACCAACGGAAATTCCACAGATTCCAAGACAATTACAATCACGATCATTTGGTGGATGTCTGTTCGAAGTATATCTTGATGGTAAACGTGTTGGTTTATGGAATTTTACCAGTAATATTGGTTGTGATGGCTGTATGGAAGGTGCAACCGAACCGATTGGTAAGTGAGAATCAGTTCAGAAAATATAATTATAATTCTTATATTCTTTATTTGAATCACTAGATCCAAACATGTATACCTTTTTCGATGAATTTGCTTATGGCAAGACTAGACAAATATCTAATTATAATAGAGATCGATATCTTGTTTCAATGCATTTCCGTACATTTGATGAAAATGCATTGCTATTTTTTACATCTAATCCTCGAACTCGTGATTATGTTGCAATCTATTTGAAAGATGGACATGTTCATTATGAATGTCATTTTGGTTCTGGTATTGGACGACCAGGTTTATTACAATCAATTGTGACTGATGAAAAACTTAATACTGGAAAATGGGTTAATCTAAGAGCCGAACGAGAAAGAGATGAAGCTGTATTGGAATTTGTAATGGATTCTCAAAAGAAAAATTATGAAAAAACATTACAATCAAGTGGAAGATCAACTGATTTAGATCTAGCTGGATCAGATGTTTATTTTGGTGGTGTTACGCCAAATTTTACATTGATAAGCGATTTAGAATATCCAAATGTTGTATTCCGTTCATTTGTTGGCTGTATGAATTCACCACAAATCGAAGCCGTGCCTATCAATTTCCAACGTATACAATCATTCGGTATTGAACCTGGTTGTATGGAAAAACCGATTCGAATGGCAAGTTTCTTCGGTGAAGGATATCTTGAATTGGATGGTCAACCATTAACCGATCATGCGGAATTTAGTTTTACATTCAAAACACCTAGACCGCATGGTGTTCTATTATTATCAACATTCGAAGGATTACCACGAAGTTATGAAAGAAAAGATGATGTAAGTTTTATTCATAAATCAATTATAATTTAATTTACAAAAAAAACATCATTTTTTTAATTTCACAGCATTATTACTTTTTCTACATTTATAATGGAACTCTTGAAGTACGATTAAATGGTGGTGGTGGTGTAAGCAGCTATCGGTTTGATAATATGAATGTTTCCGATGGTAAATATCATACGGTCACTTGTATTAAAGATATGAGACGATTCCGTATTCTGATTGATGATGAACATGAAAGCACACAGTTACGTTTAGCTAAATCACGAGTGATTGAAGCACCAAAGAAAGGTGGTCTTTTTATCGGTGGTACTCGTAAGTATTTTTTTCATCTGATTTGATCAAAATAATCATTCATTTGGTTTTGTTTTAGCGCCTGGATTCACTGTCATCAATAAAGGTTATTCATCCAATTTTTACGGTGTTATACGAGATATTGTGTTCAATTCGAAATTGATCTCGTTCAATAATCCTGCCAGTTTTAGAGGTGTTGGTATTGGTCATGAAGGTAGTTTTGAGATTATACATCCAACACCTTCAGAATCATACGATGACCTGCAACAATCTACCTGGCGAACTTCTAACCGTATTCGAGCTCCGATGTTTTAAAAAGAAAATGAAAGATTTTCTGAAAAACAAATCGAGCATAAGTAAATTAACCAAGGTTTATTTCAAAAATTATTAATTACCAAAAAAATTCGTGATCGATTTTAAAATTATTCGATCAATGTTTTAAAACTTTTTAAATAAAATTTGTTTCGAAAAATAAATCCTAAAAATCGAACGATTCATGTGTTCTAATTCTCATCATACCAATATCAATAATAAACAATTTTATTATTTGGATAAAAGGTGGTGCTGTTACAAAATCCTTGTTTCGGATCGGTTTGTTCGATTTTCAACTGATTATTGTATCATTTGTCGCATAATGATGGTAACCTTTTTCAAGAAAATTAACCAACACAAATTATTCAAAGAAAATTATTCATTTATTATATTTGTATAATAAGTATGTATTACAGAAAAAAAACACTAGCATTTGGCTAGTTTACAATGATCAAAAATGTTTAAAACTGAAATAGTAAATGAGATACCGATTTAAGAGAAAAAGATTATCAATTTGTTTTATATCAAAATTTATTTCTTTTGGTTGACCATTTCGATCGGTATGTTACGTCCTTTTTCATCGATTTCCATTTGTTTTTTCAACGGAGCTTCGATTCGAAGACGACCATCTTTATCAAGTTTACATTTCATTTGATCTTCGGCCACTTCTTTCGGAATGGAAATCATACGTTTAAATTCACGGAATTCATAATGTCCTTCGCCTTTCTTTTCTTGTTTGGCATTCACTTGCAATGTATTACCATCCAATTTTACATTGATACCATTTGGATCGAAATTACGTAGATCAAGATCAGCTTGAAATTTACCATTTTTGATCATCGATGATGGTTGAGCAACCATTTCGTCCAATGTAAGAAAACGATCCAATGCTGGCATTAACCATGATGATCGAGGACGATGATACGAACAATATGGATTGATGGCAAACATGTCATCATCATCCCAATAAGAACTTCGTGGAATTGACAACATTTTCGAAAATTATACAATCAGGCAGTTGACAAATAAACACACACAACAACAAAAAATATCGATTCGTAACGTTAATCGGTAATTCGCGTTGAGAATAATTTGGAAGAAGCGAGTTGAGATAGTTTTTGAAATTCGTAGTATTCAAAAATCGTTTTATTTTGCTTTTCAGTGAATGATGTCTTGTTGGACAACTTGATCGCGTTTAAATACTGTTCAAATACTGTAATCGAGACTATGAAAAGTAAAGCGCATGCGCATATCGAATTCCAGTATTTTCCAGACCATTCAAACATTATTCGCTATGAATGGAGAATAATCTCGAATTTTCTATCAATTTCGGTTTCAGTTTCTAGTCAATTCGAACTTGTTTCGCGCATTTTCTAGAATTTTCCATTGCAAAAATATGATACTTTTACCAAACAAAACACCTTTATTTCGCAAAAAAAATAATAATAAACAGGTATGAATCATAAATTATCACAAAAATTATTTTTTATTAATTTCTTCTTCTTAAAAAAATACAATCTTCAAAAGAATCTAAATAAAAATAAACAATTTTTCGGTTTAAATCAATAATCATTTACACTTTACCTATCCATTTCTTCCCACTCATCAATGAAGAAAACAAAAATTGTTGTTTGCTACAAATGTATCTTCTTTTTTTTTGGTTTCAAATTGAATTTTCACAAAAGTCATAGACAAACATATTTTGTTTGTTTGTTACTATTAATATCATCATATCAATTATCATCGTCAAAACAACAACAACAAAAATTTCGGTGAAAAACAAAACATTGATAAACAAAATCCATCAACAACCAACCCATCCAATCCAATTGAGAAAAACAATTTTTTTTGTTCTTTTTTGTGGTTAGTAACAAGACTATAGATACCCTAAATATGGTTCGATTTTTTGTTTTGTTTGTTGTTTGTCGCTTGGCGTGAAAAAAATAAAATCAAGGCTAAAATTGACAAAAAAAATATCAACAAAGGTTATTGATTTTTTTAAAAAAAAGATTTTATTGATTATAAATCAAATCTTGAGTGAAAAAAGCCATTACATGAGAGAATCTAAGAGATTATCAAAAATTCTTATGAGATAACGACAGAGAAAAAATCTTCAATCAAGCCAAAATTCATTCATTTTTTAGCTTCTTTTTGTTGTTCAACAGCCGGTTTGTTTCGATTTACCATTTCAATCGGAATATTACGTTCACGAGATTCTTTCTGTTCGATTTGTTTCAATGGAGCTTCGAATCGAAGTACACCATCTTTATCCATTTTACATTTCAATTGATCGGCTTCAACATTATTCGGGACAGTAACATGTCGAACAAATTCACGATATTCATAATGGCCATCTCCTTTCTTTTCATGTTTAGCTTGAACTTGCAAATTGTTACCATCCAATTTTACTTGAACACTGTTCGGATCAAAATTTTGAACATCGAAATTTACCCGAAATTTTCCATCTTGACAGGATGGCATTTGAATATCGCTGTTCAATGTTGACAACCAATTACGGTTCTGCAAAGTTGATACCGGCCAATAAAAGATGTCATCATCCATAACATCGTTCAACATTCGGGAAATGTGTCGTGGAAGAGCCAACATTTTCAATAATCGTAATTGAACACGTAAAACAAATTAAATTCGAAAATTCGCAGTGAAAAATCGTTGAAGATCGCAGTAAGAAAAGTATTCGAGTTTTTTTTAGAAATTCGCTTTTTCGTTTTCAATATTCGATGGTTTGACAGTTCGAACCGGCTGCCTTTTTATACTATCAGTCGATTGTCAAACAGGATTGTTGTAGTGGCAAAATTAATGTAAATCAAAATATAAGTAGTAGTGGTCTTAATTGATAGCAAACACAGAGAAATGTTTCGAGAAAAATAGCTGAAATTGCTGGAAAAATCTAGAAAATTCTCATTATTTCCAGAAACTTTTGGAACTTTTGAGAATAATCGTTCGATATAATAGGACAGGGGTGGCCAAGCTCACCCTCCTCACCCTCGATTTTTGAATTATAGAAGTG
>ERZ500997.343-NODE-343-length-12929-cov-6.138185_pt1 | contig 12929 bp, 14 predicted proteins | sample MGYA00248826_ERZ500997 | MGnify/ENA primary metagenome ERZ500997 (study PRJEB25958, sample SAMN03398524) | human skin metagenome | study: EMG produced TPA metagenomics assembly of the Human Skin Microbiome Metagenome (human skin metagenome) data set.
GAATCCAATACGGTACGTGTTGTAGCTGATAATTGTTTTGTAACAGATATGCCAGCAAAATTAAAGAATGCAATACTTAAAATTGTTCCTAATTTGGAGAAAAAATGACTTGTTATTAAAAAAAACAAAAATGAATGAATTATAAACTAACCGGATATACCACTTGCAACTTCCCAGCTATTAAAAATTTGATAAAAACCATCGATAGCATCTTCAATTTGATTATCAGGATTTGTACTAAACATTTCACCTTTGATTTTAATAAAATACATTGGTACTAATAATATGGACAATATAACAAAACCGAATAAACCTTCCCAACCAACCGCCTGTAATGGTGATACATTTGAACCGGAAACATATTTTTCTTCAACAATCATTTGTGTTGCAACAACAATTTGTGCTAATATAATAAGTATATCACCAATTGTTGAATTATTTTCATTTTTAGCTAACATATCACTTAAACCGACAATAATTAAACCACCAATAACTAAAAACATTCCAAACCAATGATATAATCGAAGACGTCGTTTAAGAAATATTATGGAAAACAATCCGGTAAATATGATTAATGCACCACGTAACATTTGAAAACTTGATGAACTAGTCATATTTAAACCAATATACATGACTGATGTAGCGGTTAAATCACATAATGCTGGTAACATAAATATAAATGGATTAAAATTCCGATTTCCTTTAATCGATTCGGGTAATTGTTCAGCATCATTATTATTACGTCGCATATGATAATGATACATTAATTTATATACCAAGAAACAAAGAAATTCACCAAAAAACATAGCCGCCGCTTGTAAAAATGGATGATTAAATTTTTTTATTTTACCATCACGACCTTTTGATTTACTATCATCTGCCCATCTTGAAATTTAATTATTATTAAAAAAAATAATTAATTTTAAACATAACCCTTTTTGTTTTGATATAAACTTACTTGGTAGCTAATGTATTAATCGATCCGGTAACAATCATTAATCCAGCCAAAAATAATTGATATTTTGTCCAGGCCATCTTTTTTTGTTTTGTTTTGTTTTGTGTTGTGGTTTTTTTTGAAAAAAATAATTTAATTTAAAAACGACCAAATGATTGATTGATTGATTGATGGATGATGACAACCAATACGCTACGTATTCATATATAGTTAATATGAAAATATTTAATGTGAAAAAAACGCCTAGATAAAATTTGATACTTGTAAAGAATACACACTTGGTATACGTAGAAAGAGAAAAAGAGATCTTTTGCTATACGTGATGATGATGTTCATTCACTTATGATGATCACAATAAACAATGAAAAGATGTTGATGATGACGAGGATCACATCAATATTTTAAAATATTTGCCAATAAAAATATCATCATCATCCATCCACTAATCAAATCCAAATCCAAATTCAAAAAATTTTAACCTTTGTTCAATAAAAGATGATGATGATAATTGTTTGCTAATTGAAAACAGACAAAAAAAATCCAATAAAGCAAACACCCGTTTCAAATTCGATTGGTTACCAAAATATTTTTATGTTGTTGTAATTGATAATTGATGTTGATATGAGCTATAGCCCATCTCAAACCAGTCAAAACCAAAGGCCACTGAAAAATACAGAGATTTTTTTGTTTTGTTTGTTTGTGTATGTGTTGTGGTACCATCCATAAATATACTGCATTACCACTGTATATATCGTCAATGTCGTCATATATTCGAAATCGAAGGATTATCCCCAAAACAAGTTCTTTATATTTTCTTATAAATGATGATCGAAAAAAAAAAATTGTCGGTAGTTAAGTGGTTAATTGAATTTGATAAGATAAGATTTTGATAAGTGCTTCCGTTTAGTTAATTAATCGATGCGGATAATCATATCGGACGACATCAATATGATGAAATGAAATTCCAATCACAATCAAAAATTTTTTTTCAACTTTTTCAAAGTAAACTTGGATTAAACAACTTAAAAGATCTATTTAATCATAACGAATCACCAAAAAAAAAAGAGATTAAGCTTTATAGACATTGAATAGAGCACAAAATTCTCCAACAGTTAGATCGGTAAATTCACCATTTGTACAATTCGTACGATAATTACATTCTTTGTTATAATTTTCAATCAATTCTTCGATACTATCTTTGATGATAAATTTATGTACATAGGTTTGCCTATATTAATTTATCATAGATTGATTAATGAAATGATTTATTTAAAAATATAATGTTTACCTTGTTTGACCGATTCGATTGATACGACCAATTGCTTGTAGCTCATCTCGTTTGTTCAGTATAGGATTGACAAACACTATTCGAGATGCTTCGGTAAGATTAAGACCTTTGCATGCAAATCGAGTAGGCAATAATAATACACGACATGAATCAGATTTTCGAAATCGATCAATTTTGATGGCAAATTTATCATCACCTGATCCGGAAATCAATATAGATTCAACATGATTCATTTGTAATGCTTTTTCCAACAATTGTAACATTCGTAACCATGTGGAAAAAATTAATATTTTTTCATCATTAGATTCTTGTTGAATTTGTTTGACACGACGAATAATGGCCACTATTTTCGATGACCAATTTCCTTCAACTATAAATTGTAATTAAAAGTTTGAAAGTCACATGAATCACACATCACATACCCATCATTGATGATTTATTGATTAATAAATTTGAATCGACAAAACAAATTTTTAGATGATCAAACGGTGATCGACAAACTGGACATCTAGATGATGTTTCCGAATGTTTACTAATATTTCTCATACATTCAATACATAACAGATGTCCACATGTTAGTACTGAATATCGGATAAGATCTAACCAACAAACTGAACATACTTTACTATCAATATTATCCTTATCTTTTAATGTACTTTTCAAATTGTTCAGATATTTTAGCCGTTGTTGATTTGTACGAAGTTTTTCTTCAGCCATTTCTTTAGCTGATGAATCACGATGAAACAATGATAATGAATCGACACCATGTTCATAACGAGTTTGAGCTTGATTTAATTCATCGATTCGTAATACAAGTTCGCATGATTCTCGCCAACATTTTCGATGTGCTTTATATTCTTTTTTACATTCATCAATATATTGATTAAAATTGTCAATATCGGCCACTGTAACATCATAATCTATTGCCGAACCGACAGTTCGACTTTTAAACCAAACGCCCAATTTACGTATTGCAACTAAACATAAATTTTCATTCCAATTATCAGCTTCATTTTCCTCTTCATTCTCAACATTGATTGATATGGATTTGTTGAATTGAAAAATGATTTTTTCGAAATTTTTTATCACACTTTCTGTTTTACATAGATGACATCGTTCTGGTCTTTCCGGCACGGATTGTTCTGGTGGTCTAATATGACAATCTATATATCGATCCGGATTACCACTTAATGATTCATGATCCAATTGAACGAATGCATCACGAATCTGTTGACGAACTTCTTCGAATGAATTTAGATATTCACATAATTTCCATCGTATTGATTCTATTGATCTTGGTCCAATCGGATCAATTAGTTGACGGCTATCCCCGAGGATTTCCAATAAAGAGAGTATTATTTCGTCTACATTCATCACTTTAGAAAGTTCTTTCAAGGCATGAACTAGCCACCAGCCTTTCAAAGTGAATTTCTCATTGATTTGATCACATTTTTTTATCAATTCCCGTCGATATCGATCCGCTGTTAGCAATGAAAGCCGAGCTGTATTAAGATAGTCCTGATACAATTGTTTAGCTTTCAATCGAAGATATCGATCATCCGGTTCGATGGGCAATTCATCATATGATGGCAAACAAGGTTTAGAATCTCCTGGCATCAAAATAGATTGCTAATGAATTTGCAATTAGTTTTATAATGACAGTATAAGATTCAATTGCAAAAACATACAGATCCATTGAATGGGTCCATTGGCTGTTCATTGACATCGACTTGTGTGCATCCAACAAACTCAAGTATTTGAGCAAGATTATAGTAAATATGATATTTTTGTGTTTTATCCGTACGAATATCATCACCAACATTGTTTATAGATGTAAGAGCTTCTTTGTACATATGGATGGCCGTTTTGAAATCATTCTATAAAAAAAAAGTTAAGATGTCCATAAGATTGAACAGATCTTTTTTTTCAAACATTCATACCTGTAGCAGATAGCAGGCAGCCATTCCATTAATTGATGCAATTTTTTCTCTATGACATTTTTCACAATCATATTTAGCATCGTCAATCATCTTATCGAGGACATCCTGTAGTGAACAATAATCACCAAGTTTAACTTTCAAACACATTTGTGGATGACAGCAAATCTGTCGTAGTCGCAATGCCAATGTAAATATGACCGATTGTACCGTACTGCTAAGATGTGAAATTTTCATTTCACTGGGTGTTGTTATTAATTTGGTCATCATTGATTGTTGACAATTTGATGCCTCTTGTAGGTAAAAATCACGTTCTATCTGTGATAGATCACAATGTTCCATTATGGTAATCGGTTTTGATATACGAATTTCATCAAAAACTGATGCTTTCGATGCACGCCAAAAACATCGAGTCATAACGTTAATTAAATGATCCTGCTCACCTGTATATAAGTTTCTAACATCAGTTAACATTGTAGCTAAACTAAAATACTTGAAACAAACCATTACAAAAAGGATTGTAAAGGTGATTCTTCCAAACATTTTCTTCATTATATGGTCGTTCGCCAATGAAATTTATAAGACCAAACAAATCTTCAATATTTCGTTGAATAGGTGTACCAGTCACAGTCCATCGATGTATCGAATGTAATGATTTAGCCATACGAAATATTCGAGTTGTACGGCCTTCTACAAGTTGTGCTTCATCAAATATCAAACGCCACCAACGTATCGAACATAATGGTGATACCGGTGTATAATAACGACGACTATTACGTAAATGGCTATAATCATGAGCAGCGACAAAATCTAATTCGGATTTTAGAATTTCATATGTTGTAATGACAATATCATTACCGGCCAATTCAGGTGGAAATTTATAATCTAAATGTTTATATATTGATTAAAACCATAACAACACAAACTTATCAGGTAACTTTCTAATCGACCTACCTCTACATTTGACACCATTATATTTGAATATTTTTACATTCGGTTCATCAATATGTAGATTTAATTCTTGTATCCATTGACTTAAAATTGATGTAGGACAGACAATTAATGTAGCCGGTGAATCGATTAGATCCATTTGTGGCCAACAATGGCTACAAATATAACCAAATTTTTGTGATTGTTCAATTGAATAGCTACTACATTCAAGATGTTGAAAATGACCACACATTAGACATTGAATTAGATTATCAACCAAATGATATTGTTGTCGAAGACATTGTTGACGTAATTGTTCCAAATTGATAGCATTCATTTGGATAATTGAATTATGATCGATCATACCACAATGACAACGTATTTCACCGGCTAATGGATTATTTGATAGTTGAAATAGATTCTGTTCGGTCAATATGAAATTTATATTTTCCTGGCTCGTGGTTGTTGGCTTTGGATTATTCAATATTAAACCGATTACATCGACTGTTTTGCCTAGACCCATTTCATCTGCTAATATACCACCTTTGGTTGGTAATTGTTTCAGATGTTCAATATATTCATGATATACTTTTTCGGTAAGAAAATGACCAAGGCTTGAATGAAAATACAAATTCTCATCAATATATTTTATATTGGGAATTTTTTCAAATTGTTTGCCTAGATCAACATTGGTATTTTCTTTAGATGTTTCGCGCATTAACATCCATTTAAGAGCCATTTGTTGATGTCGCCATAATTTTGGTCGTAAATTTTGATAATCAATAACAATCGTTTCGAATTCATTAAAATAACCGGGGTCATTCTTTTGTTTCTGAGCAATGGTTTGATAAAAATTTTCGATCTCGGTATTGTTACGAAATTCATGAGATTGATTAGTTTCGAATAACCGATTGCCATGAATGAATGCCATCAATAACAACGTCAAATCATTTTTGGTTGTCGTCATGGCAATTTTAAATGTTACCATATCGATAAATACAATGCTTGATGATAAATACCAATCAATCACAAGATTAGCATTTGAATGACGGATCGCTTTCGCTTTACAAAATCGACGACCTTTAGCCATGTTTCGGGTAAAATTTCGATAGAAATCATTGGGCAAATTCAAATCCAGGTTGGTTGTCAATCGATGTAATATTTGTTTGGAACAAATTGATTCATGAAGATAATAACGATTACTAGCAGTTAATATTAGATGATTATATGTAAGATTGTAATCATAATCGGTCGTTTTTTCCCAACTATCTTGTACATCAAAACACAATGATCCAATAGCAAGCATATTGTCCATAGAATCTTTAGATTCATTATCATTAATTATTTCTATATCAATATAACCATACTGATAAGAATTATCAAGATCAGAATCTAATTCCAATCCATTATTATTGAACAAATCAAGAGTATTAACAACAGATTTGGTTGAAGATGATAATTTACGTTTTTTAGTTGTCATTTTTTTGGGATAAATTTGGAATTTGTCAACATTCCAAATATTCGAATGTTGTATCCATTCCACATGTGATCCTATCCTATACTAATGACCCAAAATCTTTTTTTTCTTTTTTTTTGAAAAAAAATTCAGCTGAATTTTATTCGAAAAATGAAAACAGCCGTGGTATTCTTTTTTGCTTTCGGAATTATAAGCGGTTATTATATTTGGAAACCGATAATTCAAAAACATAAAAATGAAACGATCATTACAGCCAACAACAGTGAAAAACAGAATGAAAACAAATAATCATCATCATGATCAAAGAGAGTATTTTTATTGTAATTATTAATGATAAATTGAAATAAAAAAAAACAAGAATAAAATAATAATAATTTGACTTTATCCTAAGAAATAATACAACCATCATTATTATTATTACCATTCAAATGACTTGAAGATGATTGTTTTTTATCATTATTATTATCAACTAAATGACCCATTTTAAGAAATTTTTGAAAATCTAAATCAAATTGATCATCATCTTCGTCGCTTGAACAAGATGACGATGATGATGAAGATGTGTTTGATGAACAAGTTGAACATGATGAACATGAATCATATTGATCATCATTACAATTATTTTTCGATGATTTTGATGATCGATAATTACGGCTACGATGTTTGTTTTTTTTCATTCGTATTTGTCCTTGATCACTTAATTTATCCTGTATATTTGGATCGAATGATACCGATTTGTTTGATTTGATGGTAGTAAGATTGGCAATTTTTGTTGTTGATTGTGATTTATGCGCTGGATTTTCATTGTTCAATGTTGATGGTGATTGTAAAAATGAACCATTATCCATTTCCTGAGAACTTTTTGAATTTGAATTATTCGAATCGATTGAAACATTTTCCGGTATTGAATCAATTCGTTGATTTAGTTTCCGTGTCATATTGATCAATGATGAACAATTGGATGAATTATCACTATTCACCAAAAGATTACAATATTCTGGTGGTGGTGATTTTTGCCAATTACATTGATGATCATTAATCATCGATGATGGTAAAATATTCGATGGCCAAGGTGGAATAAATTTTGGCATCTGTTGTTGGTGGTGATTATCGAAAGTTAATCGTTGTAAACATTCATTTGGATCTTCACTAATTTCGGTTGTTGTTGTTGTTTTTGATGTTTGTGATGATACATCATTATTTATACTTGATGAATGTTCAACAACATCAACAAATTCCTGTTCTTTAGACCAATCATATTTGGATGTAAAACATTGATTATTCTTTTTAATAAATTCTACATAATCAACCATTTGACTACGACGAAATTGCATTAATGATGATGACGATGATGATGATGGTCCAGATGATAATCGATTATCGATTATGTTATCATCCGTTCTTACAGAAAGGGTAGTTTGATTTTTTTCAGATCGATTTTGTTGTTGTTGTTGTTGCTGATGATGCTGATTCTGTTGTTGTCGTTGTTTAAGACGTTTTTTACGATGTGCTTGCATTGCTTGTGAACATGAAATCGAACAATAAATACGACCATCCATAGCTGGTAAAAATGGTTGTCCAAGTAGATTTTTCATACATAGCGAACAACGAAAACATCGATGATCAGCATGCCATGATCGACCTTCATGTACAATGGCACCAGTTTCACAGCCAATTAATTCACCACATTCTTCACAAAGATCACCAAATAATATATCAAAACAAGTAAGACAATATGGTTTTTTTGATTCAAATGATGGTGATGGTGATGACGAAGATGATGATGATTTTTGACCACTATTATTTGCCATAATATATTGTTGTCCACCTAATGATCGTTGACATTCAGTACAACAAAAATGACCAATATGCCATGCTTTACCTTCAGCTTCCGTACATTCATCATCAAATATAAGTCGTTGACATTGTGGACAACGTGGTTTAAATAATTCAACAAAATGACGACCACAATAAATTTTATATGATAAAGAGGAACTATTATCCGGATGAATAAATCCTTTTAAATCAACTAAAACTTGATTACATTCACAACAGGTAAAACAATCAATATGATAATAACGATATAATCGATGTAATCGTTTTTGATTTGATGATGATGACAAAGATTCGTTATTCGATATGATTGCTTTCACACAATGTATTTGGTTACCGATTTCATTTTTACACTGATAACATGTTTGCGGTTGTTGTTGTTGTTGTCGATCCAATTGACATAATTCAGTTCGTATTAATGCTTTACGTCGTTTATGTCTTAAAAATTTATATTCAGCTGAATATTTTTGTTTATGATTATTATTCGATTGATGATGATGATCATTAAAAATTTGTTCATTATCATCATCATGATCAGGCATCTGATATTGAAGTTGTTTTTCACGCCAAGCTGATCCTATGAATTGAATAATGATAATTTTGAAAAAAAATCTCTTGGAAAAATTCATTCAAATACCTTTATATTGTGCCATAAATTGACTAATTTTTTGATGATTATGATGATAATTATTATTGTGATTATTATTGATAAGTATAGTGGCAGTTGATTCTTGTAAATTTTTTATACGATTTTTCCATGAATTAACAAATGGCTGTGCAATTCGATTTGCAGCAATCAAATGATTCATATAGAATGGATTTGATTGTGGATGATGTTGTTGTTGAATATTATTGTTCAATGGTAACGAACGAATCATATCTTTACCATTATTAACAGATAAATCTTTACCAACAACAGATGTTGATTTTTTCTTCATCATCATCAAATTCTGTCGATGATTTCTTGGTAATGTAAACAAACCCGATGTTGCCGTTGTTGTTGTTGTTGTTTTGGTTAATTTTTCCATATTTTTATCAACAATAATTAATGGCAATGTGGTCATTGACTTGCTTGAATTTTTATTATTTATCAATTGTTGATTTTCGATCATCATTATTTTATTATTATTGATTATTAAATGATGATCATCAACCAGATGATGTTTTGAATTGAACATTTCTTTTTGTGATTTCGAGGATTCATTTGTTTGATGATGATGAGGATGATGATGGATAATATTACCATTAGGATGATCTCTAGCCATCGATAATGATGATGATATCACAACATTCACATTGTCTTCATCATTGTTGACTGTAGTCGGTAGTGATAGTGGTGGTGGTGTGGATGATTCGAATGTGTTTGTATTCGTTCCATTTGGCTGAATTTGTTCATCGCTATCGAAAAATTTTAAAAAAGAAAAGAATGAATTAATGAGTGAGAGTGACAGGCATTAAAGTCATTAGCAGAGCAAGAGAGAGAGAGAAAAGAAGGAACGGATGTCGTTGATTAAGTAAACTAGCGAAGCTAAAGAATATCACCTGGCCAATTACTTTATCTTTATAGGCATCTGGTTTTTTTTTGTGTTCTGGTTGTTTATTACTTGCCACACTTTTTTTGCCTTCTTTTTTTTTGAATAATCTCATTTCGGGCTACCAGTGTTTGTTTGTTGTTGAATACAATCATTCACTTACCATTTATCTTCAATGTTATGCATCTGTGTCGATTTCGATGTCGTTGATGATTGTCGTAGACGTCGATTTGGTAATGTAAAATATTTACGATTTTGTTGTTTCAATGAATTTATTAACTTCGTACCATTCGAATATCGTTGATGTTGTTGATCATAAAACCAACATACTTTCCACCAATGATTCGAATTTGGATTCAAATGATTCGAAATTATTTTATTATTCGATTTTTCACGTTTATCATCATCATTATTCTGTTGATTTGTCATATTCATTTGATATTCTGTAAGAATTCACGTAAGAATTTGAAAGAAAAAATTTGTCAATTTTTTGTTGTTGTTGTTCATTCGTTGGAATGTTTCATTCATTCACTTAAACAAAAAAAAAAAGAAAAGAATAATGGTCCCCCCGAAACTACCACCACCATCATCATCAATTGATTATTTTCGCTTGACTCGTCTCTCGTTGTTGTTGTTGAAAACGTTGTAATTATCTTGATAACGATACTCTCTATCTCTCTCACACAAACACACACGAGCTCGAAGGAAAATTGTTTTTTTTTTTTGTTTTCGGTAAGAAAATAGATGAGCATCACACTGATTGAAGACTGAATCGAATGAACTGAAAGGGCCACTGCTCTAAAACTTGAAGTTTTTTTTTGAAATTCATTCGATGAAAAGATAGACAACAAAGCAACAAGTGTGTGTGGCCATTGGCTTCGACCTCGAAGACCATCATCATCATTATTATCGTTATTACGATGAGGGCAATAATCGTAGCAGCATCATTATCAAAAGTGCATGATTATCTCTCTCTCTCGGTGTTTTCTCTCTCTTTTTTCTTATCTCTCTTCCTTTCGAATGGATAATATCGTTTGTTGATCGGGATTTGTTTTTTTTTTTTAAACAAAATCATTTTTTTCGCAAATTAATTAATCAATCAGACCAAAAAGTAAAAAGTAAAAAGTAAAAAGTAAAAAGATGGTAGGAGGTCAATCAGTTTATCCATCCATTATTATCGTTTTGTTTTTTTTCAAATTTAAATTGGAACCAGTTTCGTTTTGTCTTTTTTTTGCAAATACAAATCAGATTGATGAATGAATAACATGTAACAAACCAATCAAGATCTAAATATAGAATAAATTTTCGCATCAATTTTTGTTGTTGTTGCATGCATGCAATGGCCCATTTTAACCATGTAAATAGTGATTTTATTGTTTTGGATTTGGTTTTTTTTCGGTTGAAAGGGGAAATAATCAATATGTGATGGTCGAAATGATAATTTTTTTGGTTACGATTAATCGATTTTTTAAAAAGAAAAAAACAATCGATTAATTTGAACACTCACTTCGAAAACATTCGATCGAATCACGGTCATCATTATCCTGTTCATATGTTTTCACCTCTGTTTGTGGCAATCGAGAAACTTTTTCATTTGAATTTTTGTTTTTATTTTCTAATTCATTCATTTAATCAATTTGATTTATAATCGATCAATCAATCAATGATGGATTCATCCACAATCAAAACAGATTCGATTACTCCATCGAAAATGAAAACCATTAATAATGAAAACGAAAAACCCATAACAGCAACAACAACAAGTACACCGAAAAATAATGAATCATCATTGAAATCGATATTACGTTTGGCTGGAACTAAATCATTACCAAAATCATCATCATCAACAACGGCAATAATTGACCAAACAAATTTTATGACGCCAACTTCTAAACGAGGTTCTAAAAATGGATTAATGTTTTTTAAATATTAATTAATTTGATTCCGTTTTTTTATTTTGATAAACAGAATTTAGATATATCACCCCTAAAGCTGAAACAGGAATTCCATTTATTCGTTCAAAGCCGGTTACTAAATGTACTCCGTTTAAATTTTCTCAACGATCATCATCATCATCAACACCACGGAAATAATAATCATATCGATGAGATTTGTCCATAAACGACGTTTTTTTTTGTGTGAGTGATGTGATGATCATCAGCTGAGTTCGTGCATGTTTCGAGGTGTTGTTTGTTGTGATGATGATGATGATGAACAGAAAAATACGTTTTTAAGAAAAATTTCTTTTTTAAAAAAAAATTTTCATAAACAATTTTTTCCAATTAAATTTTTAAAATAATTTATACAAACTTCAAAATAAATTCATTTTTTTTCATTAACTTTGACTTTTGGCAATTCACTCTTCCATAAGTGAGTTTTTAATTTTGTTTTGATTTGAATTTTTATAAACAAAATTTTTTTTTTTAAATTAAAAAAAAAGTTATGACTGAAAAATTAATATTCTATGGATCATTGGCATATAATGTTGTTATGAATAAATTTAATATTCGTAAATGGTATGATCGTATCGATCAACATGTATTGTTGGGTGCATTACCATTGCGTGGACAATTTCCAAAAAAGGTTTGTTTTTAATGAAAAAAGAACACGAATGAATTATTATTATCATTTAAATCATCATCATTGTAGCTAGTACTACAGGAAAATGTACGTGCAGTAATATCGATGAATCAAGATTTTGAATTAAATTATGTATCATTATCAACAGAAGAATGGCATAATTTAGGTGTTGAATTTTTACAATTACCAACAAAAGATTTTGTTGAAGTACCAAGTTTAGATAATTTACATAAAGGTGTACATATGATGATGCGTATTGTTGATCAAGCTAGTCGTCAATCACAACCAATTCCCAATAATAATAATAATAATGATACAACAACAACAACAACATTATTACCTAAACCAAGTATCTATGTACATTGTAAAGCTGGCCGTACAAGAAGTGCAACATTAG
>ERZ500997.344-NODE-344-length-12923-cov-5.465107_pt1 | contig 12923 bp, 10 predicted proteins | sample MGYA00248826_ERZ500997 | MGnify/ENA primary metagenome ERZ500997 (study PRJEB25958, sample SAMN03398524) | human skin metagenome | study: EMG produced TPA metagenomics assembly of the Human Skin Microbiome Metagenome (human skin metagenome) data set.
TTCAATCAATCGAATGGTCAAATAAGGCCACTATTGTAACAAAATTAAGAAGCTATTTTCAATTATCATCATTATCATCATCATTATCATTTTCATTGAAAAATTCAATTACTAAAATCATTATTATCAATATAATCATCATTATTATTGGCTGTTTATCATCATTACCTGTGATTGTTTCAGGTAAATTTATACAATTATATAATAATGTCAATGATCGAAATGAATGAATAAAAAGAAGAAGAAGATGTGGGGGAAAAACCACTGAATGAAAAATGAAATGGATATTTGAAGCCATTTATGCCTAAAGGGAATGAAATGATTATTTTGTTGCAATCGATCGTAATATGTCAAACTGTCTAGTTGAAACTTTTTTTTTTTGACATGTATAAAAGAAGGGGAAGAGAGAGAGAATCTTTAAAAATGATTTAAATTAAAAAAAAATTCGTTTTTCATTTTCTTTTCTTCAATTCCGTTCAACAGCATTCAACAGTCCACCGGTATTTGATTTTAAACGAGAAATATTCGTATCTGAAAATACACCTGTCGGTATGTAGATTTTTTTTTTCGTTTCTCAATGTGAATTTAATTGAAATGATAAATTGATGATGATTAGATCAACATTAATCACTAAACTAAACCCATTTGAAAAAATCTAATTTTTCTTGTCATCATTGATGTTTAGGCCAAATGGTAACGATGGTACGGACAATCGATAAGGAAAAAGATATAATCACCTATGGTATTGATCCTGCACATTGGAATGATGGATCAAAATATTTTCGTATCGATGAAAAAACTGGACAGATTTTCGTACGAGAATCATTAGCCGGACAGGTAAGAAGATGTAGTGAGAAAACAAAAATCCTTTGATTAATACAGTGAAATCAATGAAAATATCATTGTCGGGTTGAAAAAACTCCGAACATTTATAGTCGATGACCGATTATATGGGTTTGAATTGTTTTGTTTTACACAATTTGAAACCATTATCTCTTTAGGTTTCTTTTCGTTTTCTTGGTTTTTCCAATTTTTCCACCATAATAATCTTTGCAATCAGAAAAAAGAAACTTTTTAACTTTTTTTTTGGAAATAAATGTTGATCACTTGAACTTGATTCAATCTTGTCATAGATAAAAGGTTTTCTCAATCATTTCAAAAAAAAGATGAAGATTTCCTTTATCATTGAATTGATAATAAAATTGAGTCTTTTTTTCTTTGATGAAAATTTCGTTCAATTCAATTCAATCTTGTTCAGATATTATCATCATCATCATCATCATCAAAACTAGGTTTCCAGAACTAAAATGTTTGGTGAATTTGTGACAAAAATAGCTTTCCCAGGAAAAAGAAAAATCCTCTTTGAATTGAGTAAACAACAGAACAAAAAAAACCATCGAGAGAAACGACGCCTGGTTTTTTCCCCTATATTTCAAAAAGATCTTGAAATTGAAATAAAATTGTTATCAAGGAAAAAAACAAGTTAAAGAAAGACCTACTTAATTTTTTTTCTTTTGAAAAAATAAAATAAATATATTCATCGCAGTTGAGTTCACACAATAACCAGATTGGCCAAAAAAAAAAAGTGGAAAAATGTGTCTCTTTTTAATATCTGGAATCCTTTTCTCTCTTGATTGCTTGCTTGAGTTTAATGATGATGATCATGATGATATGGCTTTCTCTTTAGTTATTTTCTTGTTGTTTTTTTTCTTAAATTGATATATATCCACAACGAATCAAATGGCGTTATAATTGCCATAAACTATAAATAGAATTTCGATTTCAATTCAGACACACACACTGTACACTTAAGACATCAACCAAGTCAATAATGATAGATAATCAAGATAGAATAGTAGGTTGCCAATCAAGTATTTGAACCTTAAAAAAACAGTTGAATCAGACAAACAAAAAAAAAGATTCAATATTAATCTGGTAACAGCAAAAAAAATTATCTAAAAAAGAATCCAATCAAGGTGTAACCTTATTTATTTTCATATATATCTAACAAAACAACAACACATGTTTTAATCATTATTTTATTAATAATTAGCTTGATGGGTTAAAAATGATGATGATGATGATGATAATGGTGATGGTGGTCGTGGTGGTAGCGATGTACAACCATAATAATCGATGATCATGATTTCATGATGATCATGATGATGATAATTGGTTTTTTTTGTGATTTTTTCCTGGATTCAAACACCAACACCAAAAAAGAAAAAAACAAGTCTGAAGAAGCTATATTACCCTTTTTTTTTTTTTTTTTTTTTTTTTATCACCAATTTTTTAATTTGAATTTTTTTTTTAATTTTCTCGCTTCCTTGACTGATGACCTGAATCCTTGTTTGCTCCTAATTTTTGTTTCTCTTCCATTTTTTCTGCTATGAATGACCTCTCTCCACCCTACTTCTTTCAATTCGAATCATGATCATAAAATAGTAATAATAAAAAAAACTGTCGCCAACCTTAATACCTTTAAATAGCTCAATTGTTTTGAGGTTTGATGATTTTGATCTAATTTTATTTTTTTTCAAAATAATTTCGTTAGGGTGGAAACTTTCTCAACATGTATATCAAAGCCAATGATGGACATCAAACTGTAAGTTATTTATTTGTTTGTTTTTTTTTAGGTTGTTGTTTAGAATTCCTATGAATAAATTTAAATATTAACATGTGCCACTTGTTTATCTAATTTGTTTTTTTTCTAAATGGTAGGCCAAAATTGAAGCTGTAATTAGTGTATCAAAAGCTACTGATAAAGGTCAAATTGTTCATTATCCTGATATTCATGCACCACCATCACATATTTTCAATACAAATAATATTTTAATAAACAAAACCGATACAAGACCATCATTTCATCCACCAACGCCTAAAGATATTCCATTAGAAACGTTACGACCGCAACGAAAACAAAGACCACCAATAACTAAATTAAATACATTCAGTAATCGAGCTAAAAATGAAACCAAAAATCAACAGTCAATAACTGTTAAACCTGATGTAGATCATTATGAACAGATTCCTACCGAAGACAAACCATTAAAACAATCATCATTACTTGCCGATATACTTTGGCCAATAGGACCATACATATTGATCAGTATTTTTGTTCCAACTTTATGTCTAATATTCTGGTGTTGGATACATAAACGTAGTATGCCCAGTCGTAATGCAATCAAAACATTCTCACATAAAATTATTAATAATAATAAATCCGAAAGTATCGAAACAACTACCAGTTCATTTACCGGTGATTTTGATGTTTCATTGTTTAAAACACGTTTTCATGAAACAAGTGCAGATAGTGGTTTAAACATTTCAAGGATATCAAATCAATGGGAATTTCCTAGACATCATCTACGATTCATGCACATTCTTGGTCAAGGTTGTTTTGGTCAAGTTTGGAAATGTGAAACATTCAATGGTAATCAACCGGCCGCAACACAAACACAGATTGTGGCCGTTAAAACTTTAAAAGAAAATGTTGGCGATAAAGAAAAACGTGATCTCCTTGATGAGCTGGAAGTGATGAAAATACTTGATCCACATCCAAATGTTGTAACATTGATAGGTTGTTGTACGGAACGTGATCCAGTCTATCTTATTATGGAATATGTTCCATATGGTAAATTGCAAAAATATCTAGGGGATAGTCGTGAAGATATTGCTTATGGTAGCAAACAACCACATGAAAAACTTGAATCACATGATCTGATTTCATTCGCTTATCAGATTGCCAAAGGAATGGAATATCTTTCGTCCAAAGGTGTAAGTTTTGAATTAATGAATATCGATTACCTTTTCTCATAAATAATTGACAATTTTTATTTAGATTATTCATCGTGATCTCGCTGCTCGAAACATTCTTGTTGGTCATAATAAAATATGTAAAATTGCTGATTTTGGTCTGGCCAAATATAATCAGGAAATATATGAACGAAAATCAGAGGTAAAAAACATTTATTAACAGGTTTATGAATGATATTAACCTAAATATATTTTCTTCTTTTTTTTGTGCAATAGGGTCGTTTACCAATTCGATGGATGGCAATTGAATCGTTAAAAGATTTCATTTTCACAACCAAAAGTGATGTCTGGAGTTTTGGTATTTTAATGTGGGAAATAGTCACATTAGGATGTACACCATATCCTGGTTGGACTGCATCCGAAGTAATTAAAAAAGTCAGTGAAGGCTACCGATTAGAAAAACCTGAACACTGTAAACGTGAAATGTATAATATAATGTATTATTGTTGGGATCGTAATCCACATCATCGACCATCATTCAGTGAATTAGTTTGTCTATTAGATAATCTATTCGGTAGTGATGATGAATATATTGAATTAGATAGATTTCCTGATCATTGTTATTATAATCTATTGAAACCACCGGGTTGTAATGGGGGAAATTCGAGTGAAAAATTGTGATCACATCCTGTTTGACTGATATATTTTAATAAATGGCACAGTTATACTTAATAACAGTTCCCGATTTTATTTCATTTTTTTAAATTGTTTTCTTCTGATAAAAATTGTTGTAAATAGTAAATCAAATCATGCTTTTTTTATTTATTAATTATCAATTTTGAAAAAATCATCAATCAATCTTATTGAAACGATTGATTGAATAAATTAAAAATTTTTTTCAAATAAAATGAGAAAATGTTCATTTTTTCTTCGATGTAAGACCAGCACCAGCATTAAATTTAAACAAAATTATATCACCATCTTCAACAACATAATTACGGCCTTGTTGTCGATATTTTCCGGCAGATTTTGCTGCTGCTTCACTACCAAGCTCTTTGAAATCATCGAATTTCATCACTTCGGCCATGATGAAACCTTTTTCAAAATCAGTATGTATACGGCCAGCTGCTTGTGGTGCTTTGGTTCCTTTTTGAATAGTCCATGCTTTAACTTCATCCTTACCGGCAGTGAAAAAATAAATCAATTGCAACGCCTTATAACCGGTAACAATAATTTTGCTCAATGCACTGAAATCAATTTTCAGATAAAAGAATTAGATTGAATTTTTTTTCTAAAAATGATTAATAATGCTTTACCTTTGACATTTATTCAATTCACAAAATGATTTTCGTTCATCTTCACTAAGTTCAAGCAATTTATTCTCAAACAAGCCACTGAAAGGTATTAATGTTGCATGTGGATCATGTTCATCAATCCATTCTTTTATCTTTATAAGCCATTTATTCTTTTTACGGATGTAATCTTTTTCCGATAGATTGACCAAATAGATCATCGGTTTTGATGTTATAAACAGATATTTATTCAAGATTTCAATCTCAGCAGCATTCCAATCACCAAAACGAATGTGTCTTTTTTGATCGACCAAAAACTCCTTGATTTTCATCAATATATCCTATAGTATTGTTTTTTTAAGATGATAATTCTTAAGTTAATAATATATTTTGCTTACGTATTCAGCTTTGTCTTTTTTATCACCACGTTCAACAAATCGGCGTAGTTTTTCGATCACCGAATTCAATTGTTCTTCATCTTTAAGCCGTAATTCTTCGTTGATTATTTCAATATCTCGTACTGGATTAACATCACCTTCAATATGTGTTACATCATCATCTTCAAATGCACGACACAAATGAAATATTGCATCACAAGCTTTAATGTGCGATAGAAAAGCATTTCCAAGTCCTTGTCCTTCGCTAGCTCCTTTCACTAAGCCGGCAATGTCCACGACGTTTAAATATGCGGGAACTTTACTATAAATTATAAAAGAATAGATATTAAATATGTTGAAATTCGAAAATTTTCAAACTATACCTTGCCGGTTTATGATATTCACAAAGAAAATCGAATCGTTCATCCGGAACTGGAACTCGACGTAAAAGAACAACAAAAACAAAACAAGTAGCAATATATGATCGAAAATTAATAAATAATAATACTTATTTTCATTAGGATCGATAGTACAAAATGGAAAATTCTCCGCTGCCGCTTGACTTTTGGTGAGCACATTGAAAAATGTTGATTTACCAACATTTGGAACGCCGACAATTCCCACCTTGAGATTGGTGGCCATACGACCCAATAATAGAGTCGGTTCGTTTGAATCTTTTTGATCTTTTTTTGGTGGCATTTTTTCGGGTATAATTTGTTTAATTTATTAAAAAATTAAATTCAAAAAAAATCGTCTGCCCAATATTCAACGGATAATATGATTTCGTGGCCAACATGTGATCTAAATTTATTGTTCGTACAAAACAATTATCATCGTAAAACTTTCACTGTACAAACAAAATTCATATATGAAAGTCCGAAAATTTTTTTTACAATTTTGTCCACAATGTGGCAGCATATAATCATTATCAGCATCAAGAATAATTTCGAAACATCGAAGATCCTAACCACAATTCATTAATCAAAGTGATTAACTTATGGTTAAACAAAAACTTTTTTCTGGATTGTAAGCAAAGGTAATTCAAAGAAAAAAAAACGATTCTGGATGAAATCAAAATTTTATGGAATTTTGAAAATGATTGTATTCTGCCATAATGACGATCATTTATTTCAATTCTGTTGAAATAAGAAAATAGCAGCTATTTACTAGCAGTTATTTACTACAAATTCCACAATAACTCATTCATTTATTCCATTTCATTGATTAGTTTTTGTCGTTGTTGTTGTTGTTATTTTAGTTTCAAAAAAAACATGATTCAAAACAACAACAACAATCATTTGGAACAATTTTCATTCATTTTCGGGTTTTGGGTAAAAAGAAAAAACCTGATCGTGAAAATTGTATTCGAATTTTGAATGAATGAATGAATGAATGGATCATATATGGAGTCAACCAAACCAAACCAAAAAAAAAAAAAACTAGTAATATTTTAACGTTCTCTATAATTATTCTCGGATAGGCAAAAAATAAAAAATAATTTTTCCATTTTCAAATGATGATTTTTTTTGGTATGTGATTGTGTGTGTGTGTACTATACGTGAATTGGATTGGCACGGTTTTTTTTAGTTAGTTACCCATAGTATGTAATTAAAACTTGTTGTTGTTGTTGTTGTTGTTTTACATTTTTTTCCTTTCCGTTTCGGGTAGCACCATCAGCGTCATCATCATCATCATCAATATTGTACAAATCTTTCAATTTTGTGACATTCAAACAAACGAAACGAACAAAAAATGGCCATTCACTAAACTGGGAGCTTGGAATATCATTGATGATGATGATGATGATGATCATAATGGTAATGCACCAAAAATTTTGTTCGGCTGTATTCTGGAAATGTTAACCCCCATGCTACCATCATCATTTTTTACATTCAAAAAAAAAAACGCATAGGAAACTATAATGATAGAAATGGAATTGGATTGTTTTCTTCTGTTGGCTTTTCATCAGAAAAATCTGATATTATTCGGAATGTGAATTCATCAAAAAAAACAAGTAAAAACAATGTGGCTACTTTACAACAACAACAAAAAAACCTCCACCCCTTTAATTTTGTAGCAAAAGTATCGTTATCTATTTCTTTTTTTTCGAGAATTACTTTATTATTCAGTCAATATATCGAACTAATGAATTTTGATTGACGAATTGAAAATCGAAAATTTCAACCAGAATTATAACAGACGTTCGTAATAAAATCAATTCAAAAAAAAAACAAAACAAAATATTCTATCCATGTGATACGAACATTTAATTCTGATCGATGTTCGTGTTTTTTTCTTATTTCTTTCATTTACCATTAATTATACCAGCCGTTTTTTGGCTGTTGCTGTTAATACTGAAAAATCATTTCAACAACCAAACCAACAAATTGACAAATCAGAATCAGAATATAATGAATTTTTTTCGACAATAATAACAGTAATGATAATGATGATGATGATGTTATTGTTGTTGTTGTTGGTTGGTTGGTTGTTGAACGTTTGATTGTTTTTTTTTTGTTCATCATTGATTCACAAATGGTTATGGTTGTGTGTTGTATGTTCCATTGATGACCAGATTGATGATCATTTTGGTTCAGAAAATGAAAAAATCTGTCCAGAATTTTTATTTTCTGGTTCGACATCGACAGATCGAAAAACCAAATCGATTCAATTGTTCTGAAAACTATAGTTGTTGTTGTTGTTGTTAATATCGCCAAAAAAAAAAGAAAAAGTTTTTCCATTCTTTATTGATGATTACGAGAGACAGATAGAGAGAGAGAAATTGAATAAAATTATCATCAATTTTGTATAGCTCATATAGAATACAATGACTGAATCGAATAGAATTGAACAACGAAAACTGACTAGCTATATATCGAGCGCAGAAGAAAGATTCAAATGAAAAGCTCTGAAATAAAAGGCTATAGGATTTTATGAATTGAATTTCGTGGCAAAAAATCTTTTTTTTCTGGTTAGAATTTCTCTACAATCAAAGCAGAGAAAAAAAAATCGATTTTCAAATTATTATTCAGGCAAATCACAACATTTAAACCAAAAAGACAAAATGATCATAATAGTAAATCATTGACGAAAAAAAATGAAAGAATTTCGATTTTCGGTGGCCAACCAAAAAAAAAGCAAAAAAACATTTTATATGCATCTTGGCTCATCGCCATCGCCATCATTATTATTATGACCACATAGATGATAATCACATTTAAAAAAAGAATCAAGTGTTAAAAATGTTATTTTAGAAACCAGAAAATGAACAGAATCAGTATTTAAAAAAAATTTGTGATGAATATTTTGCGTGTCAACACCGCAACAATGAACAACAACAACGAAAATTTAAACTAAACTGAACAATCGGATTTTTTTTCATTGCAACCATTTTGTTATTTTGGAATGAAAATTGAAGCTTTTAAATATCATCATTATGAATAAGATTGACCAATACACGAAAAAAAACAGCGATAAACACAATGCACACACACACACACACATCCGATTTGTGAAAATAAAAATGCAATAAAATTCCAAAATAAATTCATTCAACAAAAAATGTTTTCAATGTCCGTGATGTTTGTTTGTGTGTGTGTGTGTTTGAATACGATGATTATTTGAGATGGAAATTTGATTTGATTTGATTTTTTTGATTTATCTGGTCAAAAGAATATAAATCGATATAAAACATAATGATTGTATTACGAGAAAAAAAAAATAAACACATTTTGTTGTTGTTGTTGATAATCTGATTTAGTCGGGATGATTATGGTCAGATTTTTTTTTTTGTTGTCTTCTTACCTATTCCTGGATCATCGGTTTGTTCATCTTTGAAAAAGAAAAAAAACGAACATAAAATTTGCGTGACATAGGTCAATTGGATAGAATCGTTGTGAAATCAGGATAAAGATGATGATGTCATTTTTTTGTAGGCATTGTATTTCTACTGAATTTTTATTCAGTTACTCAATTTGTTTGTATGTTTGAACATGGATTTTATTTTCATTGAAAAGTCCAAAAAAAATAGATTTTTGTTTGAGCAAAATCGACCTAGAATTTTTTTTTTTGAAAAATTTTCAAGGACATCCATCAATATTTTGTTTTCTCGACTAATTTTCCCTCTATCTCTCTCAAGCCTCAAAGATCCTTAAATGTTTAATTTACTTATTTGAATTAAATTTTTGAAAATTAGAAAAAACAAAGTCTATTTACGTACCTGTCGGTACAATCCATAAGTGTGTTTGTGTGGTGTGTCAAATTCAAGAGTCAAATTCTGTTGTTGTTGTCAATAATAAGTCGACTATTAATGTCTTTTTCTTCTCTTCTGCTCTGTTCTGTTCTGTTCTGTTTGTTGTTGGTTTTTTCAACAAAAAAAAAACATTCAAATTTTTGTTGTTGTTGTTTCGTTACTAAATTGATTGAAAATCATCCAAATCATCATCATCATGTCAGTTGATGATCAGTCGGTTTTGGCGGCAGTATCGTCGTCGTAGTCATCGGCGGCGGCGGCCAACTATTGACAGATCGACCTTAAAAGTAGGTAAAAAAAGCGAAAGTTTCTATGTTTACCCCAGAATGGAACAGAATATAAATCAACCTGTGTGAAAAAAAAACAAAGAAGGGTTATGTTTGATGATTATGATGATGATGATGATGAAGGTCAATTTTTGAAGGTCCCGAATCAAAAACAAAAGATATTTTGAACATCATCATGTGGTCCGTGTCAAACAATTCAAATCAAAGGTATTGAAAGCCGCTCGGATTGTTTTACATTTTTCACTTGTTTTAGTTTGAACAGCGGCTAATTTTTTTTTGTTGTTGTTTTAAATTTTCAAAAAAATAAATCCCAAAATAATTGTCCCACACATTCTGATTTTTTTGTTTTTGGTTTGTTTGTTGTGTATGGAGAACCCCATTCATTGAGTTAATTAGTTGATTTTGTTTTTTGGTTTCTCGTTTTGCCCAAACAAAACGTATCAACATGGTAATGAATGAATGAAACAAAAAGCAAAACAAAAAAAAAAAAATCATTTTTCACACGAAATTCTCGCATAGAATAAATGAGCAAAAAACCATTTGACTTTGAAAATTTGAATTTTTTTGAAAAAGTGAACATCATTAAATGGTCGCTGAACAAATATATTCTGTATTTTTTTTGTTTTAAAGGTTTGGCTTATAAATCAATCGAAATCGAATGATCAAAAAAAAAAAATGAAAATTCTACCCATGCCTCATCATAATGATTATTTGGTGAAAATAATCATAAATACAATTCATAAATCACTTTTTTTTCCAAAGGAACAACAGGAAAAAAAATATATATCAAATCCGAATTTTTAAATGCTTAAGGCAAATTTGCGGTTTTCGTTTGTTTTTATAATCAAAAGCAATTTTTCTTCATACAAATAATGATTTTTGAAATATTTTCCACCACCAATGTTTGTGTGGTGTGTGTGAATTATCATATCAATTGGTCAGCTTTGTAAAGTATTTGTTTCTGAACAAAAACAAAAATCATTTCGAAGCTACAATTATCGACATTAAGGATGGTGAAAATTTTTTTCCTTAGCTCTCCATCGCTCTCTGTTTTTTGGATATTACATAACATTCTTAAATCAAAAATCCTATGGATAAAGAAAAAACTAAAAAAATTCAATGATGTTCTGACCAATTAGGCCAATTATCGGTGAAAGATGAACAAGCTCATTTTTAATTCGTAAAATTTCTAGCCGATTGAATTTTTGATTTTATAAAACAAGAAAGATTTGAAATCAAAAATTCCAGAAAAAAACAACAACATTCAGATATCATCATCAATTATCCTTAGATGTTTTTCTTCTTCTCACTCTCTTCACTTGTTTTTAATGATGAAATGCTTCAAATTCAAGTTTGAATGTTGGAAACCACCACTGTATTTTGTTTTTTTTAGTGGAAGTGTTTCTCATTCATTTATTTATGATGATTATCGATGGCCATTATCATTCATTATATTTTGTTATGCGTGTGGTTTTTTTTCTTGCTAGTTTTTTTTCCCTTCGATCTTCATCAATGGTAAATGATGATGATTTTTTGGTTGGTGGTAATGTGGGCGACTATCCCATGATATGGCTGAATATTATTATCAAAATTTTTCTTCCACTCCGGATTTCATTCCCCACCATCACCACCACCACCACCATTCTTCACGCCTTTGAATATATTTATTTTTTTCTTTTCATTTCTTCTTTCTCATTCTTTCATATACAATTCATCTATCGATCAATGACATTTATGAATTGATTAATTGAATTTGATTTCGGATTCTGTTTTGTCCACTGAAAAGAATCCATGAAAAAAAAGCGGCCATATTTGGATGACATTTACAGACACAAACACACACACATATCGAACAACAGAAAGCAAAACAATGTAGCCTGTCGATCACACGTCAGGTCGTGTGCCTGTAAATTTTCGGATTCAATTTTTGCTTGCTTGGCGTCAATTGACACAAGCCAAAAGTCATTACCAGAATTTATTTTTATTTTTTTTTACTGAGATGTGATTGTGGCCTGTCATCATTGAATCATTATCATTATTGTTTTGTTGGTTTGATAAATTCAATTTGTATGAAAATCATTGAAATATTAGTTAGGCACACGACCCTATACATTGTTTCTCGTTTCTTTTTGTTCACTGACAAATTGTTGTTCTTGTCATTATCATCATCATCATCATCATCATCATCAACGACAACAACAACAATGATAATCGTCGAACGTTGTTTGTGTTGTCATTTCAATCAATCAATCAATCAACAAATCAAAGAGAAAAAGAGAAATCATCATTGATTATCATTAATTGATTATAAACCAGAAAAAAAACCTAAACATCATAATTTGACATGGTCATTTTATTATTTTTTCAACTGAAAAAAATCAAAAATCAAATTTGATTGCCAATACAGAAAAAAGAAATCCTGTAAAATTTTAAAATTTTTATTTCACTGGGCAAAAAAAAACACCACCAAAATAATAATAAGCAATCATCAATGTATAGATATAAATCATCAAATAATTCACCTCACAACATCGATAAAAATTGATGTTTCCAAAGTTTGAAAATTTTCAAATCATTACTCTTTCCTCATAAAACAACAACAACAACTCTGTCTACATCAGATGGAATAAAGGTGATAATTGTGGTTCAGGTCACAGCACAAACAAAAAACAGGAAAACATTTGACCACTATGGAAATGAAATCAGACACATAAAAAATACCTGATAATCATTCAATCAACAAAAAATGAAATTTTTGAATTGTTTAAATAAATGGTTTGATTATATAATTATCATTTTAATTCGTAAATCATCAACGTAAAGATGTTGTTGTTGTTGTTGTTGCTATATGTGTTTATTGCCTAATTAAAATCAATCATTCATTGGAGGAGAAAAACAATCAATTTTTCAATATTTATTTATGATAAAATTCACACAACATAAAAATAACCCAGCTAAC
>ERZ500997.345-NODE-345-length-12882-cov-28.793872_pt1:0-2500 | contig 12882 bp, 6 predicted proteins | sample MGYA00248826_ERZ500997 | MGnify/ENA primary metagenome ERZ500997 (study PRJEB25958, sample SAMN03398524) | human skin metagenome | study: EMG produced TPA metagenomics assembly of the Human Skin Microbiome Metagenome (human skin metagenome) data set.
AGGAAGTAAAAGTCGTAACAAGGTTTCCGTAGGTGAACCTGCGGAAGGATCATTATCGGTTTTCTTGAGCAATTAATTTGCTTAAAAGAAACATTCGATTATCAATTCGAACGAATCGTTGCCCGTTATCACAAACGGATCGACTGGCAATTGTTGACATTGATGAGGTTATTGAAAGCTCTGAAATTGTATCCTGGTTTTCATGTTGGGCGACATGGATGAAAACAATGGGAGAATTTCTTAATTTAGGAGCTGGACCGAATCATGTTAACTTTGTTGGCGATTCTCCTTGATGCCTGTTGGTGCCTAGCCTACAGTTCCTGTTTGTCCTCGGGACAGATGTGGATGTAGTGTGTCGCTTTGTTCTTGAAACAAGTGCCGCTAGGTTTAAATACTGGATTCGTCATCGAACGAATGCCGGAGCCACAGGTTCAAGGTATTTTCTTTTTCATTTATGAAAAACATTAAGCCAGAAACATTGTTACAAACCAAATTGTGATTCTGCAAAGAATTGCAAAAAACAAAAATAACTACTGCCAGTGGTGGATCACTCGGCTCGCTGGTCGAGGAAGAACGCAGCTAGCTGCGTTAATCGGTGTGAAATGCAGGACACTCCGATCACTCGACATTCGAACGCACATTGCAGCCATTGGATAGCCGATGGCTTCGTTTGTCTGAGCGTCGTTATCAAATTATGACCAAACAAAATGGGATAGATCTGTTTCGTCGTGCATACGTCGTCAGGTCATTTCCAAACATTTGATATGCTGACTTTTGTGGTGAAGAAGGCTTTGTAGCACATTCACTCACAAGAGGTATTTAGCGTTTCCAGCTAAACACCTTGAATGTGTGCCTTGTATAACCAATCAAAATGGTTGACAAATCAATGTGTACCAATCGTCTAATTTCGACCTCAGATCAAGCGAGAATACCCGCTGAATTTAAGCATATAATTAAGCGGTGGAAAAGAAACCAAATGGGATTCCCTGAGTAACGGCGAGTGAAAGGGGATTAGTCCAGCGCCAAGTCTTGACGTTTAGGCGTTCAAGAGATGCGGCGTTAATGTGTTGGCGCATCATGTGTTGCCGTATGTTTCAAGTTCCTTTGACAGGGACATCCAGAGCGGGTGCTAGGCCCATAGAGACACTCGGCTGATACATGCAGGCCAATGCATTCTAGAGTCAGGTTGCTTGAGAGTGCAGCTTAAAGTCGGTGGTAAACTCCATCCAAGACTAAATATCACAGCGAGACCGATAGCAAACAAGTACCGTGAGGGAAAGTTGCAAAGCACTTTGAAGAGAGAGTTAAATAGCACGTGAAACCACTGGGAGGCAAACAGATGGAACCACGAAGTATGCGCCTCGGTCGATTCAATCAATGCCGGCGGCTAACGATACAGGAAAAGGATCTTTTCGGAGGTTGTTCCTGTGTTTTTCAGCTGCAAGCTTTGGTGCATTTCGTGCCGAGGATGCTAAGCCACGTTCGACCAGATGATTGGGACGGCTGTAGGACAGGGTGAGAGAAAGGTGCCCGTCAAGTCTTTGATTTGGCGGCGTTATAGTCTCGAGCCGGAACCGTCGCCGAATGTACTGGTCGATAAAATTTCTCCGATTGGAGTCAGGTTACGTTTGCCTGTGGCTGTTAGTCGATGTTTCGAGGTGTTCTTTGCGTGTCTTTGGATGCGAAAAGCCGCTTCAACGATGTTGGCTAATGGTTGCTTGCTAAATGTGACAGAACTGTGGCGCGAGTAGGTCGGTGTCCATCTGACCCGTCTTGAAACACGGACCAAGGAGCCTATCATATACGCGAGTCGCTCGGTCTTGTTTAGGCCCGAGAGGCGAAATGAAAGTAAAACTACGAGGCTTCGGTCGCAGTAGTAGCTCGCTTACTTCGTTTTTTGGCGATCAAGCGAAGCTGGAGCGTATACGATGGTACCCGAAAGATGGTGAACTATGCCTGGGCAAGACGAAGCCAGAGGAAACTCTGGTGGAGGTCTGTAGCGATTCTGACGTGCAAATCGATCGTCAGACCTGGGTATAGGGGCGAAAGACTAATCGAACCATCTAGTAGCTGGTTCCCTCCGAAGTTTCCCTCAGGATAGCAGGCGCTTTTCGGTTCAGTCTCATCCGGTAAAGCTAATGATTAGAGGTCTTGGGATTGAAACGATCTCAACCTATTCTCAAACTTTAAATGGGTGAGATGGTCGACTTTCTTGATTGAAGCCGACCATTTGGATGTATGAGTGCCTAGTGGGCCAGCTTTGGTAAGCAGAACTGGCGCTGTGGGATGAACCAAACGTCGAGATAAGGCATCAAATGCGTACGCTCATCAGACCCCATAAAAGGTGTTGGTTGCTATAGACAGCAGGACGGTGGCCATGGAAGTCGGAATCCGCTAAGGAGTGTGTAACAACTCACCTGCCGAAGCAACTAGCCCTGAAAATGGACGATGCTGTAGCGTGGAGCCGATACTCGACCGTAATGGCGATACCGATGAGAAT
>ERZ500997.345-NODE-345-length-12882-cov-28.793872_pt1:7500-12882 | contig 12882 bp, 6 predicted proteins | sample MGYA00248826_ERZ500997 | MGnify/ENA primary metagenome ERZ500997 (study PRJEB25958, sample SAMN03398524) | human skin metagenome | study: EMG produced TPA metagenomics assembly of the Human Skin Microbiome Metagenome (human skin metagenome) data set.
ATATAATGATTATTTGAAAAAGAAAAGTGAAAAGAACTGAAAAAAAAGCTAGAAAATTTTTCAATTTTAAATAAATTTCTTTATAATTTTTTTTATTGTTTCCAAAAACATTTTTTTTTTTGAAAAAAATAAAATTTTTTACAAAATTTCCATCAAAAATGATCATTATCATCATGGAATGGAAGCTGTCTTTGCTGCCAACCACCATATTTTTCCATTTGAAATGAAATAAAATGAATGAATGAAAAACATAACAGATGTCCACCATCATTCATTCATCCATTGTCGAATGTGTAACACACACACAGACAGACCTAACTTTTTCATTCACACAATATGAACGACAATTGGTTTCTGCTTCTGTTGTTTTGTTTGTCTGTTTTGTTTGTGTGTGTGTGTGTGAGAAACGAATAATCGTTGATCGTCGTTGTTTGACGATATTGTGAAATAGCATTGAAATTTGTTTGATGGTGGAAAACTAAACTTTTGCCATCATCATCAACGACGACGATGATGATAATAACAGCAGCAACAATAACCACTATCATTATCATCATCATCATCATCGGATGATTGATCAGAAAAGAGAGAGAACCTAGCTTAAAAAAAAAAAAATTTCATTCAAACAAAGCAAGCAAAACCAAACAGAAATCCAATTGGCAGTTGAAATGTTGAGAGAAAAACAAGACAACTTTCTCTGCAGAGTTAACATAAACAAAAAACACAAAAAAAAACTTGGCTTCCAAAACATCCATTCATTTCAAACGCGATAAAGTTTTTTCATTCATTTCATTCGCATTGTGTGTGTGTTTGTGTGAACGCGAAGACCGGTTGTGTCCATATTTGTTGTTGTGTTTTTGATTGATTGTGATTTTTAGTGAAATTTTTTTTCTCCAATCATCATCCTGATGATTTCCCAATGTTTTTTGTTCAATATCTGTGTGTGTGATGTGCTAATTAATCGATAATGATCATTGATCGATGATGATCAATGATTTTTTCCATCAATGATTTTTTCCATCATCCTGAACGACTACTATATCGAATTATCCAGAGCAACAAACAAACATCGTTCATTTCTCGTTTTTTGTGTGTTTACGTTTTTCAAAAATTTTGATTGTTACCATAACAATGATATTATATTATCTCCATAAACTAATCATCATCTAGGCCAGAAAAGATAACGACCAATAAAAAAAACCAAAAAACAGCATTTTTTTTTGTTTCCTTAAAAAAACATGATGATAACCATTGACAACGACGATCAAATGTGATGTGATAAAGAAAGACGAGACGAAACGAAAGAAGAAAAATTTCATTTGAAGAAAAAAATATTGATTAATATTTTTCATCCGTTGACATCCTACAAATGTGTTTAAAAAACACAAAGTGTTTTTTCTTCTGAACAAATTTTTTGTTGTTGATTGATTTTACTTGGATAATAATGCTGTTAATCGATTGATTGATTGATTGACAAGGTAAACTAACTAATTGATGACAATCCTTTTAATGGCTTGTTTTGAAATGAAATGAAAAAAACAAAAAATTCCATAACATTTCGAAAATTAGTTGTTTTTTTCTCATTGTGTTTTTTCACATGATAATAATGATGATGATGACCCAATGATGGTTGACCTCTTTTTGTTTTTGTTTTGTTGTTCTTGGTGTAATGATTGTGTGTTGTTTTTAGTGGTGTAATAGTTTTGTTCAAATGTTTAGTTAACAGTTAATATTTACCACCATCAACCATAAACACATGTTATTTTTATTGTTTCCAAAATTAGCCTTTTCATATGAATGAATGAATCATCATCGCATGTTGATAACCGTGAATATATGAGTGTCGGTTATTATTATTTTGTTCTTCTTACATAACTTTTTTCAATAATTTACATATTGCAAAATAACTTTGACTATTTTGAATATCCATGAAAAATGTTGGTGGTGGTGGCTATGATGATGGAAAACTTTGTTATCTTTAGCCATCATCAGTCATTGATGATCAAAACGATTGTCATGTTTTACGGGTGCATGTCAACCACGAAAACAACAACAAGTTTTTTTGTTTCTTTTTGAATAGAATTCTCGGGCGTCAAACACGAATATGCAACAGGTTGTGCGAAAAATAAATTGAAAACATATCACAATAGATAGATAGCTATTATGAATGGGCAGATGTTTTTTTTTAAATTAATTCAAATTTTTGTTTCGTGAGAAAAAAAAGGAAAAAAAAGGGGTCACTGTACCTAGTGTGTTTGGATTGGAATGGATGGATAATCACAAAATGACCATTACCACCAGTATACTTTTAACTCGTTTTTTTCAACATTGGAATTTCGATTTTCATTTTGATTTTTAAAAACAACCTTATTTGGACATTATCAACACTTGAGTGAGTGAGTGAATGAGTTTGTATTGATGACAATCACAATCATCATCGAATGATTGTTCAATGTTTCAATTCAAAATTGACCCAAATTTTTTTTTCGATTTTTGGGAAAAACCAAATGTTTTTTGCGCGCGCGTGATCAATTCACTTCCTTCTGGATGATGGAAAAAATCCCGCGATATGAGGATGATATAATATAAACAATTTCATTTCATTTTGATACGCATCTTTTAAATTTTAAAAATTTTCAGTTTTTTTTAAAAATAATTTTTCTGTGAATTTTTTCTCTAAACAAATTTTCTTAGATGTCGAAATCTGAATTGAATAAAACGTTGGATACAAAAATTGAAAAACAACAACAACAAAATGGAAATACATTTCGAAGATTTCCATTTCGTAGTCAAAGTTTACGTTTAAGTAAAAAATCTAAATCATCATCAAACAATAATAAACAATCGCAACAATTCAATTCTTCAGAAGATGGTAATCATCCACGAAAATTTCTTCGACAACAAACAGTAAATGGCAGATTATCATCAACAACATCTTTAAATAATCTTATTTTGAGTAAATTATTGTTAAAAGATCGTGATCTTATTATCATTTCATCATCATCGAATGGAAATCAAAATCTATCATCATCATCATCGAATGAAACTTACAATAAACAATCGTCGACACCAACAACATTTTTCAAACGATTAAGTCGCCATCAATCGATAAAATCGATTCAACAACAACAACCGCAACAAAAAAATCGTTCCAATTCGATTAGCCAAAATGCATCAAGTTTAAATTTTTTGGTTGGAAATTTTCCACCACCACCGACATTATCGAAAACAACAACAGCAAATCATCATTATGATGATGATGAAGGTGTTGTTACATTTGAAGAATCTGAAGATGATGATGATGATGATGAAGATTATCATCCAGATGATAATGACGATGGTAGATTGGAGATAAAATATCAAATTCCAGGACGTTATCCACGATTAGTTCGCCTGGTTCGTGATTGTCATCAACAACAACAACAACGTTTAGGTATACAGATTATTGGTGGATGTGATTTTGGTATACCGGTTATTATTGTTGGTTTACGCCAGAATTCTCCGGCACAAAATTGTGGTAAAATATTTATCGGTGATCAAATCTTGTCGGTTAATGATGTTCCTATTAATGAAAATAATACACATAATGATACATTAAGATTATTGGCTGAATGTGGACCAATCGTTTCATTATTATTAAAACATACGAAATCGGTTATGAATTTCGATCGAAAATGGAAACATTTGCAACAAAATTTTGATAAGATTTTGTTATCGAACAACCATGATGAAAAAAATACTGATGATCTTGATCTTGAAGCAATAACCACCATTAAACATCGACAAATGTCTTTGACATTAAATCCAAAAGATGATCATCATCTGAATTCTTCAGTTGAAAATTTTGACCACAATGATGATGATGATGATAATCATAATCGATATCGTATCAATCTTTTAGCATCCACAATAAGTCGTTTTGTATCATTTAGTGATCGAATACGTGATTCGGGTTTTGAAATTTTTTCACCAACAACAACAACCACGACGAGCAATAATGGTTCCATTATCATCGAATGCTTAAATGAAGATATATGTCGAAAATGGTTTTCATTAATAAAAAATACGATTGAAAATTTGCAAGAAAATTTTGTAAGTTTAACCTACCTTCGTAAAAGTTTTTAGCCAGAAAAAATCTAATATTTTTCTTTCGTTTTCGGAATTTTAGATACGAAATTTCAATAAACATTTACCTCGAAATGAACATTTTCTTTATATGGGTTATTGTTCGGAACGTCGAATGATTATTGAATCATCATCATCATCATCGATATTTTCATCAAAATCTTCATTATTTTCAAATTTTTTATCACCAAAATCTTCTACTAATCATCATCAACAATATCGTTGGTTATCCAGATTTTTAATCATTAAAGGTGGTAAAATTTTCCTTTTTAAATGTCCACCAATCGAAACATTGCTAAATTATAAAAGAAAATTTGAAAATTTATCATTTCAACAACAACAACGAGAAAAACAAAGAAAATATCGTACAAATAGTAATGGTAGTAGTTTAGGTAGTGTTGGATCAACAACAACAACGACAACAACAACAAGTGATCAAAGTAATTGTTCCAATAACAACAACAACAACAAACCGAAACCACCATCAAATCGTTTGATAAAATTGAATAAATGTTTAGAAAATGAATTAGATTTGCTGGCCATCGAACAATCATGGCATTGTTATCAATCAGATTTTCGTTGTCAATTGAAACGAATCGAACCAATCGATAATAGCAATAACAATAAACAAGATTCAAGTTTTATCATCACTACAAATGGTTCGGAAACGAAATATTTTTCCACTGAATGTTATCGACAATTAGAACGTTTGAATAATGCTTGGAATTTAGCAAATTATTATTCAGTTTTGAAAAATGAGGTAATATTTTCTGAATTGACTTACCATTTTTCACCAATTTTTCTCGTTTTTTTTATTAGTGTAAAATCTATACCGTCGCATTGGAACCGTTGAATATAATCGGATCATTTAAAATTGATTGGAAAATGGGTTTTAGTTTTTATGATCCAAAACATAATGAATTAATTTGGTCATATCAATTTTATCAATTAAAACATTCATCCGATGATGGCCAGGAAATATTATCATTATCATTTTTAATCGATTCGAATGATGATCACCATAAGAATCATCATCATGTTCAAATTGTTCAACATGTTATACGTTGTAGTTGTTTGAAAACAATCATATTTTCGATTCATTCATTTTTAAGGGCTAAAGTATTTAGTCTTTCGATGTAAAAAAATAACTTTTAATTTAACAAATTTATTTTATTATTTTTTGTGATAATTTTGCATTTTGATCATGTCGATTTCGAATAAAAATTTTGATTTAAAATTTTTGCTGTTCTTGTTGTT
>ERZ500997.346-NODE-346-length-12878-cov-5.485846_pt1 | contig 12878 bp, 12 predicted proteins | sample MGYA00248826_ERZ500997 | MGnify/ENA primary metagenome ERZ500997 (study PRJEB25958, sample SAMN03398524) | human skin metagenome | study: EMG produced TPA metagenomics assembly of the Human Skin Microbiome Metagenome (human skin metagenome) data set.
CGATTGACCAATCGTAAGAATATAGAACGAGCTTTTTATAGTGGACAAATTTTTTTCCTTCTTCTTTACAAAAAAAAATTTCCTCTATCAAACGGATGAAGAAAGAACAAGATCGAAGCTAGTTGGATGAAAAAGAGATGATAAAAAATACAAAGACCGGTTCATCTTTTTTTTAATGTTGATCATAATGAAAAATGATGATGGTACCCGTTCATATAAACATAAAATTCAAATCATAAATCTACTTCAAATCATTCGAAATGACCAATCTCATTTTGATCTACATATTTCCGTCATGAGAAAAAAAGAAATTCAGGTTATTCATGCACCAAATGAATTTGCATTCCTTCCCCCCACACACACAATCAATCTGAACATGAATTTCAAGATCAAAAAAGGTCAAAGAATCATACCAAGACGTTGACATTAGTGGGGAAAAAAATACCAAATTTATTACATCAAGTAATAAATGATTCTAGTCTTTTCAAATGTTTTTTTTTTTTTTGCTTGAAAGCATCATCTTTTTCGGTGAAAAAACACCTTATCGAAACAAACTTGTTCAGCAATAGTGGTTATTACTTTTTTTTCTCTATTACTATTTCATTATCATCATAAACATACAGTGACCTTTGTAATGTTGAAATTATTTATCGTCTGTTTTCGGTAATATGATTATAAATGATTTTTTTTTGTTGGTCGGATAATAATCATACAATGTTGAAAACTGGATTTTCCTTCGATTGCCAATGTTGTTTGTATACTGCACCTAGTATGATTGGGCGAATCCTAAACACACACACACATAGCATCCCAAATATAAGATGATTATGGTGATTTCCTGGTTGACTTGAAAATACTTTTTTTTCTTATCGATCGATGAAACTAGAATAGACAACATTTAACATTCAGAATGATCATCTGCAAGAAGAAGATGAAGAAGAAGAAGAAAATCCCATCCAATATGGCTGTTGTTAGTGATGATGATGATGATGATAGTAACCAGTTGATCATAGTGTGGCAAAGAAAAGATAGAGATTTGTTCTACGATTCATGATCGATTCATTGATTAAACATCATCATCATCGTTACATTCTTTCTCTCATTTTTTTTTTGCTTTTCAAATTTAAACGATAAAGAAAACAAGAAAAAGGACTTTTGTTCTCCATCATCATTGATTCTTGATATTACTCCTTTTTTTTCGTACGAAAGTAATTCATTGTTCTTGTTTCAGTTTTTTTGCCTTCAATTCATTTAATCGATATTAACAAAACATATTGAATAATAATCGATAAAATGATGCTGTTATCGTGTAGGCATCATTTTCAATTGTGGACATTTTTTATCACCATTATTATAATCATTTTGGTACAACTAGTCGATTATGGTGAATGTCAATTACGGCCAATATCATTACCGGGAATATTTTCAGCCATCCGATATCAGAATACGGCTTGTGATGGTGAAAATGAAGAGACTGGTCTCTGTCTTTACGAAGTACGAGATTGATTATTTTTTTGTTTTCTATAATTTAAATTATTTTATTATTTCATACAGAGTGAATGTTTAAATCGTAAAGGTGCCGTTATTGGTCGATGTGCAAACGGTTTTGCGGCTTGTTGTTCATTCAAATTTACTTGCGGTGGTGAAACTAATCAGAATGAAACATTTTTTGTTAATAAACAATATCCAAGCTTTGAAAATGAAACTAATACTTGTCAGGTGACCATTAAAAAATTGGACAATATCTGCCAATTACGATTGGGTTTGTATTTAATGTTGTTTGGGTCGAGTTTTTTTAAAATGAATTGAATTTTTTTTAGATTTTGAAGAATTTTCCTTATCTCAACCGGATGAGAATGGATTTTGTACGACCGATTCGTTTATGGTTCGTACAACAGTCGGTGAACGTTTACCAATTATTTGTGGTGAAAATGCTGGCCAACATAGTATGTTGAATTTGTTTGAATTTCCATTGGAAATAATTGTATAATTTTTTTTCAATAGTTTATATCGATATGGGACAAGGTAGTAAAAATCCGGTAGTATTATCAATTGTAACAAATGGTATTCATGCATTACGAAAATGGAAAATCAAAATCAACATGATCACTTGTAATAGTTTGGATATGGCTCCTTCTGGTTGTTTACAATATTATCGATCGGCTACTGATGTTATACGTAGTTTTAATTTTGGACCTAAAGTATGTGACTACGGTTATTAATCTAACTGAATTGCTTATTGTTTTTTTTAATATTTCAATAATTCATTTAGATTGAATATCGCGCACGATATTTAGCCAATCTACGTTATACAACTTGTATTCGTAATGAAGAAAATTTTTGTGCAATCAAATGGGAAACTGAAAATCCGGGAATGTTTATGTTTGGTGCACCATATGAAGGCAAAGATAATGAATATACTGATTGTGCGCAACCATTTCCATTTTTTGGAATGCAAGGAAAAACCGAAGATGGCGAACCGAGTATAAATTTGACATCCACACAAATTATATACGAATCAAATGAAAATTTGGAAACTACTTCGCCATCTGTCATGATGGCTACAATATTACCATCAACAAAAACAGAAAATTCATTGAAAATAGCCGAAAATCGTGAAGATGCTGTATTGGATAAGAATCCAACAATCGATAAGGATTCCTTATACATTCATAGATGTCAAAATGGTGCCAGTGGTGTTCAATGTAATTTTGATGATTTTATTGGTATCGATCAAGGATCTTTGGAAGGTACCGGACAAGGTGAAGATCGTTTTTGCGGTTCTCGATTACTCGAACATGATTTCATCATCTGTAAGTTTTAAATTGTTAACTTTTGAAACATTTTCATCTTGAAAATTTTTATTATTTAGCTCGTTCAAAACCATTTCAATTACGAGTAAGATCAAATGGAGATCATTTTAGTAATGCAATCAATTCACAATCAGGTAATTTTCCATTTCATTGAATTTTATAGATAAAAATATAATTGAATCATTTCAAATTTTAGGTTTTTCATTAAAATACACCCAGCTACCATGCGTCATTTAATTAATGGGATATTTTTTTTAAAATTCAACTTTTTTTCCATTCTTGGTACCCATTCATTAGTAAAAAAAAAGTTATTTTGGATTTGGTTGAAAATAAATTAACAGAAATTATTTTTTCTTCGTAATTGTCGAGAGAAAAACAAAAACTTTTCATTTTAACTTTTTAGCTTCATTAATTTCATTCATTAATTTAGAATCATTAATCAATTATCTTGTAATAACAATATTTTTGTTTTTTTATTTGGTAATTTCTCAACGTACAAAAATTATTGAAACATTAATTATAAAAAAAAAAACAAAGAATCCTATGATATGTCTTGTTTTTCTATTCCTTTTATTTATGATCTGGCAAAAAAATATTTGACAATTTCTATATACTTTAAACCACTCAGATAATTAAATTTTTTTTAATCAGAATTGCGTTCATTAACGTTTTGACATTTTTTTTTGTTGCTGTCAATTTTGAGCCATTAGGATTTTGGTAATTGTCACTTGTGCACTTTATTTCAATGATTTTTTATTCTATTTTTTTCGGTTTTAAACTGAATATGGATATTATCAAAAATATATTGTTTATTCGATCACATCGTAAACCTGATATTGCATCAATTTTTATTGAAAATTTTGATTATCTCAAATTATTCAATTCACGATTAGAATATTCTCTATCTGATTATAAATATCGGCAAATCAATTTGTCATTCCAAACAATTAAGCATTCAATCTGGATAAATTCAATACAATTCTTTACTATTCTTGTCTATGCGTCAAGCATTATTTGGCCTAAAAATGATTATATCGTTTCCTTACAACAATTTGAACAAACGTTCGAAGTACAACGATTTGATCTTGTAGTAATTACATTGGTAATGATGTTTTGTGTTTTTCAATGTTTTTGGCTATATTCATTCAAGAAGGTTATTTCTTATCAATGTTCATTGACCGATTGTTGTGTAGTGAACAGTTCGCCTACGATTAATAATAGATTCTGTCCAAAATTTCGTTTATTTTTATTGAATTTCTATTCAATGACTAAAAGCATAGCATTCATTATAATTCGAGCTTACTTTGTAACATATTCAACTCTATACATTGTATTCGTTTACAACTGCATTAAAATTTACCAAAAGAATGAAGTAACCTTAATTCAAATGATCATTACTTTTCCAGGATTCTTCATAACAATTATTTTTGCAACATATGTGATGAGTCAAATTGCCATTATTACAAATTTTTTAATATTCATAATGTTATTCATCGAATTACAATTGAAGCAATTATTTTTATCAACTGAAACAATGTTGAAAATTAAACAAAAACAACAAAAATTGAAATTATTTAGAGCAACAAACGCTTTAATCTGGAATCGTTTTCAATCAAAATATGTTAGACTTTATGCCGAAACATCAAAATTGAATCAAACAACAAGTACACATTTTGCAGTCGATGAATTTCTATCAAAATCATCTATCATCCTTGGGGTAATATTCTATAGTCAACAAACGTTTATGAATTTGAATAGTTATTTTTGTGTTATCGCATTCATGGTCATATTTTGCTTCACAAGTGGACTATATTCTCGTGCTTCTCGTTTACCATCATATAATCAACGTTGTGTACGATCGATTTTCGTAGGGATTGCTCGATCACAAATGAATACATCGACGAAAATAATTGATCCAGATCGAATCAATCATTCGATCATATCAAGATATTTAATTCGATTAAATTTATTCACAACAATAATGACTAACAATCAATTTGGTTTTAGTTGTGGTCGATTTTTTTTCATCACCAAATTTCGTTATATACAATTACTCATATTAAATTTTCTTTTATTGATCAAATTTTATAAAAGAATTTGTTTGAAATAAATATTTACTTGATTATAATAAAGATATTCTTCTTCTTTTTTGATTTGTTGAAAGTTATTTTTTTTAATAATTAACGTTTTTTCTTTCAGAATATAACGGTACGATTGATTTGTTATTCAAGTGTTTCATTAAAATACACCCCGCTACCATGCGTCATTTAATTGAGGGAAAATTTTATCTTTTTTTAAATTCATCTTTTTCCATTCTTGACACTTATTCATTAGTAAAAAAAAGTCATTTTGGATTCGAAAACAGAATTTTTTTTCTTCAAAAAAACAACAACAAAAACTTTTCGTTTTAACTTTACGATATCGATTTGCATGGAATAATTTCTGGTCATCAAATTTTGATTATGATGATAATAAATTACAGCCAAAATTTCATAATAATCTCATTAATTTTTATGCAATAACTACAATATTGTCGACAATTTGTCATCAAATTTTTTCTATTGTAATCATGTGTTCTTATCCGATATTTGTACACTATTCTGTTCATTTATTTAATATCAATCAAATCACATTGATCCAATTGATTTTGACATTCTTTGGATATCTAGCATTACTCATACATCTTATCTTTATGATGGGTCAATTGTTCAGATCGATGAATTTCATTGTTGTGTCTGTGGAATTTTTCAAAGTACAAATCAAACAATTCTTTTCATCATTAAAATTACTTAGAAATTATAATTCGTTTGGTACAGATCATCATTCAATTTCATTCATACAGAATTCAATTTTATTCCTATCACGACAACAGGTTGAATATGTTAAACAATATGCCGATGTTACGAAAGTTAATCGTACAGCTAGTCCATATTTTGTTTATGATGAAATGATATCCAAATCATCGATTATAATGGCCTGTTTATTTACCAGCCGTCAATTACAAATGAATTTATTTAATCTTTGCATCATACCAGGTTTATTATCAATGTTTTTCTATACAACTGGATTGTATCAATCTGTATCGAATCTGCCATTATATAATCAACGTAGTGCACGTTTAATATCGCAATGGTTAGCTAAATTTCAATGGTTATCATCATCGATCAAAAATAAAGCAATTAATCGTCGATTCTCTCAAGCTTATTTACGATATCTAATAAAATTGAATCTATTCATACAGACAATGCCTAACAATAAATTCGGTTTTAGCTGTGGTCGATTATTTTTCATTACGAAATTTAAATACATTCAATCGTTTATTTTAAACTTTCATTTGACTATAAAATTTTATAAAAAAATTTGCATGTCTCCACAATGATTCTTTGGAAAAAAAATACTTTTAAAAAATTTGAATAAAAATTAAATTTTCGAAAAAATCTAACGAACGAAATAATCGATATAATCGATTATTCTAAAATGTTTTTTTTTCATCATTATTGCAATTTTCGTATTAAATACGTACATTTTCTTCTGTTACTGTTGTTCTGTTACTTTTGCTTTACATTTGGCTCATTAATTGTTGAACTGTACGGAATTACGTAAGAACAACGTTTTCATCATTTTTTATTGATGATTATTGTTGTTTTAATGTTTTGATGTAATTGAGTGGCTGCTAAGATTATATATAAATACCTTTTGTTATTGATTTTTATCAATTGTAGTCTGTTTGTTTTTATATTTAAAATTATTTTGTCCCTCCGAAAAAAATGCCTAAAACTTGGTCTGAATTGGTAAGTCAAAATTCGATCGAACAAGATCAACAATCATCAACATCGATTGAAACATTACCATCACCACATCAGCAACAACAACAACAATCAATTTCATTCAATGATATCATGTCCGAACAATTGGCACTAGATTTGAGTGCCCATCAAAGTTTTTCCGACGATGAATCTGTTGTTAATCAAATCCTATCAGAAGACAGAAGCCCATCGAATAAAGATGCCAAAGAATTTGATTGTTCAAATGATGAAATGTTGGCCAAATTATTACAACATGAACTTGATCTTGAACATGATCGAATGTTAAAATTGGAAGAAAAACAATACAATGCCAATTCTAAAGTACAGTTATCATTTGAAAAATTACGTCGTATACGCGATGAAGATCTTGGCGATTCTGATCTGGATGATGAAATTCATCATGAATATGGTGAAGAATCGAAACATTGGGATTTTTTCGAACAAAAAGAAAAACAAGCACCAAAAATTGGTAAACAAGGTTATGTTGTGGCAAAAAACGGTGAAGTAACCACTAAACATGATATTGAATTGAACAAATGTCGTAATGCCTGTAAGGTAATGGAATTTGAAAGCGATATACGAACTGGTGATGGTGGTGGATTTCCAATGAAACTATCGAATAATGTATACAATGCATTGAAAGTTCATAGTATTAGTGAAGGAAAACGTATGGCTCGATTGCATGAGAAAAAAGAAAAATCATCAGCAGAAAAAGCTGTTGATGCTAAAAGCAGAATTTTATTATTTAAATTGATTAACGCTGGCACTTTGGAAACGATGAATGGTATTATTGCTACCGGTAAAGAATCGGTAGTTATTCATGCTATTGGACAAAATATTGAAAAAGGTATTCCATTGGGAGAGGTTGCTGTTAAGGTTTTCAAAACAACAATCACCGAATTTCGTGATCGTATTCAATATATTATTGGTGATCCTATTCTCGAACAAACCGGAAAGCTATCCAAACAAAATCCCAAATTAACAATACCTTTGTGGGCAGAAAAAGAGATGCACAATTTGGTAATTTAAAAACAAAACAATATTTTCAAATTTTTTATTAAAAATCATTCCATAAAATCAATTAATTAGAATCGATTACGTAAATTTGGAATTCCCTGTCCAGAAGTTGTACACTTAAAAAAACATATCCTAATCATGACGTTTATTGGTCGTGAAGGTCGTCCTGCACCAACAATTAAAAACCTATTATTTTCCGAAGAATTATTCATTAGAATTTGGACTGAAATCGAAAAAATGATGATAAAAATGTACAAAGAATGTGATATGATTCATGCCGATCTAAGTGAATACAATCTATTATGGCATGAGAATAAATTATGGTGTATCGATGTATCGCAAGCTGTAAGAACTACACATCCAATGGCATTCAGATTTTTATGGAGAGATTGTGTCAACATTTGTAAGGTGAGATTTGCAAGAAAAAATTTTGAATCAATTTTTCGTCCAAAGCTAATAATTTGTTTGTAGTTTTTTTCGAAAAAATTATGTGACTTTAAATCACCTCGTAAACTATTTGAAACGATTACCGGTAAAAATATGAACGAATTGGATAATGATTCCGTTGTCATTGAATTATTTGACAAGGTAATTTTTGAATCAATCAAAGATTTTGATTTATTTATTTTTTTTGAATTTATACAGATGGAGAACTATGAGAAAAGTCGTAGAAATAATAACACTGATCGATTCGAAACGAAACAACGATGTGAACCGGATATGTTTGATGAATTGTTTGAAAAAGCATTACAACAAAATCGTGCCGAAGGTGTTGTGAAAGCATAGATAATTTTGGCAAAGAATTTATTATGAGTTGTTTTAAATGTGTGCAATTATTGGAATTTGTAATTTTTTGCATGATGTTATTACAATGAATTTTGTGAATAAAAACCTATTCTTTACAAAATTAATTTCTTTTTAGTTTTAGTTGTTAATTTTGATTATTGACCAGGAGGAGGTGGTGGTGGCACACCAAATCCATGTATGTTTGCCCCAGGAAATGGTAAAGGCGGTGGTGGAGGAGGTGGAACCAAATGTGGATGATGATTAATCATAGGAGGAGGTGGTGGCGGAGGTGGTGGAGGCATTGCTGCCGGAAGACCATGTTGCCAATTCAACATGTTCATGGCCATCATATTCATTGTTGCGGCTGGATCATCTTGTCCATGATAATACATGTTGACTGGCGGTGGTGGTGGCATAGTTGGAATGGCTGAAGGTGCAGCTGGTGGAACCATCATCGGCGTCAACATTGGTGCAGGAACAGCTGCCGTTGTCGGCGCCGTTGGTGGAGCATCGGCAAACAATTGATGAGGTCGATCAGCCTGAGCTAATGGATTTTGTGCAGCCAACAATCTTTCGGCAGCCGAACCATGACGTTCACCTTTAGCATCTTTTTTGAATGCATAACTTATTGTTATGGGCCTATTACAAAGATATTGACCATTCATTGCTTCAATAGCAGCATCTGATGCTTCAAAGCTGGCGAAATTGATAAATGCATAACCTTTTGAATTTCCCGTTTCTGGATCACGCATAATTTTCGGTGTTTGAAGAATGACACCGAAAGCAGAAAACGTATCGTATAAAAGTTTTTCGTCCACTTCTGGATCAAGATTACCGATGAAAACATTTGCACCAACATCCAAATTTTTCTGATGTGCCGATGCTTTATTCACACGAATCGGTTTACCATAAAGTTTAATCATATTCATTATTTTTATTCCATAATCTGCATCTTCTTCGCACATAAATTCAACAAAACCATATCCTTGATGTAGATTTGTTACTCGATCTTTAGGCATATGAACATTGACGACAGGACCAGCTTGTACGAATAATTCCCATAAAATACTTTCATTAACTTTTTCATCAAGACCACCAACATAGATGGTAGCATCCTGATTACGTTCAGCAATCGGACCGGCAGCCATATTTTTTTGTCCGATAAATTAAACCAAAAAAATAAATAAAAAACCTGATGAAATTATAAAAATTGGAAAACACGCGAGAGCGCGTCAATTCAATAAAATATTAGCGGGTGCTCATCATAAAAGACGTTTTTGAATGAAAAAAAATAAATATTTATTATCAAATTATAAAACTTAATAAATTTTTGAAACAAGAATTAAAAAACATAAACAAACATAAATAAAGATACTATTGTTGAAAATATTTTTCACGATGTTCAACATTACGATCTAAATAGGATTTTAATTCGGAATAATATTTTCCACCTATTGTCCATTGTTGTTTTCGTTGTTCAATATCAATGTAGTAAAGTTTTGTATACATTTTTCCAATCATCATATAAGCTGTTAATATTGGTTTAATATATTCATCATCTTTAATTTTATCAGGTAATTGATATTGAATCAATTCATCAATTGTTTTGGGAATTTTTTTCAATTTATCCGAATTAAATTCATTGAAACTACTTAAAAATCTATAAAAATAAATAATCGATTTTTGTATTAAAGTATTGACTTTTTTCATCGCAGGAATATTTCGTTCATTATCCAATCGTAATTTTGTTTTTATTTCTTGTTCAATCGAAATCATTTCCTTTTCATTCGATCGGATATTTTGAATTTCCTGTTGTTGTTGTAGATAATTTTGTTCATATTGTTCCATTTTTAATGAAACTTGATTAGAATAAAGATCACCAAGTTCATATAATAATTTCCGATAATATTTAATAAAATGATCTGGACTAATTTCCTTTAATAATCCTTCAAATAAATCGATACGTCGTTTATTCATTTTACATCGAGAATCAATATCATCAAGAAACGAAAGCATAGATCCATGAATGGATGAATGATCAAAAATACAATTTATATGATCCGAACATCTTTCATTGATGGTGAAAAATTTTTTCGCTCGTTCAATAGCAGCCAATGCATATTGATATGCTTTTTTTGCTTGTTGATAATCACGAATTGGAAATTTAGGAAATTGTTCCTCCATTTTTATCACATCTGGATCGTGGGAGAATATTTTTCTATTTTTTGTTTGAAAAAAAATGTCATGAAATTAGTCGGAAATTTCATTAAAATAATCGTTATATTGAAACCTACTCTGGTTGAATAGATTTTGTTGGAATTTTATAATCGGGTTTATCAATTAATTCTCGACTTTCATCGAAAATCATCAGACAATATTTCACTTCGATTATATCCAAATCGGCATGTGCTTTTTTAAAACTTTCCATTTCATTTTGTTTAACTTGTTCATTTGTCTCATCGAGAACTTTTCGAGCACAAGCCATCATATGACAAGCCGATTCAAATTGATTTTGTCCAGCATAATATTGAAATAAAGTGGCCATATTTAATGCCCAATCAATATGATCAATTTTCGTTAATTTAGTATTCAGTAAAGGATATTGAAGCATTAATGATTTAAGACAATAGTGTGCCGATTCTTCGGCCATTTCGATTGCCTGATAGAATTGTGCAGCAAGTTCCATTGTGGTAAGAAAATTGTTATTCATTCGTTTTGGATCATCATCATCTAGCTCACGAGCAAAACTATCAATTATTTGATGCAAATCGATAATATGAACATCAAGTTTCAATATATCATCAAATCCAATAAAAGCTGGATGAGGATTCTGATTATTCCTAATAATTTATAAAATATAATTTTAATAAAATATCATTCATTAAAAATATCTTTACCATTCATCATATATGGATTCAACTTCTTTAATGTAACATGAAATTAGATGAGAATTTTTATTCATATCATCATTGAATGTTTGACTTATAATTTGATTCAAAAAATCAATTAAAAGGCCAGCGAATGAATTACGCATTGAAGTATCACAGGATGGAGGTGTTGATTGATCATCATCATTTGGAAAGATAATCAAACCAAAAAACGGAAATTGTTTATGCAAAATTTCTTGACATTTTTCGAGATAATTTCTTGCAGTAACAAAATCTCCAAGTTCACAATGAATTTTATAAATTTTCAAATAAATATACCATAATAAAAGCCAATAACGATCTGATTTTTGATCATCAACAACAATATTATCCGATTGTTTGGATAAATTTTCCAATGATTTCAAAACTTTATGTGGAAATTCATCATCCGATAATTTATCAAACGTTTGTCTGACCGATAAAAGCCAATCATTAAATGATAATGCCATATTCCCAAAAAATTTCGAACACGTTCGTAAATCAACAAATTCTTGTCATTCTGTTTTCTTTTTTATAAAAACAATCGAAACATCTTACGACAACGATATAATCGATTGTTTCGTTCATTGCTTCTAATTCTTTTTATAGATTTTCTTCAAAACGATAAACAACGCAAGCTCAAAATAAATTCTTATTGATTCAATGTTATTCTCATTATTGTTATATCGATTTCGAGAATTATTTGAATCCTGGATCCTATTATTTATTGAAAAAAATGTTCCCGAGAACGATTATTCATTTTGAAGCGATATTCATTTTCGGTTTACATTTTGTTTTGTTATTTTTTTCATAAAATAAAATTGTAGTAGCATTAGGAATTGTTTATTTTGGATAGCAGCAAAAAGAATGTTGAAAAAGAAGTAGTATTAGCGATGATGGTAGAATGCCACACCTGCTATGTAATTCGAAATACATGTGATCAAAGCCATTTTTTTCTGTTTTTTTCTTTCAATAAACAATACTGCTACCTTTTATTTTTCAAGTAACGATTATTGGTTGATTTCCCTTTCCCATCACAAAATTTCATCGAGTATACTTACCACTACCAAAATATCAGATTTTTCGAATGATTTTTTTTTTCGAACATACAATACATTTATGAACGTCTACTATTTTTCGAAGCATTTTTTTTTTACTCAATTCATCATAAAGCGAACACATAGCATGTTGTTGTTGTTGTTCGACTTGTAACGGATTTTCTTTCTTTTCATTCTTTCTCCATTTTGCTTTGAAAATAATCGTTATTATTGTTGTTGTTGTTGGGTTTTTGTGTTTCCGAATTTCCGTTTATATTGCGTGTGTATATTGTTGTGTTGTATGTTGTTTTTTTTTCATTTTGGTATTTGAATCGGGTAAAATCTCTTGTATCCCTGTAATTCTACTATCATCATCATCATCAAAATTATATGAAAATATACAGTATATATTTTATTTTCACTTTGCTACGACGACAAACACGATCCTCATCATCATCAATATAAAGATAAACCGATTTTTTTTTCATCAATATTTTGCCTTTATGTGAGCAC